>JACLAC010015804.1_pt1 | contig 17949 bp, 17 predicted proteins | sample 8027881 | NCBI WGS metagenome assembly JACLAC01 (sample SAMN15725517, study PRJNA655200) | protist metagenome | isolation source: fluorescence activated cell sorting (FACS) single amplified genomes of... | place: Spain: Blaines Bay Microbial Observatory, Mediterranean Sea | collected 2016-01-19 | reverse complement strand
CAGGCAAACCTTTAGAAGTCACAGAAGTTGATTTAGATGGCCCAAAGGAAGGTGAAATTTTAATTCGTAACGTCGCCACAGGGGTTTGCCATACCGATGCTTTCACTCTGTCTGGAGATGATCCAGAAGGACTATTTCCATCAATCCTTGGCCATGAGGGTGGTGCAATTGTTGAGGAACTTGGTAAAGGTGTAAAGAGTGTAAGCGTTGGGGATCATATAATACCCTTGTATACCCCAGAGTGCAACGCCTGTAAGTTCTGCATGTCTGGTAAAACCAATCTTTGTGGAGCAATCCGAGCCACACAAGGTCAAGGCCTAATGCCTGATAAAACTTCTAGATTTTCAAGCAAAGGTAAGCTCATTTGTCATTTCATGGGGACATCGACTTTCTCAGAGTATACAGTCTTGCCAGAAATCTCAGTTGCCAAAATCACTAAGACTGCTCCTTTGGAAAAAGTATGTTTACTGGGATGTGGAATTACAACCGGACTTGGAGCAGTTTGGAATACTGCAAAAGTAGAAGCAGGATCGACAGTAGCAGTTTTTGGCCTGGGGGGGGTAGGGTTAAGTGTTATCCAAGGGGCAGCGCACGCCAAAGCAGAAAGAATTATTGCTGTCGACATAAATCCTGATCGAGAGACTTTTGCAAGACAGATGGGAGCAACTGATTTTGTAAACCCGAAAGATTATGATCTGCCAATCCATCAGTTTATTGTAGACCTTACTGATGGGGGGGTGGATTATTCATTCGAGTGTGTGGGGAACGTAGAACTGATGAGATCTGCTTTGGAATGTTGTCATAAGGGTTGGGGTCAATCGATTATCATTGGGGTAGCCGGTTCAGGACAAGAAATAAGTACACGTCCTTTCCAATTAGTGACTGGTCGCATTTGGCGTGGCTCAGCATTTGGCGGAGTCAAGGGGCGTTCTCAATTGCCTGGTTATGTGAATTTATATCTTCAAGGCGATATCAAGGTCGACGAATTCGTAACACACACAATGCCCTTAGAGGATATCAATACAGCGTTTGACCTGATGCATGAGGGAAAAAGCATTAGATCTGTTATTAAATTTTGATTTTGGATACTAATGGCAAAGCTTAAAAAAATTGGCGAGAGCAAAATTTTTGGTGGTTGGACAAAAATGTTTCAACACTACTCTAAGTCATGCTCTTGTGTTATGAAATTTTCTGTCTTTCTCCCACCACAAATGGGAAGGGGACCTGTACCAGTTCTGACCTGGCTATCTGGGCTGACCTGTACCCATGAAAACTTTATCACGAAAGCTGGCGCTCAAAAGTTTGCTGCTGAACACGGAATCGTGCTGGTTGCACCTGACACCAGCCCGAGAGGAGCTGGGATTGAGGGGGAAGAAGAAAGTTATGACCTTGGTACAGGAGCCGGTTTTTACGTAAACGCAACACAGGAAAAATGGTCTGAGCACTACCAAATGTACGATTACATTGTAGAGGAACTACCCATTTTGGTTGCTGATCAATTTGATATAATTCCTGATCGGCAAGGAATTTTTGGGCACAGCATGGGAGGTCATGGTGCTTTGATGATTGCGTTTAGAAATCCTGATCGATTTAAATCAGTTTCGGCGTTTGCTCCAATTTATGCGCCTTCGCAATGTGATTGGGGTCGTAAAGCATTCAGCAATTATTTGGGTAAAAACCGCGAAGACTGGAAAAGTTATGATAGTCATGAATTGTTCAGTCAAACATCGGGGCAAATTCCACTACTAGTGGATCAAGGGGATGCTGATCAATTTTTGGAGAAAGAGCTTAATTTTGCTCTTTTTTGTCAAACAGCATCAGAAAAGGGCCTCTGTGCAAATTTAAGGCTGCAGAAAGGCTATGATCATAGCTATTACTTTATCGCAAGCTTCATAGAAGACCACATTCGACATCACGCTAAAGCTCTCTGCGAATAATTCTGCATAATCTAAAAACTTCCAAATAGACTGCCTGCCAAAAATTTGACGCGATTCATTTTTGAAGCAACTAACCCTTGGGCAAAAACAGAGAAAGTAAATGCTCCAAAGAAACTACCATACCCATACGTATCGATGTAAGCACGCTACTGGTGACGTTATTGACTACGCTAAAGCAGCAATTGAAGCCGATCTGACTACTTTGGGAATGTCTGACCATACCGCACTACCCGATAATCGCTGGAATAATGTAAGAATGTCGATGCTTGAATTAGATGATTACGAAGAAGCCATTGAACTTGCTCGAAAGGAATGTCACGATTTGACAATTTTAAAAGGGATGGAATGCGAATATGTCGAGGAATTTCATAGCTACTTAGAAGATGAACTTTTAGGTGAACGCAAGTTTGATTATCTAATCGGCGCCGGACATTACACTCCATTTGAGGGAGGATGGATCAATTCCTTCGAAGAATTAAACAAAGCAGCACATCTGAGAGCATATGCATCCTTTTTAGGAAAAATCATGTCCACGGGGCTCTTTGCATTTATCGCCCACCCGGATATCTTTGGCTGCAGCAATGACACTTGGAATGATAACCTTACTGAATGTTCACATGACATCCTGCAGGCTGCAGTTGAAACTGGTATACCACTTGAGATAAATGGTCTTGGACTGCGAAAAACTCCTAAGCAAACATCTAAAGGTCCAAGACCCCAGTATCCTTGGATACCTTTTTGGGAGATAGCCCAAGAATATCCAATCAAGGTCATTTGTAATTCAGATGCTCATCATCCAAAAGATGTAGCGGGAAAATTAGGAGAGACAGAACAATTGGCGAGAAGATTTAATCTTAATTTATTGGAGGAACTGCCCATTTAGCCTTGGACAAACCTTGATCTTTAGGAGATTTTTTCAATTATTTCTGGATGTGCAACTCTCGAAGATCAAGATATTGTAGTGACCAATCGTGAATTTGCTTACAAATATTTAGTCTATTGGATCGGACTGAGAGATCCTCATCCATCACCATGACATTGTCGAAAAACCTCTCGATTTTTGATTCCAAAGATATCACTAGCTTGACAAAGTTTGGACTTCTCTGAGGATCATTTGTCAACTGCTGAGCAGCATCCCAGAGTTCTTTTTCAGCATCATCTCTGAAATTTTCCGAATTTACTACATTCAAATTAACATCTGAATTTTTTGCCCAAATATTGAAGGGTCTTTGGAGTGCGTCAAGGGCTTTCTTGAGGGCTTCGTTTTTAAATTCTCTCATCAATTGCTCCCCAAGTTCCAACTGTGAAGCTGGAACTAAATTACCCTTCTCTAAGGCAAGAATAAGATCCGTTTGAAACCCATATTGATCCTGAAGCAGATATCTTTGTCTTTGTTGAAGAAATTCTAGCACTTGCTCTTGAATGGTTGACCCGTCCAGTTCCAGAGACTGTTGATCTTTAAGTACTCTTAATGACTGATCGATCAGATAATTCAGACTCAAGGGGAGTTTAAGTGCCAAGATAAGTTGGAGAATTCCTTGTGCGGCTCTACGCAATGCAAAGGGATCAGCTGCGCCCGTGGGAATTTTTCCTAGTGAAAAAGCAACCGATAACAAATCAATACGATCAGCCAACGCAACTGGCCAGGTGATTGGGTCTTGAGGAAGCTGATCCTCCGCATTTCCTGGCAAGTAGTGCTCTCTTATCCCTCTACAAACCCTCTTAGACTCCCCCAAAATTTTCGCGTACCTCTCTCCCATGATTCCCTGCAATTCAGGGAATTCATAAACCATTAGCGTTTGCAAATCGAACTTACAGAGTTTGGCGACTTTTTTTGCTTCGTCCTTTTCTTTTTGGTCAAGCATAAGACTTTTAGAGAATCTTTCCGTTATCAACTGAATTCTCTCTGTACGATCTTGTTGACTGCCTCTCTCTGGAAAAAAGATCGCGTTTGCTGCTTTTTTTTCAAAATCTTCCAAAGCCCCTTTTTGATCTTCCTGATAGAAGAAGCGGGCATCACTCAGTCTGGCTCTGATTACTCTCTCATTTCCCTGCCGCACTGTATCCAAACCGTGTTCGTTTCCGTTTCGGATAGTAACAAAGTAAGGCAGAAGGTTGGTACCATCTTTTTCATATACGGGGAAATAACGCTGATGAACTGCCATTGAAGTCACAAGAACCTCTTTGGGCAGTTCTAAAAAGGCTTCCTCAAAACTACCAACTACAGCCGTTGGCCATTCCACTAAATTTGTCACTTCCATCAGCAGTTCTGAATCAATTTCAACACGCCATTTGTATTTTCTCTCAAGTCCCTGGATTTGTTCTTTTATTCTTTCACGACGCTTAGAAGGCGAAGGGATAACCCATTGATCTCTGAGATTATTCTCATATTCGTCTGCCTGATCAATGGTAAAAAAGTCTTTGCTAAGAAATCGATGCCCACAGCTTCGATTACCGCTTCTCACCATTTCAAGTTCAACAGAAATAACTTCACTATTCCAAAGGCAAGTTAACCAACGGATTGGACGGACAAAGCGTTGGCGGTAAAATCCCCAGCGCATATTTTTTGGGAAACGCAAAGCCTGAATCCATTCCACAATCGATGTTTCTAGGATTTCTTTTGTCGGTCTTCCCATTAAATGCTTGATAGCGTAGAGATATTCCTTGCCAGAAAAATCTCGAACTTCTAGTTTTTCGGGATCAATTCCATTTTTCTTTGCAAATCCAAGAGCAGCTTGTTTCCAATGGCCCTTCTCATCTTTGGCCATTTCAAAGGGTGGACCCTTGATCTCTTCAATTCGATTAGCTTGTGATGCTGGCAAATTTCGGACAAGTAGTCCAAATCGCCTTGGCGTCCCAAAAATCTCAATTTGGCCGCTAAGATTTTGTTGTTGGAGGGTTTTTGCAACAAGTTCACTGAGTTGTTCAATTGAGGGTTGGATCATCGAAGCTGGAACTTCCTCGAGTCCAATTTCCAGTAAAAATGAGTTCACCTCACCTCCTTAGGCGCTAGCTGTTCAACCCAAACCTCAGCTGCATTGCGATCTTTCATTAGAGGGAAACCAAGTTTTCTTCTTTCCTCCAGAAATAATTTGCAAACCCGTTGTGCCAGAGACCTCACCCGGCCGATATAGCCAGCCCTTGCTGAAACACTGATTGCTCCACCAGCATCCAAAAGATTGAACGCATGCGAACACTTCAAAACATAATCAAAAGCCGGGAACACTAGGTTACTTTCGAGTGCCCTGTCTGATTCCCGTTCGTACTCATCAAACCAGCGAATCAATTGGTCTGCATCAGCAATCTCAAAAGTATATTTCGAATGTTCATATTCAGGATGTTTGAAAATCGCCCCGTAGCTTACACCTTCAGTGAACTCAATATCAAAAACGTTCTCTTTGTTTTGTAGATAGGTTGCCAAGCGTTCTAACCCGTAAGTTAATTCAGCAGCAACAGGATGACATTCAAGCCCCCCCACCTGCTGGAAGTAGGTGAATTGAGTTACCTCCATCCCATCCAGCCAGACTTCCCAACCCATGCCCCATGCGGCCAAGGTAGGGGATTCCCAATTATCTTCAACGAAACGAATATCGTGCTCCAGGGGATCAATCCCAAGTAGATACAATGAATTCAAGTACAATTCCTGAGCATTTGCTGGTGATGGCTTAAGGATCACCTGATATTGATGATGTTGATATAGCCGATTTGGATTCTCTCCATATCGGCCATCCGCTGGTCTTCTAGAAGGTTCTACGTAAGCAACTTTCCATTCTTCAGGACCAAGAGCACGAAGTGTTGTCATCGGATTCATCGTACCCGCCCCTGTCTCAATGTCATAGGGGTTCATCAGCAAGCAGCCCTGATCGTTCCAAAATCGGTGCAGGGTCATGATCATGTCTTGTAAAGTCAAAGCTTTGTTCATTCTGTTCTAAATAGGATTGGTAAAAATTGCAGAGAATCAAACAACATCTTCACCGGCACCTGCCATGATGAGTTTGCCTTCCTCCTCTAGCTTCTTCACGATCTTAATAATTTTCTGCTGCGCGGTTTCAACGTCTGAGACCTTGACTGGTCCCATATTTTCAAGGTCATCGTTCAACATTTCTGCAGCTCTCGTAGACATCGACTTCATGATCAATTCACGGACCGCATCACTGGCGGTCTTTAGTGCCATTGCTAAATCAGCTTTATCAACATCTTTGAGCACTGTTTGCATCTGCTTACTATCAATTAAAGTCAAATCCTCAAAGGTAAACATCAGCTCACGTATTTTTTCAGCAAGATCTGGATTTGATTCTTCAATTGTTGAAAGGATTCTTGTCTCAGAAGCCTTGTCGATAGAGTTCAAAATTTCGGCAACGGGTGCAACGCCACCAACCTTGGTAACCATACTACCGGCTTGTTTCATTTCATCCGAGAGAACCTCGTTCAGTTCGTTCACCACACCTGGGGGAATACTGTCAAGAGAAGCAATTCTGTAGACAACATCCGCCTGCAGGTTTTCCGGCAAGGTTCTAAGCACCCCTGCTGCTTGGTCAATATTTGTAAGGTATGAAATGATAAGAGCAATGGTTTGGGGATGTTCAGTGCGAATATAATTCGAAATCATGACTGGGTCCATATACTGTAAAGCGTCTAGCCCTACATCTTGGTCAGACGCATTCATTGACCCAGTAAGCTCCTTAGCTTTATCTGCTCCCAGTGCAGCGTTAAGAGCATTTTTGACGAAGTCTGGTGAAGCCATCAAATCTCCTCCACCTCCGTCAGAAATAGATTGTCTGTAAAATTCTTCTAATACTTGATCCAGTTCCTCCGAAGAAATGTCATTGAATCTAGTCATGTAGTAGCCAACTTGCTGAATTTCGGCTTCTTCCAAGTTCTTCATGACTTCTGCCGCTCCCTCTTCGCCAAGTGCTAGTAAAAGGATTGCAGCTTTTTTAGGACCAGTGAGTTTACCTACGGCCATTCAACCTCCATGTCTGGGCTTTAAGAATATCGCCACCATCCAAGTGACATCATTTAGAAATTATCAAAAATTTTATTCAGGAAAGAATCTACACTCCTAACTCAAAAATGAGAAGTTCCTTGGCGTTTTTTCGGTCCGGAAGGGGGCACAACTACTGCATTTTGATGGCAAAATTAAAATAAATTCTTTTTGGCTAGCCATGAGACTTTTACTACTGATCCTTCTTTTTTTCAATCTCTCAAGTTTGCTGCAAGCACAAACTTACGACACCTCTTACTCGGAACTGCGTCGACCAGGACAGGCAGTAAGAAACCTTGGCATGGGAAATACAGGGGTAGCGCTGAGTGCTGATGAATCCGCACTCTACTACAATCCAGCAGGATTGGGCAGTGTCGACAGCTTAATGCTGAACGTCAGTTTCCTACTTGAAATTCCTGCCATAAGCGAACTTCAAGAGACGCAAGACCAGCTTTCCCAAGGTGCCAGTGTAACAATTGATTTGAAACACATTAGAAGTTTAAATTCATTCAGTTTCATCTTACCTTTCGGGGACTGGTTTACAGTTGGTGCAATTTACTCACTCGAATACAATGTTGATTTTGCAATAACAATTGATTCTTCAGGTACAACAGCTAACGAACAAACAATAAATAAAATAAAAAATAGTAATATCGTTCTCGGCTTAGGTGAAGATAATCACTTAAGAGCTGGTTTTGCAGTTTCGCCTGGGAGCGGTCAGTGGGTTTGGGGTTTTCAATCTAATAGTTTCAATCGAAGAGAGCAGCCAATCACAAAACTAACCCTGGAAGAAATTTCTGACAACATAATTACAATAGCTGAACTGAATTCTTTGAGCGATAATTTGACCGCTGCTGCTGATAACATTTCAAATCCAGCCATTGATTTTAATTTTATCGATAACATGACCAATAAAATCCAAAACGTTGAACTTTCTAAATTCGGTGAAACTCTAGAATCAAAATATGCTTGTTACCAATCCCGCAAAACAGCAAGTTCGTACAGCATAGGCTTCCAGCGAAGAGCTTCTTCTGCATCTTGGCTTAGAATGTCGATTGGTGCAGTAGCACATAATGTAGGACATCTAGAATTTGGTAGTTCTATTAATTGTCCCAGAAACCATATGCCGGAATACGACATTGGCTTCTCAGCCCAACCAAAATTTGGCCCTGTCCGTTTCCTCTTTGCGGCTGATATTCGTGATTTTACCTACGCTAACGCAAATGACACCTATTGTTTTGAAAACAAAGGCAGTCCGGGATGTCTTCAGAAGAGATTTAATTGGGGGTGGGAATTGGGTTTTCTACCAATTGATTCAGGTGCAAACTTCGTTTCAGTAAGAGGTGGCGTCAGTCAAAATAGACCGACGTGGGGTGCTGAAATCAATCCATTTATCTTTTTCCGTTTTTTGACAATCGAATATGCACACTACACAGAAAGTATGGGACAAGAAGCAGGGGACCAGACAAATGCTCGTGATGTAATTCAACTTCGATTTGCATTCTGAGTGATACTGTAACATCAAGTGATTTGAACTCTCCAAAGAATGACACCAGTTGCTGCAATCCTACCAGCTGCCGGGCAAGGCAAGCGTATGGGTGCTAGTCAGAATAAACTTTTCCTTCCACTAAACGATTCGAGCGTAATAGAAGAGACACTACGTAAAGTAATTAGTCACCCGCAAATCTGCCACATTTACTTAGTCTATAATCAAGAAGACCACGAATTATTAAAATCGTTACGCTCACTACCAGATCTAACATTAGTCTTAGGTGGGGAAAGACGGCAAGACTCTGTGGCCGCAGCATTAGCACAAATTCAAACAGATCGTCTGGTTGAAAAAGTTATCGTGCACGATGCAGCACGACCACTTTGCTCAACAGACTTGATCAGCCGGGTCATTAGAGCACTGGAGCATTATCCGGCAGTCATTCCTGTCATTCCACTAAAAGACACAATTCGCAAAATTATTGGTGATCAGGTCAAGTTGGTAAATCGACAAGATTATGTGTCGACTCAAACCCCACAAGGTTTTCATTTGTCATCTTACTGGCAAGCTACTCTTCAGTCTCAGCAGGAGGACTGGGACGTTACAGATGATGCTTCTCTGCTTGAAAAAACAGGAATTCCTGTGCATCTCATACCCGGAGAGGAAACAAATCTTAAAATCACAACACCTCTGGACTTGGAGTTTGCGAGGTTTCTTTCGAACCATTCCTTCAACCAATAGACCAATCAACTTTCATGAATTTTCACTTGTCGCGGATTCACAAGTTCCTTACTGCATTGATGCTGCTATGTTTTTTTTCATTAATTCTGTCTGTTTATGCACAAGAAGATTTGGAAGTTGATAATGCCACGGTAGAAATGCGGGCACGATTTGAAGCCCTTTCAAAGGATGTCTCGATCAACTTACCTCCCACCCTGGTTCTTCAAGAATTTATAAAGATTATTGCCATTGAAACCAACACGGTTTTTCTCTACGAGGAGAAAAATTTACGTGGTCAGATGTCGATCACTGCTCCTCCAAATCTAAAAGTATCTGCCAAAGACGCGCTTTATTTCTTTGAGAAAATTCTGCAGACCCAAGGTCTCGCTTTAGTACCTAGAGCCAACAGTAACGTCGTGGAAATCCTTCCCGCTGCGGAGGCCCGTTTTCTCAGACTTAACATCTCAAAAGAAGTACCCCTAGACACTGATCAGGAATTTGTGATGCGATTGATCAGCTTCAAACACGCTGATCTAAAGAGAATACAAGCGACACTACAACCGATCTTCTCTAAAGCTGGGGCGATGCTTATTTATGAACCTTTAGAGATGTTAATGGTCTTGGACAATGCTGCAAACGTGGAACGAATTGAAGAAATTATTGAAATGCTTGATGTCCCAGCGCCAGAAGGTGTGGGACAGGAAGTCACACTTTTTTCACCAAAACACAGTGATATTAAAGAATTACATAAAACCGTCACAGATCTATATGCTAATTTGCAACGGAGTGGGAAAGCAATCACATTCAAACTGGTTATTGAAGAGCGCATGAACGCGCTTTTCATTGTTGCAAATAAGCCAGTTACAGAGGAGTTGATCAGTTTCCTGGAAAAAATCGATGTCCCTGTTGAGGGCAAACAAATGACCATTCAAAGGTTGCGTTACCTCAAGCCTCAGGAAGTGATCGGTTTGCTACAGACTGTATTCCCTAAAACCGCCTCAGTGCAACTTGTGCCTTTTGATCCAATGAATGCTGTTGTGATCCTTGCCAGCGCAATTAGTACGGGAAGTGCGGTCAGCTTAATTGAGCAGTTAGATGTTGAAAGAGAACGTGGAGTTGAAATAACGATACATCCAGTAAGTTTTGCTGAAGCAGGACCACTCGGTCAATTATTGGCCTCAATTTTCACTAATCAGATTGTTCAAGGGCAAGACAAAGGAGAAACGGCGAAATCAAGCCCTGTTAAAATAATCCCCGAAACAAGACTAAACGCGCTTATAATTATTGCAGATGGATTCACCACTGATCGAATTATAGAGCTTGCTGAGCGCCTAGATATTCCTCAACAAGCAGCGGGTAATGTCGTATATGAATTAGTACCACTCAAGTTCACTCGCGCAGATACCATGTCAGGTTTACTGACTAATGTTTTCTCAGAAATAAAAGTGGTCGAAAAAGAAGGAGAGAATAAAAGCCAAACGACTAATTCCTTTAAGATAATCCCAGAACCCCGATTAAACGCTCTCATCGTCATTACTGACCAAAAGAAACTCTCACAATTGAAAAGTCTACTGGAAATGCTAGACGTTTTCCAAGAGGAAGACAGGGCTCAGAGTAACTTCCGATTATACTCACTCAAGCACGCTGTTGCCAAGGATATGGCACCATTGTTACTTGAATTAACAGGAAGAATCAGTGAGATAGCAACACAAACAGAAGCAAAGAATAAAGAAACTGCTGATGACCAACCAAGCCAAGCTGTCGAAAAAATTGGAGAAATCTCTATAACATCTGATGAGGCAACCAATTCACTATTGATATTTGCACCACCTGAAACGTTACCCACACTCGAGGAGATCATTTCAAGATTAGACGTACCTCGCTTACAGGTTTATGTGGAAGCCATGCTTATGGAAATCACTCTGACTAAGAGTCTGGACTTGGGTGTTAACTGGCGTGTCGCTGGTGAAGATGATGGTCGAATTAGTACTGGGGGATTCCCAGGAACATCTCCATTTAATGCAACTACAGCTACAGCAGCAGGTCAAAATGCGGCTTTTGGTATTGTTGGCGGTGAAATAGAATTTGGTGGTCAACAATATTTCAGTTTTGGAGCCTTCATAAGGGCCACTCAACAAGACCAAGATGTTGATATTCTTGCCAATCCTCAGATCATGATGCTTAATAATGTCTCTTCAAGCATTAATGTTACAACGAACACTCCAGTTTCTACAAGAACAGTAACAAACAACAATGGTGTAACCACAACGGAAACTGAATTTAAAGACATTGGTATTAAACTTACCATTAAGCCTCAAATTAGCGGTGAAGATAGCATTCGTCTAGAGATACAACAAGAATCAAGTAATATAGTCACAAGTGGGGCAACCAGTGCGCAGACTGCTATTACAACATTCAAAAGAGAGCTTAGTACTACAGTGGTAACCAGAGATAATGAGATTGTTGTGTTAGGTGGATTAATCAACGAAACTCGACGGAATTCAGCAAATTCAGTCCCAGGATTTCGAGATTTACCTTTGATTGGGGGGCTTTTTGCCAGCAGCAGTGATACTACAGATAAAACAAATCTTCTGCTGTTTATAAGGCCAAAAATTATTCGTACCCAAGATGACCTCAGGAAAGTCACACGAGGTGCGAAATCACGGTATGAATCATCAAACACTGGAGATACCGCTGAGCAACTTATGAAAGAGATGAACCTTGACTGAGTTGGAAGCTGTTCCAATATTGGGAATCTTTCCCGATCGTGAGAAACCCCTCGAAGTAAAAATTGAAATATTTGAGGGGCCACTTGAACTACTACTCCATATGATTCGAAAGAAAAAAGTCTCAATTGATGAGGTTAGGCTGGCAGATCTAACCGCAGCTTACCTAGATTATATACGAGCATTACAATCGGTTGATTTAGACGTTGCTGGGGAATTCTTAGAAATTGCTGCCACCCTAATCCTTATTAAGTCTAGAACCCTTATTTCAAAGCCAACAGTTGAGGAGAGTGATGAGGAAGAAGATCCGGAAGAAACACTTCGACGGCGTCTGGTGGAGTATCAACGCTTTAAAGATGCTGCTTATACAATCGGTTCTAGAGATTGGCTCGGTAGAGATGTATTCCCACGAGGAGAAGAGGATATTGAGGTGTCTGCCCATAAAGTAGGTGAGATTAGTACAACTCACACTTTGTCAGAGGACATTTCACTCATTGATTTATTAGATTCTTTTAAACAGGTTATGCAACGGAGTCCAAGAATACAGTACCACCAAGTGGAACCAGAAAAATACCGAATCGAAGATAGAATCCTTGAACTGCTAAACATGCTTCAGACAAAAAATAGCCTCTTATTTGAGCATCTCTTCCCAAGATTTCAGAATAAAAAATACTTTATACTTACATTTCTAGCAGTCCTTGAAATGCTGAAGTATCGATTGATTCAAGTTGTACAGTCAGAAAGTTTTGGTCCAATTCACTGTATTTCACACCCAGAACTAGAAAAGACTCTTCCGAATTGGCATAAGTTAGAGAGCTTATATTTATGAAACAATATTGTGGTGAATATTCGCTTAACTTGAATGAACCAATGGGCGGAACAGCTGGTCATGCAGAGCACTTCTTTTTCATGACTTGGCCAAAAACTTAGTGGGGACGAAAAGCCTTTCAAGATTCAGATAGAGCTTCGACATCTCATTACTCTGAAGTGGAAAGATATTCAGGGGGAAATACACGGAGGAACTTTAACCAGTTTAATTCAGCATCCAGGCCAATAGAATTAGAAGGATTAAACACATGTGCTTATCCAGAAGGGATTCTTTACGACAACATTCCAACCAAAGAGGTTTTTGAGATTTGGAAAATCAACTAAAGGGAAATTTCAAAAAAACCACATACCGAAATCTCTGTCAAGCAATCGACAGCTGTTTATCTGTACCCATGGCAGGCATGATCAATGCTGCGCCAAATTTGGACAGCAGCTTTTCGATACACTAAGAAAATCAATTCCCGATACAGATCATACTGTAGAGATTTGGGAATCATCACACCTTGGTGGGCATCGCTTCGCACCAACAGTTCTGGTCATGCCAGGCTGTAAGATGTACGGCAAAGTAAAACCTAGTTTGATAAATGCATTACTGTACGGTGAGTTTCCATCTAAACTTCACCGGGAAATGTCTTTCACCCGGCTTGCCTACAAGTTGTCGAACTAGAAATGCGAAAATTTCTGACAGATGGACAGTTTAATAGTGAAATTCAAATCACTCAAGAAGCGTTTCCAACCAAAAACTTATTTGAAGCTTACTTCTGTTTAAAAGAAGATCCAAAAGTTAATTGGAAATTAAAATTATATCATCAAGAAATTTGGTGGACCAAACTCTTGTAAAGAATTAAGTGCTGATAAACCTCGCTTGCTTTGGGTCAAAGACAGTATTGAGGAAATCAGGATCGATTACTAAGGAGCTCTGAACATGGCAGACATGTCCCAAGATGATTTAGATTCTATTTTCGGAGGAGAGGAAGGATCTGAAGCGCCTCCTGCAGAAGTAAGTTCCGAAGAAAGTGTTGAGAACCTATTTGGAGGAGGCGACGATGATGGAGAAAACACATCAGTAGCTACAGAAAGCTCTTCAGCCGATGACCTGTTTGATGGTAAAGAAACAGAGATTTCTGGGGTTGATATAGGTGCAACTGATCTTGATTCATTATCAGGAAATTCAGAAAACACAGCTACTGTAAGTGGAGTGGATTTAGGTAGCTTTGGCCCATCTGGGGGGGATACTGACCAAATGGGTGACATGGACAGCATGCTGAACATTGTTGATGAACAGACTGTTGAAACAGAAGGTGACGACCCCCCGCCTAATGTCGACGTAAATTTCCTTATGGAAATGCCTTTGACCGTCACTTTTGAAGTTGGCCGTGCAAAAATGAGCATAAGTGATTTGCTCTCTTTGGGTCAGGGTTCCGTTCTAGAATTGCACCGTTTAGTGGGGGAAGATCTTGATGTATTCGTGAACGGAAAGCTTGTTGCGCGGGGTGAAGTAGTAGTTTATAAAGAAAAATTTGGTGCAAGAATCACAGAGATCATTTCTCCCACTGACCGTGTCAAACGGATGGCAGGCATGGACCGTTATCGGTGACGATCATAGGCCCTGTGTCGTCGTCGTCTTTGATTAACATATAGCTCTGACGTTCCCCTAGAAACAAGCTCATAAAGAACTGCTTCCTTCTTCGGGCGTGCCCGTAAAATACGTCCCAATCTTTGAACATGTTCCCTTGTGCTGCCGCTTCCTGAAACCACGATAGCAACATTTGCTTCAGGGACATCTACACCTTCGTTTAGCACCTTTGAAGTTACCAAAGTGGGATAAATTCCTTCTCTAAATTTTTTGAGGAGTTGGTCCCTCTCAATTGACTTAGTGTGATGGGTCAATACGGGTAGTAAAAATTCACGTCCAATCTTGTAGGCCATTTCATTATCTTGCGTAAACAAAATCACTCTGTCATCAATATGTTGTAATAAGAGTTGCCAGACTTGTTGGAGTTTTGTCCCTGCAGCTTGGCTTAATTTCTTCTGAGCCAAATAAGCCTGAAAAGCCTCTTTCCCATCAAGGCTGCGACTGCTTTTAAACAAAAAATTTTGCCAACCATTCGGTTCATCAAATCGAATTCTCTCTCTACGAATGAAATTGACAAATATATTCCTCAATCTTTGATATTCTTCCAGTTCAGAAGTTGAAAGATCAATTTCAATTGTTTGAACTCGATATGGCGCCAGAGCACGTCCTTCCAATTCATCTATGTGGACTTGGTAAACCAATGGTCCACAGATTTTGTAAAGAATAGCTTCCTTGCCATCAGATCTCTCTGGAGTTGCTGTAAGACCAAGGCGAAATGGAGCCATTGATGCTAGAGCAGCATATTTAAATTGATCCCCAGGCAGGTGATGGCATTCATCAAAGATTAAAAGGCCATATCGATTACCATAATACTCAACATGGAGCAGTGCTGAATCATAAGTACTCACAGTGAGTGGTTCCCAGTCTTTGTAACCACCACCCACTCGACCAACCCTCATGCCAAAAAATTGTTCTAGTAACCCATACCATTGCTGCATCAGATCAATCGTGGGTACGTGAACTAGTGTCGGACGTGATGTTCGAGAAATACAAAGCATTGCCAGCATCGTTTTACCTGCTCCTGTTGGGAGAGTAACCACTCCACGCTTTCCAACTTCAAGCCAGTGATTAAGAGCTTCTTGTTGGTAATTTCTGGGAGTTATTCTTTGGGCAAGATGAAAACAAGTAGGCTCAAAATTTTTGGCATTGTCCAGAAATGGGATGTTTTCTTTATGAAGATATATAGCAATATCGTAATATCGATGGGCAGGAGCACGATATAAAAGGACCCTATCATCCCATTTGAGTTGGGTGAAAATTTTCTGGAGGGCCTTTGGGAGATTTTTCAGAAGGAGTGTCCCCCGATCGAAAAAAAGTTCGACAGGGGTCACTTTCAGTTAGGAAGGATTGGTTGCTGTAGGTTTTTTTCGAGAATTGCCATCCCATTGCTGACATCCAGGGAGATACCGTGGGTCACACATGCCGTTCCAAGCGCATACAATACTCTGAAGAGATTATGTGCTCTGCACTGTTCCCCCATCTGCCCAATACGGACTATGTCTAGGCCAAATGCTCCAGAAATTTCAACTTGGAACATATCCACCATTGATTTTCTAATTTTTGCACTGTCGACACCATCAGGAAGCTTGATCGCAACCACAGAGTTCAATCTATAACTTTCAGGGATGAATAATTCTAAACCCATCGCTTCTACACCAGCCTGCAAGGCCTTTGAGCTATCTAGATGTCGTTGAAATCTCTCCGGCAATGTCTCTTCACAAATCTGCCGAAGGGCCTCATGCAGTGCTAAAATTCCTGGAACTGGGGCGGTATAGTGATATTGTTGATGTCCCCAAAATTTTTGAGACCTGAGAGCATCAAAACACCAGTGCGGTTGACGAACTGGTCTTTTCTCAATAAATTTCCAAGCATATTCAGAAAAAGCAATCACCGACACACCTGGAATTGAAGAAAGGCCTTTTTGGCCACCAGAGATCGCTGCGTCCAATCCCCACTGGTCCATCTTCATGGGCATTGTTGTTAATGTGCAAACGGTATCCCCTATCACCATTGCTCCATTTTCTTTAGCAATCTTGGCAATTTCAGCAAAATCAACTGTCTTGACGCCACATGACGTCTCCCCCTGAACCATTGTCAAAACATCATATTTCTTTTTTTTGAACGCTTCTTCGACCATTTCAGCGTTAATTGGCCTAGCATCTGATCGTTCAATGTAGTCCACTTCTGCTCCAACACCTTCTGCCATTTCCCCCATTCGACCGCTGAAAGTACCTACTTTCAAGACGAGTGCTTTACGTCCTGGCCAAAGGAGGTTTGTAATAGCCATTTCAATGGATGCCGAGGCTGGTCCAGACACTCCCATGATTTTTGTACTATTCGTTTGGTAGGCGTAGGCAGCCATTACCTTAAGGTTCATAATGACTCGGTCCATCGTTTCGCCGAGGTGATTAATCACAACGCCATTTGCTCTAGATACTGCATGAGATATTGGGACTGGACCTGCTCCCATCAGTAACAATGGTTCATTTGGTAAAATATTTGATAAAGGCTCTGTAATGGGAGGCTTGATCATATTGTCCTGATAAAATACAGAATTCATTTAGCACCTTGTTCAAAGAACGATTCAAGCATCCATTTTCTCGGAAGCCAACTCTATTTGGAGCGAAGAGTAGGGAATCTCCCATGGAAAAGATAAGATTTGTTGATCGGTATTCTCGCTAAAAAATAAAAGGTGAATTCCAAGAAACTGCTCATGCATAGTGAGAGAAATATCACATCCCATTTTCTCTACATTCAATGAGGCTTCAGATAGTGTACTGCTGCAAAGATCCATTTCAAATACTGCTGGAATTATGCCGAGCAGGAAGGCTCTACTTCTCTGATCCAAGATACAAATTTGCCGATGAGCATGGCTCCTCAAAAATTCTGTCAACAAAGCACGATTCCACTGGATCTCTTTCATAGACGAGATCGCATGGCAATTTGCACGGCAAGATAACCAGCAAGAAGGCCATCTTCGTAGTTAAATGAGGGATCTTTAATCAGCTCGGGAAAATCTTGAGGATTTCTAAGATCTTCTGGGGTTAAATTGGGTAGGATCTCTCTGGAAAGTTTGAGCAACTTCTTTCGCTGAAGCTCAATCATTTCTTGAAGCTCTATTTCAGCGAATAAATCTTTGTTCATTTATTACAAAATTACTTAAGTTTCAAACAGCTTTTTCAACTTCCAATACTCTTCGCAATTTTGCTCGCAATTTCAAAATAATTTTTGTGTGCAGTTGAGAGACGCGCGCTTCACCAACACCAAGAACAGCAGCGACTTCTTTCATGTTCAGTTCTTCAACGTAATACAGTGAGAGAATTGTCTGTTCCCTTTCTGGTAAATCCTTGATCGCCTCTTGTAACCGGCTTTTGAGCTGGTGCATAGACAATTCAGAAAAAGGATCTGAGCCATCTGGATCTCGTAGGATATCCAGGAGACTTTGACCTTCTTCGTCTTCACCTCCTCCTCCCAAGTGATCTAGTGTCACCAGTGAGAGTGGGCTAGCATGGGCAACAAACTCATGATACTCGTTTAAAGGCATCTCAAGTTTGGTTGCCATCTCAGAATCACTGGGTTCTCTTCCCAAAGTACTACATTGCCCATTCCAAGCTCTCTCCCATTCCGTA
>JACLAC010005889.1_pt1 | contig 17952 bp, 8 predicted proteins | sample 8027881 | NCBI WGS metagenome assembly JACLAC01 (sample SAMN15725517, study PRJNA655200) | protist metagenome | isolation source: fluorescence activated cell sorting (FACS) single amplified genomes of... | place: Spain: Blaines Bay Microbial Observatory, Mediterranean Sea | collected 2016-01-19 | reverse complement strand
TTGCTTTTTAGAGAGCTCGGCTTGTGGAGCGATGAGCTTTTTTTCAACAGCTTTTTTAAAGATCAGATCGTAGTTGAGTCCTTTTCCATCATCTTCGATTTGAATTTTTATCCAGCTGCGCTCTTGTCTTGCCGAGATAGAGAGCAATCCTTCTTCCTGCTTGCCTTTCTCGAGCCGAACAGCTGGTGATTCGATTCCATGATCGATGGCATTTCGGACAAAGTGCAGCAAGGGAGCTTGGAGCATTTCAAGAAGCTGCCGATCCAGTGTTGTCTCCTCTCCCGAGAGAGAAAGTAAAACTTTTTTTTCTGCTTGAGCAGAAACTTCACGCACGAGCTTAGGTAGTCTTTTTAATGCAGTTGAGAGTGGCTGTAAGCGGATCTCCTGTAGCTGCTGACGAAGTTTTTCTGTTAGAAGGTGAAATTAATTGTCTGCCTCATCACTTGTCAGCTGGATCTTGTTCTTGAGGAGGAGAAGGGCTGTTCCCGTTTTCATCATTTGATTGATCTTCTCAAGCCCGATTCGAATGGTACTTGATGGTGGTTTTACCGGTATCGGAAGAGAGGATTTTTCTTGTAAGGGAGTACTTTTGAGTGTGTTGTGAAGTTGCTGTAGGCTTCTGTCTATGCCATCAGCAATGGTCAAAAGTGCGCTGAAAAGTTCTTTGGTGAGCTCTCCTCCAGTTTTGAGCTTGGCAAGGATCTGCTCTCCAGCTTCAGAGATGGCCTCAAGCTGTGTAAGGTGTAGAAATCCAGCATTGCCTTTGATGGTGTGTACCCCTCGAAAAGCTTCATCAAGCGTTTTTTCTTCAGTGGGATCAACATGAAGACGTTCAAGAGCTGAGCGGTAGCTCTCAAGAAAGTCCTGAGCTTCATCTAGAAAAGGACCAAGGAGCTCAAGATTCTCCTTAGGAATCTGCTCAGGACGAGGACGAAATATTGCCAGTGTTGGCTGAGAGATCTCTGCACTCTCTTCTTTCGGCTCTAGCTTCAGAGTAATCGGGTCGAAGGAGGTTGCTGGTATTGCACGATGTTGGCGAAGCTCTGTTAGATAGCTGCTAAGCTGCTCGCTAAAGGAAATAAGACGCTGTAGCTGATCTTTGTTGGGGAGCGTTTCTCCAGTACGCCATTGATCCAGAAGGTGCTCTACATCATGACAGATGAGACCGAGCTTCTCTAGCTCTAGAAACCCAGCACCTCCTTTGATGGTGTGAATAGCTCGAAAGGCAGAGTCGAGGAGTTCTCGCTGAGGGGTTGTGAGATTAAGGCTAAAAATTACATCAAAAAAGAGGTCAAGAAGCTCCTCTGATTCATCTAAGAAGTCATCAAGGAGCTCCAAGGCATCTTCAGAGAGAGGAGTGCCTTGTACTGCGTGTGATGAAGCAGAAGTATCTAGAGGTTGATGAGGGACATCGGGCTCCTCTCCTTCACTAAGCTCAGCCTTTTTTATGAGGAGTGTACGAAGCTCTGGTAGTTGCTGCTTGAGCTTGTCCCACTGTTTTTGTTGGACATGCTTCAACAGGGTTGAGATCAGCTCAGTAAAGTGAGGGAGCTCGAAAAAAGAAAGCTCGCTCTCAAGCTCTAAAAGCTGTGCCATTATCTTGTCTGAGCCAGCATTGTTGGTCAGTAGCTCTTGTATTAGATCTGCTCGTGTTTTGAGCGTGTGATCTAGCTCTTGAAGCAGCTCATCAATCATCCTGCTTGCTGTCCTTCTTGATGAGGCATGTGCCTCTAAAGTCTGTAGAGTGTGGCTTTTATTGAGTAACAGTCACAGTGTAGGTCGTTCGCTCTTTTTCATCGACCATGATGATGCCATCATAGCTGCCAGGGGTAAGCTGAAGCTCTGTCTTAAAGCCACCGGGCTTAAACCCCATTGTGCACATTCTGCCCTCAGCCTCATAGGTTGTTGTGTAACTGTGTGTGATGCTGCCGTTCTTATCAGCAGAGGCTGGTGTTACCTCATGAGTAGCTTCGGTCTGTGTCCAGCATCCATTGGGATAGAGGGTGTTAAATTGTACCGTGAGAGCTTCTTGGCTTGAATGCTCTGCCGCAATGGGCTGTAAGATTCCTTTTTTAACGAGCTCTTCGGTGTTGTTCTTTAAGCGCGGAGGAGGAGGCTTTGTGGAAGCGGTTGCTTCTTCTGTGGCCGGAGGTGATTCTGGCTTGGCCTCCGCAGGAGCTTGAGCAGGGGGCTGAGTGGTTGTCTCTTCGGAGACATCTGTTTTTTCACCACAAGCTAAAAAGAATAAAAACATTTTTTCTCCAAGGTCAAAAGTTGTCCATACAAGTCTGGTTTGGTCTGATAGTAGTGCTTATCTATTACACATAATACTCACTGTGCTCAACGCTGTAATTTTGTTGATGCAATTTTTAATGATGCTGTTGATGTGGTTTTTATTTTTGCTGGTTCAAGATAAGAGAATGACATCAAATTATAGAATGGCAACACTTTACCAACGATGAAGCTTCACAGTACATCGACGGAATTATGACATGACGCTTCGAATTATACATACTGGAGATCTTCATATTGGGCAACGACTGCTTCATGTATGTCGCTTAGAAGAGCACCGAGCGATGTTGGGCTGGATTGCCTCTGAGGTTAGAGAAACAAAGGCCTCGGTGTTGTTGATCGCCGGAGATGTCTTTGATAGAGCGGATCCTTCTGCAGCTGCACAGCGTCTCTTCTTTGATTGGCTGGCAGAGCTTCAGAGTATAGAGTCTTTGAGGCAGGTTGTCATTACCGCAGGAAACCATGACAGTGCGGCTCAGCTACAAGCTTTTAATCGGCTCTTCTCTCATCTAGAAATTCATGTGGTTGGTGCAGACTCCAATCGCAATAAAACATGGCTTGATGAGTGGGTGATTCCTTTAAAGGGTACAACGGGAGCATATGAAGCGGTTGTTGCTGCTGTTCCTTTTTTACTGGAGTTTCGATTTGGCCTCCGAAACAACAAGATGATCACCTCTGATATTGCTGCAGAAGAAGCCTTTAAAGGGGGGCTAAAGCAGCTTTATAGCGATTTGGCAGATCAGGCTGAAGCGCTTTATCCTGGCTTACCCTTGGTTGCAATGGGACACCTTACCGCTGTTGGTGAGGATGCCATGGTGGGGCCTCAGCCGATCGAGATTCATCGCGTACTTCGAAACTCATTGGATGGAACGCTTTTTGATCGCCGCTATAGCTATGTGGCTCTAGGGCATATACATAAAAATTACCGTGTTTTCGGACCCTCCAACGCATGGTACTGTGGCTCTCCTTTGGCCTGTAGCATCGATGAAGCTGAGGACGAACGTTCAAGAGGAATGTGGCTGGTTGAGCTGGAGAGCACACACGCTTACGACCTTGCAAAAGCACCTCAGCCTCTCTTGCTAAAGGCACCATTATTTCGAAAAATGCTTCGGATCAAAGGAACCAAGGAGCGTCTTTATGAGCAGCTCAGTGAGCTTTCGGGCTCTGAGGCTTTTCGTACCTTGGTCTGGATAGAAGCCGAGCTACCTATTTATGAGCTCAACCTACTTCCTGAGCTTCGAGCGTATGTACGGAACAAGAACATTCGAATCGTGAGCTATCGTTCAACACCGATAAGTGCAGTCACTGGGACGATGGACGGAACAGGAGAAGGTACGGGAGAAGAAATAGAAGTGGGAATAGAAAATAGAACAGAAGAAGGAGCAGAAGATAGAAACGCTCCTTTGGAGCTAGCAGATCTTGGATTGGCAGAGCTGTTCATTAATTTTTTACAGGCTTCAGAAGAAGAAGATCCTGACAATGAGCTTCTCAAGCGACTGGTCGAGATCGCAAGTGATGCAGGTAATGATGCTCATCTGTGGGAGAGAGGAGGAGAGCTCGGAAAGAGTGAGCCGCTCAGAGAAGAATCCTCTTGAGCGTTTCGAAGCTAGATGTGCTTTGTTCGACGATTAACGAAGAGCGTAAAAGTAGAGGTTGAAGAGAATGAGAAGGAAGAGAATGAGGAGGAATAGACATCTATGAGGTTTCATCGGGTAGTCATCAAAAACATCAAAGGTCTGGTAGGGACTTATGAGCTTGATCTAGATAAGGTCTTTGATGGCTCTGGAATTTTCTTGCTTCATGGTTCTAATGGAACGGGTAAAACGACCATTTTTGAATCCATTTGTCTTGCCTTATTTGGAAAAACACCTTCCTTTGAAGGAGGACATAAAAACGAAGAAGATCCATTTTCAAAAGCTCATCTTCTGAACAACACACAGGTAAGTGGCTCTGTTTCATTGATATTTAGCATCGAGAACATTCCACAAAGAGATACGCTTAACTCTCCTTTTACGCCCCAAAAAGATTCAGGGCCTCTTTCTGAGCAGAGACGTAGACGACGATATTTCATGGCAAGCTGGTCGATAAGAAGGGCCCGCCTAGCGCGTGATGAAAAAGGTGTTCGCTCTCCGTTAAGCAAGGACCTACAAGCACCCTATCGAAGTTTGTTGGAGCTCGATGAAGACTTTCGACCGGAGCGGGTACTTTTTGCAGGAACGAAGGTGAAGGTCATTGACTTTCAAATGGAGCAGATTTTACATGGCTTAACCTTTAAGGATTTTACACAGACAGTGTTGCTTCCACAGGGTAAATTTGCTGAGTTCATCGATGCATCCAATGCCAAAGAGCGCATTCAAATTTTAGAGAACATCACAGCTACCGAGCGCTATGAAGTTCTGGGGCAGCGCATTGAACAGCGAGCTGTTAGCTATCGAGATCAGCTTAAAGCTTTGGATGCCGAGCTTAAGGGTTACCCGAGCTTAGATGAATTTAGGGTGGCTGCGTCTGATCTGGAGAAGAACAACCTCAAGGTAGCCTATTATCAGCAGCTCAATGCTTGTGCAGAGGAGTGGAAGAGTCTGATCGGGATCAATGGGCTAAAAGATCAGCAGAAGCAGCTGTGGGAAACAGTAGAGCAAGAAAAAGCCTCTTTTAAGCTTCAGCAAGAGCAGGTTCTTGTGCAAAGGTCTGAGCAGGAGAGATTGACACAGAGCTTGGTTGAAGCTCGAGCCGCTGAGGTACAGCTTGAAGAAAGAAGAGGCAGGCTGCAGAGCTTTGAAGAGCAACGAGATGCTGTTGCGGAGCTCCTCAAAGAGCATCAGCACAACCTTCAACGGGAAGAGGACAGAGCGACGATCACCAATCGAGAGCTAAAAAGGCTTCCAGAAGGCCTGAGTCAAGAACAAGCACTGTTAGAGCAGCTGCAGGGGGTGGCTCGAGCAGAAAAAAGAGCACTGCTTCAGCTGTTGCCTTTGGGAGAGCAAGGAGAAGAGGCTGTTGATGAGGATTGGATTTATTTAGCTGTTCAAAATCGACAACGAGGACTTAATGAGCAAGAGCAAGGACTGATAGAGCACCGAGAAGTCCTTCAGATGTGGTCTAATGCGCTCTGTAAAAGAAGACTATATCGCTCCACAGTTGAAAGCATAGAGGCACAAATCAAGGGTGAGCGTCTGGAGAAAAAGCGCAAAGAGCTTGAACTAAAAAGCTTAAAAGAGACACTTGAAGGCCTGAGTACTCGTCACCAAGAGCTCTCTATTGAGCATAAGTTTATTCATCTTCGAATCGAGCTGACCCCTGGAGCTAGCTGTATGGTTTGTGGCTCGAAAGAGCATCCTCTCTTGGAGGGTCAGAGAGTCGTAGGTTTACCTCATGGGCAAACAGAAGCGGAGCAAGCAGTAGAGCGGCTGCAGGAAGAGCTTCGATGTGTTGAAGAGGAAAAGAAGAGAGCAGAGGCACGGATTGAGCAGCTTAATAAGGAGAGTTGTGTTCTGGGAAATAAAATTTCAGAGAACCGTGGTCGGATTTCAAATAGTCGAGAATTTATAGCGAAGGAAGAAGAGGTTATCGAGCTGAAAGGAAGCTGGCTTCAGCTGAACGGCCCCGCAGAGTTTTCAATTACATCGCTTGAGCAAGAGCTAAGGCAGCATCTTCATGAAGAGCGTGTTGAGAACAATCATGTTGCTGTTGCAAGCTTATCTATAGGGCAATTTATAGAGCATCGTCTGGAAAGGTTAACGCTGTTAAAGCAGCAGCTCAATCAGCAAGCTCAAAATCACCAAGAAGCTCAGGCAAATTTGAGCAGAGCAAAGGTAACGCTTGGTCAAAAAGTAGGTCAGCTTGAGCGTCGACAAGAACTACTAAATCTACAGAAAAGACAACAGCTACAGCTGGAGCAGCTGCGGGTTGAGCTACGAGAACATCGCGAGCTGCTGAAGGCGATCTATGCAACATTCCTCTCAGCTGAATCCTCTTTTCAGACCGAGGAAGTGGTTATAAATCAGTGGTTGATTCTAGCAGAACAGGCCTTTCGTGACCTTAAAGAGCAGTCTGATCGTGCAAAGATGAAGTCCGAGATTCAGCTGCAGAGTAAAGCGGCGGAGCTTGAGCGGCTTTCAAAGAGCAGTATGCAGCTTTCTGACCGCTTGACAGTCGCCGAGCAAAAAATTCAGCTGCTGAGGCAGAAGTCAATCGAGGTTCACGATATTATCGAGCGTAAAGAGGCTCAGCTTTTAGAGCAAACGAGGCCTCTTTACAGTGGACCAGTGCAGGTTTTGCAAGCCGATCTTGAGCCTATAGAGGCAGGAGAGCTCCTTATTGAGCAACAGCCCCATTTTGCACGTGAGCTCGGTCGTTTAGAGGCAGAGCTTGTACAGTCAGAGGAGGTTATTGCCAAATACAAGACCTCTATTGAGCTGCAGGAGCGTCGAGAGCAATACAGAATCGAATCAGGTTACTGGACTCGGCTTAAAAAAGTGGTCACTCCAAGCCGAGGTAGAACCTTTCGGGCCTTTGTTCAGGCGGTCCAACTCGGTCAGCTTGTGACCAATGCAAATGCTCAGCTGAAAGAGCTAAGCTCAAACTTACGGCTTGAGATTAGCAAAGATGAGCAGGGATTTGCTAAGCTTGATTTTTCAGTATCCAAGGGCTCCGAGCCTCCTCGTCCATTGACCTCTTTGTCTGGTGGAGAAACCTTTATTGTTGCACTCTCACTGGCTCTCTCTGTGGCAGATCTTCGGGCAACCCGTATGCCAATAGAGACCCTCCTCATCGATGAGGGGTTTGGTACCTTGGATCACAACAATGTAGAGCAGGTCGTCAATTGCTTGTCGACTCTCCACATGCGAAATATTCAAGTGGGGTTGATTAGTCATGTTCAGTCTTTAATCGATAGCTTGGAAACCAAGATAGACGTGATGACACTTGTCGTTGATGAAGGGCAGAGCAGAAGTCCAAGTATTGAAACAGTGGGGGATCTTAATCGTCTGATTAAAAGCTGTCAGATACCAGATTTGAGCAGTGAGACAGAAAAACAAGCTCTTGCTTTTGAGCAGCTACAAAAAGAGCAGAAGGCCGCTTCAGACAAGGCCGCTGAGCAGCTCGCAGAAGCAGAAAAGGCGTCTAAAGGAGAAGCAGCAGAAGAAGAGATCGAGGGCTAAAGTGCAGTTCAACCGAGCAGCAAGAGAGCGTGCTTTACTCTAAAGTTCCATTCTCAACAGTCTCTCCCTCTCGCTCTGGATCCTCAATAATGGTCGTCCATGCATCACTTTGGTTGGCGAAAGCCTCGAGCCAGTCGGTCATCAAAATGGTTCCTGTCTCTAGCTCTGCCTTGGTGTCTGTGAGCTTCACAATCACTTCTTGTGCTGTGGTGTTGGTGTCGTCGAGTCCGAGTGCTCCAGAGGGATCGCCGAGAAGGGTGGTGTGACTGTCACCCGCGATTAAAAAAGGTTTATATCGATCAGGAAAGGCCTGTCGGATCCGATCTGTTTCGGCACTAACCCATCCTTTGTAAAGCTCTGGTGGATTGACCTGTAGAAAAACCTTGCTGATCACAAAATCTTCATAGGAGCTGAACGCAGCAATTTTGAGCATTGGATCTTGCTCAAGCTGCCACTCAATCACTTCTGATAGGTGGCCACCATCTAAGATTCCTTCAACGGGGTTGAGGTGTGGCGCATTAAATTCGTCTACCAGATCATTCAAGAAGGCAGTGTCTTGATCCATCCCCATTCCAATTCCAGAATCTTGGAAGACGAGGAGCTCTTGGCGTTGATAGACTGAGCGAGCCAGCATTGAGAGTGTGGTTGAGCCATAGCCTCCTCCGGAAGAACCAGCGATCATGAGACGCTCTGGGCGTGGGAATTGCTCTTGTGCGAGGTCAAGTGACGCAGAGAGATTCTGCAGCCCATGGTGATAGCGATCAATCTCCCCATCTCCATCTTCATCCACATTGGCATCCCCCGCATAGATGGAGCCATCACAGTAGGAGATGAAGAGTATATTCCACTCTTTAAGCGGGTTCTCTGCAAGGTCTGAGCTGAGCACGTTGTAATCGGGTATCTCTGTTTCAGCTTCTTCTCTAGCGATGCAGAAATCTGACCAACAGGCCCCTCCTCCTTGTAGAAAGATCATCAGGTCATCAGAGCCCCTGTCTCTAATAAAAGCTCTAAAAGGAGTTCCTCTTAGACAGGTAGGTCCATCTGTGCCATCAGAAAAGGTGTATGCAATATCATCATTCGCAAGGGTTTCTGTGCTGGTTGGTTCAAAAGCACCAAGGTAGCGGTCGAGTCCTATTTCATCATTGAGATCTTGATAGGGGTTGCTTGCACAAGCCAGTAAAAGAGTGATCACAATTCCTCCATTCTTTTTTTAATCTACCATGTCTGGTTAAAAACGCATTGGATTTGAACTGAACAGAGGGGAAAGCAGAGGTTTTATGTTCTATAAAGCGTGTTAAAAGTCTATTTCTTAAGAAGAGCCCCTTGGAGCCGAGCTAGCTCAAGCAGTGCTTGATGGTGATCGGCTCTAGCTCGAGCCAGCTGCGCTTGAGCTTCTTCTTCTGCCTTGATGCTATCGAGAACATCTTTTTCAATTTTTCGACCAGCATCTCGCAGCTCTCTGTCGGCGATGAGCGTCTTTCGAGCAACATCTACATTACTCTGAGCAAGACGAAGCTTTACCTCTGTTGAGCGAAGTGTTCGAACCTGCAGCCGTGTTTGCTGGTTAATGTTTTGCTCGAGCGATTTTAGGCTAAGCCGTGATTTTTCAACATCGGCAACACGTTGTTCATAGGTACCTTTGTCTGCCCAGTTACCAAGAGGTGCATTGAGGCTAAGCCCGAGATAGCTTCCGGGTAAGTCTCTTTGAAAAAGCTCTGAGAGGGCATCATCATAGGCCTCTTCCCATCCTGAGAGCGTGTAGCTGGCAGTGAGGCTGAGCTCAGGTAATCGCGCATGTTTAGCGTCTTTGAGGCGTAGCTCTGATTGCTCTTTTTGAGCTCGGGCCAGCAGAATAGAGGGGTTGTTGCTCAACGATTTTTCAACCTCGGTGCTCTCATCCCATCCTTTGTTCAAGGTTTGAGGTTCCTCTGAGGTCAGGGTGAGCTCTGCTGCGAGAGGTAGGCCTAGCTGAAGAAGAAGGGCTTCTGTTGCTGAGCGGTAGCTATTTTCAGCATCGATGAGTGCTGATTCCGAGGCGAGTCGAGCGGATTCTACTCTGTCATTTTCGACATCGGCAAAATTGCCCTCTTTAACCTGTGCTGCGATGAGCCGAGCCTCTTCGGTGGCGATGGAGAGTGATTCTCTCGCAAGCTCGAGAAGCAGCTCTTGGTGTCGAAGGCTCCAGTAGCTTTTTCCCACCTCTGCTAAGAGGTTTTGACGTTGCTCGAGAAGACGCAGCTCAGCCAAATCAATAGACTGCTTCGCCTCTCGAACCTGACGAAGGTTGTAGCCTGTGAGAGCCCCTTCTAGAAGCGGTTGGCTGATGTTGAAGCGCATGCTGGTGTCAAAAGGACTGAATTCTTGCTCAGAGTCGACATTCTCCAGCTTAAAACGTGAGGAGGTTCGAGAGACCTGATAGTTCCAAGAGAAAGAGGTTCCATAGGGAAGAAGGCCTTGTAGCCCCACTGAACCACTTGGACCGACGGTCTGGGTGTTGAATGCTCCGACACCAGCGAAGAGCTGCTGGTTGGTGCTAAGGCTTCTTCCAAGCTCCATTGTTGCGCGAGGATCAAAGATACCCTGTGCTGCCAAGAGACCAGCTTCTGCAGATTTTAGATCAGCATGTGCTGAGTGGAGCTGAGGATTTTGCTCCAGAGCGAGCAGAAGTGCCTCTTCATAAGAGAGATCACGGGCAAGAGCAAAGGAGAGGAAGAGAATCATAGTGTGCTCCTCTGAGGATAAAGTATGAATGATCCCATTTTATTTTGCATGACTGCTGCCCTCTGTATTTTTGAGCGAGGGAATCGCCCATACGACCCAGCGCATCGTACCGGCTTTGAGCTCATCGAGTAAGATGTAGAGCAGGGGCACAAAAAAGAGCGTAAGGAAGGTGCCCGTAGCTAGGCCTCCAGCAACGACCTTACCCATCGGAGCATAAGAGATACCTCCCTCGGCGGCTGTGCTCATCGCCATAGGCAGGAGGCCAAAGATGGTGGTCATCGCGGTCATTAATATGGGGCGTAAGCGTCGAACACCACCTTCAAGTATGGCCTCATCTCGTTCTTTTCCTTCTTCACGAAGGCGATTTATATTTTCAATAAGCACAATGCCATTGTTTACCACGACTCCCACCAAGATAACCAGTCCAATTCCTGCGATGTTGTCCATTCCGCTATCGGTGAAGTAGAGGATCCAGAAGGCTCCCAGAGCAGCCATTGGGATTGTGGTGATAATGGCCATGGGGAGCAGAAAGCTTTCAAAAAGAGCTCCCATAATTAAAAAGACCAGAGCAATACTCATGAAGAGAGAGAGAATCATCGCACTTTGATCCTCTAGATCATCTGGATCAAAGGGGGGATCAAAGCCATAGCCCAGTGGGAACTCGAGCTCTCCAAGAGCTTGATTGACACGCTCTCTTACCATCATGATGTCGGCATCATTGGTGATGCTGATGTTGATGGGGAAGGCCGTTGTTCTGTTTTTTCTGTGGATGTTCCGTAGGCTAGGTGCGTTGTTGACCTCAACGAGCTTTCGAAGTGAAACAACCTGCCCTGTTGAGGCACTGAAAACAGGAAAGTCAAGTAACTTATCGATGTTGGCGCGATCTTGATAGCGGAAGCGGGCTACAACATCGACCTCTTTACCCTCTATCTGTTGAGCAGGAAGGGCGTTTGAGCGTAAAGCAGAGGCAACGGTCCAGCCAATTGTTTGAGCAGTTACACCGTATCGAGCAGCTGCATCTCTATCCACAACGAGCTGGAGCTCTGGAGGTGCGCCATCTTCTAGGCCAACCTCTACACTCATTACACCTTCAATATTTTTAAGTATAGCAATAATTTCAGTAGAGAGATCTTCAAGTGAATCGGTCTGCTCTCCTCTAAGCACCAGCTCAAAGGATTTATTTTCCTCAGCGCTTCCGGACCATCCTATTCGAGTGGTTACGCCCGGTAGCTCAGGAAGCTGCTCTTTGACCTCTGAGATAACTTCTGTAGATGCGATTTCACCCTCTTGGTCGCGGTGAAGGTAGACCGCACATCTTCCTCCTTGTGCTCCATTGCGTATTCGATTGAAGTAAAAGCGCACTCCCCATCTTTCTTTGTTGTCAGCAACAACGGCCTCTATTTGCTCCGCAACATCAAGTCGCTCTTGGTAGCTGAGCTGAGGAGGAAGGGTGTAATTAATATCGAATTCCTTGGTGTCCTCATCACTTGCAGAGCAGCCGACTGTCTGAACAGGAACGGTAATTGTTAGGATGCTTAGTAGGAGTAGAGCAAGACAGGCGTCAGCTCTCTGACGTAAGATCCAAGAGAGAATGGCTCGGTATTTATTGGTGAGCCAGGTGACCCACTTGGGTACAAATATCTCTCCTTTATCAGAGCGAAGATAGGTGGTGGTTAGCGGAGTAAAGGCGAGTGCTGCGAGCAAGCTAGCCCCGAGAGCAATAACGATAGGAAAGCCGAGCTCCATCATGTAGAGCGCATACTCTGTATCTTGGTTCATGAGGATGACGGGGAGAAAGACCGCAACGGTTGTTAAGGTCGAGAGGCTAATAGCAAGAGCTACTTCGGTAGCTCCTGAGATAGCTGCCTCTCGTGCCCCTTCTCCTTCTAATCGCTTTGCATAGATGGATTCAACAACCACAATTGCATTATCAACAACCATTCCAACGGCAAGCATGAGCCCCATGAGGCTTAAGATATTGAGCGAGCTTCCATTTAAATAGAGGGTCGCAACACTCATGACCAGCGTAAATGGAATGCATGCTGCTATTAGCAGGGTCATGGGGATATTTCTAAGAAACATGTAGAGAATTACGATCGCAAAGAGCCCCCCCGTTAGAGCAGCTTCTTTGAGGTTGTCCAGCGCGCCTTTTATGAGGTTTCCTTGGTCAAAAAAGACGAAAAACTCAACAGGAAACTCTTTCTTGAGCTCCTCCATGGTTGCGAGAAGTGCTTCGGTGGTGTCGACTGTATTGGCATCGGATTCTTTTCTTATAGAAAGTCCAGCACCATCCTTACCGTTAATTCGTGAGATGTCTCCAGAGAGGGCAAGCGCATAGTTAATGTCAGCGACCTGCTCTAAAGGAATGTTCTCTTGGGTTGGAAATTGCCTTAGCTCATCAAAGCTGTTCATCTTTGCTAGGCTTCGGATGTAGCTGACCTGTCCATTTTCGACAAGCCTTCCGTTGGGCATTTGAAAGGTTTCAGAGCGAAGTTGCTGTATAATTTGATATTGACTGAGGCGATGATTCATCAGCGCATCTCTGTTAAAGCCAATAAAGAGACGCATAGGAGCAGGGCCCCAAGCATCAACACTACCGACTCCTTGAACGCGTTCTAGTCTTGGTGTGATGCTGTTGTAAAGTAGATCGTACTTTTCCTCCTCTGTGCCCTCCATTCCAACAGCCATCCAGATAACAGGCGCATCTGAGGCATCCCACTTAAAGATGGAGTACTCTTGTGCATCTTCAGGAAGGTCAAGAAGAGCTCGCTCCATACGGTCAACGACCGAATTATAGGCATTGCCAGTAGAGACCGAGCGATGAAACTCTAAGGTTAGCGCAGAGCCACCAGCATCTGAGCGGCTTCTAATGCCCTTGAGACCCTCAATATCGCTGAGCTGGTCCTCAACGGGAAGGGTAATAGCCTCCTCAGTAGAGCGAGGCTGAGAGTCGATGTATGGAATCCTAAGCCAAAGGTTGCTTCTCCCAATTCCCTGAGGAAGAAGCTCAATTGCGATCTGTGACCACGCAATAATCCCCAGAACGCAGATTGAGATAAAAAACATCACAGAGGTGATGGGACGATCAACAGAGAGCTTCGGAAGCCAGTTCATGTCTCAAGCTCCTCTGTTGGGAGCTCTTTGGAGCTGAAAAGTGCAGAGAGCCGGAGATAAATAGCGGGAATGACCAAAAGGGTTAGCAGTGTTGATGAGAGCAGGCCTGTAATAATAGTAATGGCAAGTGGCTGCTGTACTTCTGCTCCCTCTCCATACCCAAATGCGAGTGGCAATAGCCCGAGTGTTGTGGTGAGTGTGGTAATGAGGATTGGGCGAAGACGGAGCTTAGATGCTGCCTCCGTTGCCTCTTCAATAGAGCTTCCTTCAGCACGTTTTCGATTAATGGTGTCCACCAAAACGATGGCGTTGTTTACAACCACACCAGCAAGAACAATGGCGCCAATAAAGACGATTACGCTGAGTGGGAAGCCTGTACCCCAGAGCCCAAAGACAGCGCCGATGAGTGCGAGTGGGATAGAGAAGAGAATAACCAGAGGGTGGAGAAGGCTTTCAAAAGAGCTCGCCATGATGACATAGACCAAGAAAACGGCAAGATAAAGAGCCTGCTGCATGGCTCCCAGGCTCTCACTCATCTCTTGAGACTGGCCAGCAAGCTCCCAGCTTGCGCCTGAAAGGTTGAGCTCTGAAAGCTCATTAGAGATGTGAGCGGAGGGACCAGAGAGATCAAAACCTTCAATATTGGCCTCCAAAACAACTGCTCTTTGTTGATTAAGGCGTCGAATTTCGGAAGGACCCTCGGCCTCGATCAGATCAGCTACGGCAGAGAGTGGAATGGGAGGATTGACGGCAGGGTTGATGTTAATTCGCTTCAGCTGCTGCTGTCCTCTACGTGCTCCTTCTGTCAGGCGAACGGTGAGATCAAGCCGCTGGTTGTCGGTTGATATTCGACTCGCCTGCGTGCCCTGAACTTTGTCTCTGACCATCTGAGCAACAGCAGAGGCGTTGAGCCCGAGCCTACGAAGCTTCTCTCGATCGTACACAATTTGTATCTCTGGATATCCTGCAGAGAGAGAGCTCTTTGCATCACTGAGGCCGGAGGTGTTGCTCAGCAGAGTGAGCAGCTGTGAGGAGTAGCTTTTTAGAGCGGTGAGGTCTTTGGAGTAGAGCACGAGCTCTAGCGGTGTTGAGAAAGTAAAGAGAGCGGGACGTTGAAGCTGAATGCTCTGCGAATTGGGAACTTCAAGCAACCGAGCACGAACATTTTCCATAAGCTGAGCCTCTTGCTCTTTGGGAAGATTGGGCTCAAGGCCAACCATCAGGCGAGCAGAGTGCTCTCCTGCGCCACTGCGATCATCAATACGGCTATCAGAGCCAACAATGCTGTACAGATAGCTCAGTCCAGGGAGTTGAAGTAAGTCTTGCTCTGCTTCCCACAAGGCTGCGCTCGTTTTACCGAGAGGAGTGCCGATGGGAAGATTGATGTCTGCGGAGAATCGACCTTGATCCACCTCTGGTAATAGCCGCTGTCCGAGAGAGGAGAGCACGGGTAGGGTGAGAATAAAAGCGAGAGAGGCCAGCAGCAGAACTGTGCTTGTTCGCTTGAGTGCTGGGGAGAGCAATGAGCTGTAAGCCTGCTCAAAGAGCTCAAAAATTCGATAAAAACGATGTGCAATGTTGAGTAAGATTGAGCCGATAAAGGGTAAAGACCAGCTCAGCATCTTTACACCAACCCACATAAGGCCTACGAGAGGATAGAGTGTGAGGGTTGCAGCTATCTCCCATGTAAGTGTCATGAGAAAGCGTAAGAGTCCCCAAGGAATCCAGAGCCAGCGCTTCCAGCCGGAGAGCTCTTGCCAGCTAGATTTGAATTCTACCCAAGCTGTAAAGTGTGAGCGAAAAGAGGGGATTGAGTCCTTCGCTCTCAGGCTGAGCTCGGAAGAGGCAAGCATGGGAACAAAGAAGAGTGCTACAGCAAGAGAGGCGAGAAGTGAATAAACGACAGTAAGGGAGAGATCTCCAAATATTTGACCTGCAGCCCCTTCAACAAAGGTAATGGGTAAGAACACGGAAATGGTTGTCATGGTTGAGGTGATTACTGCCATAGCCACCTCCTTGGTTCCCTTGCTGGCGGCTGTTTTTCGATCCTCACCACGCTCAATATGCACTTGAATGTTCTCGAGAACAACAACAGCATTATCAACCAGCATTCCAATGCCAAGAGCAAGCCCACCAAGTGACATTAGATTGAGTGAAATATCGCCGATAAACATGGGGGCAAAGGTCACGATAATGCTGAGCGGTATTGCAGCGGAGATAATTGCAGTTGCTCTAAAGTCACGCAGAAAGAGAAACAGGATTATCATTGCCAAGCTGCCCCCCAGCAGAGCCGTTGAGCGGAGGTTGTTGAGCGCAGCTTCGATAAAGCGTGCCTGATCTTCTAGTAAGGTGAGCTCGACATCATCAGGAAGGTTCTCTTGGATGGAATTGACCGATTCTGAGGGGTTGTACTCGTTGATGGTTCCCTCAAAAAGTCGCTGCTTAATTTGCTCTGCAACCTGAACAATATTGGCATCAGCAGCTTTGTAGACTTCAAGCTCTACGGCCTCTCTTCCATTAATTCTACTCAAGACCATTCTGTCTTTGTAGCCTTCTTTTAGCTCTGCAATCTCGGTGAGCTCCACTTCAACACCATCTGAGCGTCGAATTTTAAGCTCCTTAAGATCATCCATTGAGGAAAAGGCGTTGAGGGTTCGAACGAGGAATTCTTTTTCCCCCTCCAAAATGGAGCCTCCAGGTAGATTGATATTTTCAGCTCTCAGGGTTTGAGTAACATTATCGATGGTGATTTTTCGTGCAGCCATCCACTCTTCTTTGAGTAGTATTTGGATCTCCTGCTCCATACCGCCACGGATACGAACAGCAGCAACTCCATCGAGGGCCTCAAGATCTCGTTTTATTTGTCGCTCAGACAAGCTTCTAAGCTCGGAAAGAGAGAGGGCAGAAGACTGGCCTGGGCGAGGGTCTTTGGCCAAAGAGAGACGTAAGATAGGGTCTAGTGAGGGATCATAGCGGAGTAAGAGAGGTCGCTGAACATCAGCATCAAAGAAGACCCTTTGAAGCCGCTCTCGGACGTCCTGCATCGCAGAATTGATGTCCGTTCCCCAGCGGAAAGAAAGAAGGACCTCTGAGCGTCCTGCTCTCGATCTGCTTTCCATGCGAACAATTCCCTGTGTGGTTGCAACGGCTTCTTCGATACGCTGGCTGATTTGATCCTCGACCTCAGCAGGAGCATAGCCTTCAGCTTCTGTGCGAATGGTAACCGTAGGATAGCTGAGGTCGGGCATCAGGTTGAGTGCAAGCCGTTGGTAGCTCACCAGCCCAAAGACGAGAAGGGCAATGGTGATCATCCATGTGGCTACCGGGCGACGAACAACCCAAATCACTACTCCTCCACGTCTTGGGCTGTGTTCTTGTCTTGGTTTGAGTCGTTGTCTGCTTGAGCAGAGGCCTCTCTTTGTTTATTTTTGGCCAGCTCAAGCATTTCGGGTGTATGAATCAAGGTTTGGTGGCGGAGGTTGGTATTGCCCTCGGTAACGACGAGCTCATTGAGCTCAATGCCTTCAAGAATTTCAGTATATTGTGCATTGGAAAAGCCCAGAGTGACCTCTTTTCTCTCTGCGATCTTTCGAGGGATTTCAAGCTCGAGCTTTTCCTCTTCAGGGTCTTCTTCCTTTGAATGGTGCTCTTTCGTTTTTGCCTCTTCTTCACTGTTGAACCATGAAAACCATGAGCTCTCTTCTTTCTCTGAAGCTTCTTCTTTGGTGGAAAGCTCCTCTTCAGCAGGCTTCTCTTCAGATTCTGGCTCAGGCTCAGAGACAACAAAAAGTAGAGGCTGACCGTCCTGATAGACCAGCGCAGACTTGGGAGCAAGCAGTGTGTTACTGTGGGTATCGATCTCTAGCTCTGCTCGAACAAACTGTCCTGGTCGAAAGTGCTGAAGCTGCGCTGAGCTCTCTTGATTTTTTTCTTGTGGGGGTAGCTCTATAAAGAGTTGTATGCTACCTGTTTGAGGATCAACAACGGGTCCAACCCGTTCAACCTTGCCTGTGGCATGAAGCTCATCGTTATATGCTGCATAGATCTCGACAGTTTGATCTTCATGTAGCTCTCCGAGATCTCTCTCTGGTACCGAGACGACCAGCCTGAGGTTTTCTGGATCCATGATGACAAAAGCGGCTTGGCCTCCCGCTTGCTCTCCGGGACGGAGTGAAATGCTCGTGACCACTCCATCAATTGGACTGCGGATGGTGGTTGAGCTTTTGTTCTTCGTTGCCTCTGAGTAGGATGCTCGCGTGGTTTTTAAGGTTGACTCTGCTTCTTGATAGTCTCTTGCACTAACAACACCCTGCTCGTGGAGGCGCTCAAGCTTATTGAACTCACGCTCAGCTCTGCTGAGCTCAATGCTGGCACGCTCTTCAACGGCATCAAGAGATCGGTTGACAAGTTGTGCCAAAGGAGCACCGGCTGACACACGATCTCCTTCGCGAACATGCAGGGCTGTACATGTTCCATTGGTCTCAGGAATTACAGATGCTCGCGAGATGCTCTCAAGCGTTCCTGTAAGCTGGAGGTAATTAGAAATGGAGCCTTTGGTAATTGGCTCAGCTCTAATCAAGAGAGAGGCTTCTTCCTTGTTTTTTTCTCCTCCCCATTGACTATGCTTTCCTCTCTTTCCGTTATAGTCTCCGCCGCTACAGGCCAG
>JACLAC010008873.1_pt1 | contig 17962 bp, 9 predicted proteins | sample 8027881 | NCBI WGS metagenome assembly JACLAC01 (sample SAMN15725517, study PRJNA655200) | protist metagenome | isolation source: fluorescence activated cell sorting (FACS) single amplified genomes of... | place: Spain: Blaines Bay Microbial Observatory, Mediterranean Sea | collected 2016-01-19 | reverse complement strand
AATCACTCAGAAATGGACTTTTGACACCACAATATGAGTCGCGAGTCCCATTTACGCACTTTTGTCGGTAATCAGACAACAAATGTCCCCTTTTGACCCGTTTAGGGGGGGGGGGTCGCCAAAAGGGGACAATGTCCCCTTTTTTTACCGTTTTTTTTACAGAAGAGCGTCCCTTAAAGGGATCGTCAACCAAATTTTATTCCAAAATTTTGAGGCGTTCACCCCAAAGCATGATGATCCTCAATTTAAGTATGACCCTGGACATTGCAAACAAATTGTATATCATCCGGAATTGAAACCTCAATTCAAAGATAAGATTTTTACAGCCCCAATTAAGAGATTATCACCTAGTGATGATCTGGAATTTGGCCGAATCTTGCGAGCGTGGGTGCGAGCAGGAATTTTGAGGAAACAATCTATAGATGATCCTCAAAATCGTTCCGAACACAATCATCGTGTTGTGCTTGTCAGAAAAAAACCCGAGGAGGGCGGACCGGTGGGGACCGTCCCTAAACCGAAACGCGTGACGCTCGATTTGCGCGACTTGAACCGGTGTAGCTACACACACAAGTTTCACCTAGCTGGGGTGAGTGACCACTTGTCTAACTTGGAAAAGGGAAAGTGTTTTGCAACTTGGGATTTGGATAATTATTTTTCCAGCATTCCATGTTCAGAGTATGGGTCAAGACTTTTGTCTTTCTCCACTTACAGCCATGGCAGTTTTTCATTCTTGAGACTCGCTCAAGGCTGGTCGTCCAGCCCTGGGGCAGCAGGTGCTCTAGGATCAAGACTCACTAGTGTACTTGACCCTGGAACACTTTCACTTTTCGTTGACGACGGGTTGCAATTTGGGCAACAGAGATGGGTAAACTTACACAAAATACTTTCACTTTCTAGGTATGGGGATGTGAAAGCTGTGATGAGGGAAAATCAGGCAAATCCAACTGATAAGGGAGTAAACGGGGAGAAATATTTTTTTAAAACTGAGAAGGGGGACATTTTGGAAGGTGACTTAACAGATTTTGAGGAGTGGTCACACACACAGGAAGGGGAAGCTAGTAAACCGAGCGGGGCCGACATTCCAAGTGGGGCCGGTCTAACAACCTCAAAATTGGGCGACGATAAATTGAGGATGGAAGTGCATTCGAAACAAAAATATTCTAAGAGGACCATCCCTTTAAGCGATCAGAACATAGAAACAGGCATCAAGGTATATATTCATGAAAACCTAGACCTGGCCATAAAAATATCTGACTTCCTTCAAGCTGTAATCAAGTTTAACTTGAAACTCTCGCCCCATAAGGCCAGAATTTTTGTGGAACACATGGATTATCTTGGTTACAGATTGTCAAAAGATGGAATAAAAATGCAACAAGGATACCTTGATACCATCTTGGGGTTCAAGATACCGAGCAGCCAACACATTTTAAAATCTTATCTTGGCCTTGTCCAATATTTTGCCGGCATAACTCCCCACCTGGCAAGGTATACTGGGACCTTGTATGACGCGCTGAAGCGAGAAAAAAAGGGCTGGTCCCTGACTTTAAAGGAAATAGATTTCTTTCACAAAAGTAAGGTTTGTTTTCTAAGGTCAAAGGGAGTGGGGTATATTGAGCTGGACGCCCTTCAGGACAGACCCTTGAGACTTTTCACAGACTGGTCGACATTATCAACAGCAGGACTTTTATGTCAAATTCAGAAAAATGACCAGGGGACTTGGCAAGATGTGTTGGTGGGAGTGACAGGGTCCAAGAACACAAAAGTGGTTTCACAGGGTGGGAGTTGTCTCGGGGAGTATTACTCTTTAGTTAAAAGTCTTGCTAAGTTCCGGCCCTATCTGCTCTTATCCGTTTTTGACGTGTTTTCAGATTTCCTCTCATTAAAATACCTTCACTCATTTTCACATCTGAAAGGCGTGCACTTCCGGTTGTACCAACAGCTATCTGATTATGTTTTCCGGCTCTACACAATTTCGAGCGGGCAGAATTACGCAGCAGATTTGGTCAGCCGCCTGGACAATGTTCAGATGAGTCCGGAGGAAAAAGAGCTAATAGGCATCAGAGAAAACGGCACAATGGTCATTGACCAGGAAGAAGACTTATTTAAAAAGCATTGGCTTTCAAATGCAGGGTATGACACCGCAGTGGACAGATGGTGTGAAAACCAAAGTGAAAAAGTGGGATGTGAAGAAAAGTCGAATATTTCAGAAGAGAGTCACAATATGAGGCAGTGTGAGGGCCATGGTGACACACTCAGTGGTGACCCTAGCTGTGATGGAGGAGTGAGATTGGGATCAGTGAAAAGGTTGACCCAGTCTGAGTGTTCAGAGACGGGGGGGAGATCAACCTGTGACAAAAGTCTAGACCAGCCGGGCAAGTCGGTGATCCGCCCGGCAACAGTGACCTCGTCTGAACCCAGTGCAGTGGTGAACACACACAGAAGTGAACAGGGAAACATGAGTGGGTGTCCACCATCACATGCGATAGACTATCACCCAGTGGTCGGAAGGGCCGGTCTAGCCGGCGGGAACCAGGTATTCAGGGGAGGTTTCATGCCACAAAGGGGAGATAAATATCCATCTTACCTTCAACATAGAATTAGGGAGGGAGATTTCACCAAAGGAGAAAATATAAAATCAGAAAAGAAGAAGTTTAAAGAGACGAAGAGTGAAAAGAAATATTTCCGGAAAGGGTATTTTTCAGCAAAACACTATGAGATTAGTGAGTCAGTCATGTCGCTATCACAGTCCAATGGGTCAGGGGCGCCTCAAATACAACCAACCCTTGCACTGAAAGGGGAGGATAAGGGTCAAATTCAATTCCAAACTTCATTTTCTCCAACAGCACATTTCAATGCAGGGTGGTCATATTACAGAGGTCTGTATAATCAAGGCACATTTACACAAAATGAGTCACACCTCTTGCAACCCACTATGTGTCAACCGTCAATGCACAATGTGTCAACAGATGTCCGGCTAAACCAAATTAAATTCAGCCCCACAAAATTGTCATATTGCTGTGAGAACAAAGCCAATTTTGGACACTGTAACCACCTGCAATTAAAGTTTCCAGGCATACTAGGCAACGATGACATTTTTGCAGTGTCCTGTATTCCAACAGGAAACAGGGCAGTGGTCCAACAGAAGTTTCACACCCAAAACATATATAAACCAATAGATAGAGAGGAGTTAATTCAGCACCAGAGAGATGATCGCCTGCTCACAAAGCTGCGGTATTTCATTCAGACAGGTTGGCCAGATGAGAGAGAGATGAAACAAATATTCCCCACACGTGGATTGATGGAATATTTTTATAAAAGAGATTTAGTTGAACAGAGTCCTGATGGACTGTTATACATGAAGAGGGATCATTACGAGAGATGCCTAGAGGAGCGCGTATGCATACCCAACAATTTAATATATCACTGTTTCGAAATCTCACACTACGGACTAGAGAATTTTCACGCTTCTGTAGCAGTAACCTATGAGGCGTTGAACTTCCGATATTTTATACCAGAGCTGACAAAATATCTGAGATATTTCATCTCGCGATGCGCCGACTGTGTGCAGGCGAGATTAAACAAACCAAACCGGCTCCGCAGGCTCAAGATGAGTTTTCCTCAGTTTGTGGGAAAGCAGGGAGCATTTAATGAGAACATATATTCAGACATTAGCGGTCAGCTAGTCTTGTCTAGCTATGGAGGATTTAAATATTTCCTCGTGATCATAGACAAGTACTCAGGGTTCATAGCCACTTGTCCCCTGCGATCACTGGACACTGAGGAGTTAGTCTGCGCATTTTTGCAAAATTGGATTTCAAAATATGGCCCTCCCGCCCTCGCGATAAGCGACGTCGGCAGCCAGTACACCAGTGTCCGATTCCAACAGGTTTTTAAACAATTAAATATATTGCAGAAATTCAGCAACACGTCAATACCTAGGTCGGAATTTGCAGAGTTAGCGGTGAAACGGCTAAAAATTAAGCTAAAATCCGCCCTCTGCGGGTTGCGCCATCACAGCGACTGGCCTTACGCCTTAGCTTGCGCAGAATTTTCCCTGAACAATTCTATTTCAAAAACTCATCTAGTTTCCCCCGCCGAGCTTGTGTTTCATAATACGCCCTCTCTCAACATCACTCAACTAGTGCATCCCGGTCCTCAGGGTGGGGAAAGAGACACACCACCAAAAGATCCCAATAACACCAGATTGCAGACCAGCAATCTGCAATCAGCCTCTCTGACAAGGGGCAGAATGAACTATCCTGTGATAGATTCTGTCATCAGCCCAAAGAGCCAAGATCTAGATCTCTTAAGATTAAGAAAGAACGACCCAATTAGGATTATGATGCAAGAAGGAGGGCGCAGAAAGGACGAAATGAACATTTTTTCAAAATACATACTCACCACCGCCCTGGCGGAAATGGTCGTGGAAAACCAGTTAGTGGCTTATGCCAGAACGATACCTTTATTCAAGAAATCCAACAATCCTTTGTACCCCCTGACGCCTCAAGATGTAGGAAGGTATGTTTGGAGATTTAATCCGATCAAACGCTCGTACAAGACATCCTCGGGCTCTCTGGTTGGATCTTGGCAAGGACCTTGGAGGCTCTCTTTTGTCCGGAATGAAATTGTAGGCGTGGTGGAAGGGATCCTCCTTGGAAAACTAGTGGCTTACCGGGCATCCATCGATCACCTGGCCCAAAGTCATTTCCTTTTCTCTGCTCTCCGCATCAAGCGTGCGATGCATGCGGCCGTGAGGAGACGAGAGGCGAGCGCAGAGTATTTTGTCCAAACAACCCGGTGTGTGTGTGTGTGCTCGTGGCGCACTGCAGCAAGGCGGGATGCGTGTACGCGTTAAATGTCCCGCACATTGGTCGTGTCATGCAGGACAAGCTGTGTGTGCCGGGCATACAATTGTGTATGCCGGGCATACAATGGCACAGAAATGTTCCTCACCCCAATTGTCCTCACAGACCTCTCGGCAGATTTGTCTAATGCAAGTCACAAAGAGACACGAAAATATTTTCCACCGCATTGTTTGAAAAAAGCCATCTTGCGGCGCCGTGGTTGAGTTAGTTGCATTTTTTTGATCCTGGAATTGGGTGAATTAACATTTATTCATGGCAGGGTTGCATATTCCACAAAGAGCGAGGGACCTTGAAAGCGGGGGGGAGCAGATCAGCGGTTGCAATTTAGAGCTCAAACAACCGCAAATGGACACTTTATCATTCCCACTGATCTTTCTCAGTCACAACATTTTCTTTCTTTCTACCATCTCTGTGTTCTACAATTCCCTCTGGTCTTCCGACTATATTTTCTTGGATGTAGGCTCATCATCCAATGCCCACAATATGCAGTCATATTAGTCGTATTAGCTTCCTTGGTCCATGCAAGTCAAGCAAGGCGAGAGATAAAAGTATTAGCTGAACCAAAATATGGCGTACTTGCCTCAAATTTGAAGGTTCCAGGTCAAAGGATGTGGAAAATGTAATGAGACAATTGGGGGCGATCATAAAGAGAAATACAACGACCCTCATTTTGAGCCTGGGCTCTGCATACAAATTGGCACATACACTGGGACATGGGTTAATAGGGTAGCATTTGGCCCCAGGTTTGTATCCTGTGCCCTTCCAGTGAGGAAATACACAAATACAAACAAAAATACAAATACACACATGGACTGGGACATGGCTAATAGGGTAGCATTTGGTCGCAGGTTTGTATCCTGTGCCCTTCCAGTGAGGAAATACACAAATACAAATAAAAATACAAATACACACATGGACTGGGACATGGTTAATAGGGTAGCATTTGGTCGCAGGTTTGTATCCTATGCCCTTACAGAGAGAAAAAAGCCGTTGAAAATACGCGTTGGATGCATTTTGGTGAAAAGATTAAGTTTCAGCCGGGTTTATGAGGCTTCTTTCTCGGAAGGAAGGTCGGCGGCGTGTGCGTACCGACCAGGCTTCTGATGCTGATTCATATGCAGCCGAAAATACAAATACAAATACAAATACAAAAGAGCTCACCAATACCAATACCACTGCACGAAGACCACCCAAACCACCAGAAGTACAAATGTCCAGAGAAAAAATTTATTTTTGTTGTTTTGCAATGCACCGTCAACTACCCCATGCTTTTTTTAACACTTTTCCCTCTCAAGTGATTGGACGACAAATGAAACAGATTTCCTGGCAAAGGAAAAGGCTTCTCTGCATCTGCAGCTGCAAATCCCAAGTTTTTGTGTTTCCTTCCTGAAGTGTTGACTGAGGTCCAGCTGGTAGCTCTGGCCACTGCCTCAGGCTCCAACCATATTGTCGCCCTCCCCAGGGCCACTCGCTGTAGCTCTAGGTACCACTCTGTAGTTAATCTGTGTGGCCAAGTACCACTCTGGTACTGCTCTACCCACAACCAGGGCCACTGTGTGGGTACTCTTTAGGTGCAATTCTGTGTTTACCTCTCCAGCAGCGCAGCTGTGTAATTCACTTCAAGCCAGAAGAACTGTTTCAAACTTGTGGTTGCACTTGTTGCCTCCCTCCTTCTGTTGTTCTGTCTCCTCGCTCTTTTATTAGCGGAAGACACAGAGCAGACGTGGCTTGCCGTGTTGGTTGCTGATCCAATGACAATGCAATAATGAAAAAACAATTGGCGGGAAGAATAATCACCGTATTGTTAAAACAGGGAAATAAAGGCAATAAGACAATGTTGAGAACTGAGAAACAACTGTGTACAATTGCACACTGACACAACAGATGTTGTGGTCACACTTAAGATTACCAAGTGGCAAGTGGTTCTATGGCGGCAATATAGCTCGTAAAAATGTAGAGACAACGTGGAAGAAGGAAGAAAACCCGGACAAAAGTGTTGGAATGACGCGGATGTCAAAGTGTGGGCAACATTGGGGGACACGAGATGGACTGAAGGATACAGAAAAGGGACACGGGTTGAAACAGGGAGCCATTGTAGCACATGAAAGATCAAGGGACACGCATTAAGACAGGGACACAAGAGTAGAGGGAATGACTCGTGGGTAGCATTGGGGGACACCAGGGAACACAAGCTCGGGGACACACAAAAGGGAGGCTCGTTCAAAACAGGGAGACATTTCGTCACATATGTCTCTCATCGGTGAAAATAGCTCTTATTTCCCTTCTGACAGATGGTATGGTGGGAACAACAATATGATTCAATCAATGTGCACTAAATAATTCCAAATAGCTTGAACTTTTTTTGAGAAAAGGCTGATTCAGAACTGTCAACGTCAAAAAAGTACAGATATTCAACAAATCTTTGTATACTCAAATGTTTGTATATTTTGTCCGGATATTTGTATTGGAGCCGAAGCCCCAAACACAGGGATGGCAAAAGGACGTAAATTGCACCGGAAGTTTTGCCTGTGGGGACAGAATCTGCCAGGCAGATGGACAAAATAATCTCCAGGTAAAATATTTGTATAATTTGTGGATATTTGTTTACATGTTATTTGTATTTGTGTGAGGACAAGAGGACATAAATCGTACGGGAAGCTTTGCCTGCGGGGACATATGGACAGCATAATCTTCGGCCCGGGTCCCTTGCGGTCCAGCAATCATTGCTATGATCATAGCGGGGTCATTGATACGGCATACTAGCGTATGACATTCTGTGCTTTGAACATCAGAAGATATATCGCGATGTGATGTTTTGGAACAGTATTGCACACTGAAACATACTCGGTGGTATGCACTGCATATATATTTCCTACTCATTGCATAGGATGGTTTAGGTTTAGTGTACATTGGCCTGATCACAGCTCGGGCATAAGTTGGTCATTTGGTGCGGTCTCAGCCGGCAATTACTGGTCAAGATCCTCACGCATTACTTCTATCATTGGAAGGGTCTTCCCCACTGGCAGTATTGTATTCCTGTATGGCGATGTGGTCATCTCGCTGGTCAGCGTCGCCCGCAATATAATTGAGAGGGTATTATGGCGACTGTGGGAAATGGGATGTAATCCTAATCAATTCCTCGTCTTGCAATATCACCCAGTAATTTGTATTTGTGATTGTAGCATTGGCTGATGTATTTCAAGAAAACGACCAAAAGACCGGTGGGTTTCTTGGGAGGTAATCCTGACACCTCGCTGATAAAGGCTTGAGCCACTTCTAGGAGCTGGCTTTCTGAGCTGAGGGGCAATCGCGCCATAAGACATCTCCTCTGAAAAAGGAGCTGGGGCTGGATTTGCAGTGTCAGCTGGGTTCGGTGAGGAAGAAACCTCAAAAGGATGTCTTTTCAAGACTCTTGCCCACAAGATAACACGGAGCTTAAATGAGCAAGTTTTAAGAGAAGGTCATAGCAGTTTGTGAAAGAAGCCCATCATAGTTTTTAGGTCTGCGAGGACCTCTTAGAGTACCCCTGTTCGTCCGTCCGTTAACCCGCAACAAAAAACGGAAATCCACTATTAATTATTACATTATCGTGTCAGACCTATCAAATGATGGAAAAACCACAAAGCCTACAGGATCCTAGCTATTCAAAGAAAAGCACACGTATCCCACCATGGATTGAAAGCAAGTGTATTCTCAAACCAGTAAGTCGTCTAACAGAATCGCCGCGGCTGGCGCAACCTCCATGCCTGTCCCTGATTGGCCTGCTGTGGTCACATGGTCAGGGAAGGAGGGGCCAGGTCTCTATCAAAATCCCTCCCAAACACAATCGCATGTACTTGGGAAAGGATATTGTATATCTTTACTAACATCACAATATATTACATAGGTATTTGAATCTGTCACCAGTTTACTATTGTGAACCTAAAAGAATAAACCAATTGAAGCAAAATGAGCATATCTTGAGGTATGAACTGTGTCATCAAGATTTGTGTTACATAGACCTTCCCAGGCGGCGAAACCTTCTCCTAAAATTAATGTTAGTTTTCCGGGTTGCAAAGTCTTATCCTAGAGTTAGTTACAGATTAATTTCCCTCCATCATCGCTTCCTCCATCAATTCGGGGGTGTTGGAAGTGAATCCCACGTCTAATGTTGTCGCAGACGCACCATCTCCAAGTCTCCCACCCCAGATCCTTCCCGGGAAGACCTCCTGGCTTGGGCTTCCTCATTAAAAATGAGAGCCCGAAGATGTCCTTTTGTAGCCAAGATCTCCTCATCAATCATTTCCTTGACCATTCTCTTGAGCTCCAGCCGTTTCCTCCTCTCTGGGCCCTGTAGTGTTTCTTTGCAGATGATACAGAAGGTGGCGCACACAGGATCTGACTCACACCCAGCTCTCTGTGCTCCCTTATAGAGCTCGTCCATCTCTGATGCTGATCTTGTCCGATAGACAGCTTTGAGACACCTGAATGCTCCCCCGCAGATGGCTTTGGTGAGATAGGTCACCCCACCAATCATTCCCAGCGTGCTCATGGTGTGACTCATCCTCTCCCAGGCTGACCACAGGGCTTTTACCATCCTCCCTCCCTCAGTCAGATCGAGGCCTTCTTCTATGTAACCTTCAACCCCTTTCCTGGTCCTTTCCCTCAGTTGAGACACCCAGCTCTGAATTCGGGAACCGGTCGCCTTGGACAGAGGGCCTTGTTCCAAGTCTGGTTCCTGGTCTTGTTCTGCCCTTCTGGTAAGGTACACGTTGTACTGCTGATAGATCTCGAGATCGTTGACCTCCTCTTCCGTCAACATCCCCAACGTGGTGATGTCCTTCCAGAAACTGAGCCCAGCCTCTGAGTAGTATGCTCTTTTGGCTTCCCATTCCATCACTTCGACTTCCTGCTTGACAAAGGAGGACCCATTGAAGCTCACATAGTTCCCTGTCTGATCTTCCAGGTAGATGGGGACAAGGTGGGACAGGCCGCAAGGTTGCATTGGTGCACTCTGATACAAGAACCGGGTGTTTGGCTCCAAATACAGTTGCTCCTTCCTTCCTGGAAATTTCACCGGAAGATATTTGGGGCAGGAACTGCCGACAGTTATGTTCCCTGCCCACCCAGCGACCACCTCCACTCTACGACACTTCGATATCAGAATGGCTTCTCCTGCGGGGAGGACCCTGTTCTTATATCCCGGATCCTGATCCATGAACTCTCCCACATCGTTCAAATCCTGGAGACATCCTCTCCTCCCCACCTCCTGGCTCAGATTCTTGTAAACCTCCTCCATGTGGAATGCCAGGAGGTCTAATCGAGACCCTGTTACCAGGTCTTCCGTGAGCTCTTCCAGATGTATGGCATTTCCTCTCACGACGTCCAGGTTCGCTCCTTTGCCCAACTCAACGGCCAAGACATCTTGATGGTTGGTTAAGTAAGTCCTCCCCTCTTTGTTGAGGGACTGGCATCGCTTCGGCAGGTCAGCCTTGCTCTCCAACCTGACGGCGATGTTCTCGCCCACCAAGGCGACGCCCAGTAGGTCATCTTTGTCCTGAGCCCCCATCCTGCTCACCACTGGCTCTCCGAATTCACTCCCTGGTCTGGTCCTCCCCAGGGAGTTTCTAAGGAGGTTGAACTGGTGGAGAGCCACCTTCTCTCGGACAATAGCGTAAGGACATTTGTCAATATCCATGCTCTCGTCCACCAGGATGACCAGATTGTCAAGCACTTTCCCCCCTGCCCTCACCTGCATGGGGCTCAGTTCCACTCCCTCATGCGATCCAGAGGAGACCACGAGCTTTTCAGTATCAATTCGGAGCTTGGCTGACGCCTCCCCCAAGGTCAAATCGTAGATCTCCATTTTCAATTCACTCTTAAGGTGAACCTCTCCATTCTCCCCTTCCCTCCCGGCCTCATCAGTGCAACTCACACTCTGGCTTGTAGGATCATAGTTTAAGCTGCCTCTGCTAATCACCTTTAGGTGATTGACCCCTTTCTGCACCGTCCTAAAGACGCCGTTGATGAGAAACCTCCCATGATACATTGCTCCACGGCACTCGTCCAAGCTCATAAAGACTTCCTGCTGAACTTCCGGGATTCTTGACCAGGACCAATGAGACAGCCAGCCGCTGGGAAAAAACTTATCAACTATGTTAATTGTTGCAAACATCTCCAGATGATTGGGTTAATGGGTTATTAGTCATATAACTTGCAAAGATTGAGGTTAGTATACCAGTGACCAATGTAGCTGGACCTCCTCAAAGTGCAGGTGAAAACTCTTGTGTTCTCGACTCTCCTTCGCTGGATCAGTGCAAAGTTCCCGCTCCATACTTGCTCTCCTCCACCCCCTCTTTGTCTCCCTTGACAATCCTGGTGAGTGGGGGAGTTTAGGATCCTGGTGGGTCCAGCAGCACAGTTGAATCCTTGGAACCGACTTGCCGCCTCCCCTGGTTCCTTCCGCCTCCCCTGGTTCCTGCCGCCCACCTCTGGTCCCTTCCCATCAGCTCCCAGGAGGTGGGAGCAGAAGAGGAGAGCGAGAATTGTGACCGCCATTGCGGTACACGGATCTCTGGGCAGTGCAAATTCCATAACCGGTTGCTGCTTTTTGCCCGGCTCACTGCAAGCGCCTGTACTTTCCAGCCTTGTCTCTCTGCCCCTCCTCCCTCTCCACAAGCTTCTTTGCCCAGTCCTTTGTGCGATTCCACCAGCTCTCGTAGTTAACCCTCTTGACCTTCTCGTCCTCCGAGTTCCCCAGCAAGCACTTCTTGTCGTTCGAACCCTCGCCACTCTCCGTGGGAATCATCTGTTAGTGGTCATTAGTGTGTTATCATACAGTAATTACTATGTTAGGGACAAAAGAAAGATAAGAGGCAATCACCTCATGCACTTTCCATGTTGCCGTTGCAAAACTCTTGATCCTTCAAACCAGTTCTATATGAAATTTAATGAGCGTTGATATTGTTTATGGCTTGGATTGTGAAAGATGTTGTTCAGATCAGTTTTTGAAGCATTTGACATTTAAGAGAAATATTTAACTATTTGATGCTTTCCTTGAATGTGTTGACTCTATAAGGTCTGGGTGGTGAGTAAGAGGGCTGCGTCTGTTTTGAGGGGGATCAAGTTTTAATGCTGACAACTGGCCTGGAGTTAAAAACACATCAAGCGCTTACTTGCTATCGAGGGTGTCCAATTTCCATGGGAACGTTCCGACTTTTGGGTCATCCTCATCCTTACCATCGCATCACGTTTCTCTCCTCCTTTTTCCTTTGGATGCCCAATAAGACCCCTCCCCTAGGTAACTTTTAAGTCGCTGCACCAGTGTCTCTGTCTTCTTGTCTTTGTCTGTAGGTTCGTTCGTTGGTCTATCTATTTGTCTGTCTTCATGTCCCACCACTTGTCTCTCTGTCTGCCTGTTTGTCCCAGTTACTGGCCCCCCTCTTAAGTTCAACTCGTCCTCCATCCTTTGGGCCCCCAGGGCCTTAAAGGGACTCTCTCTGGGGGGCCCTCTAGTGTTTATCCAATCGCCTGTGTCCCTCCCAGCCGCTTCTCCGAGATTCCCACCTTCATCCCTGTCCCCCAGTACATCCTGTCCTCCTCCCTGGGTTACTTCCTTTTCCCTCTCCTCCTCCAGATCCTCTTCTCCTTCCTCATTCTCCTCCTCCGGGTCCTGCCCAGCATCTATCTCCGCCTCTGGGCCCTTGTCCTGTTCAGCCTCCACCTCCAACCAGGTGTCTTCTGGTGAGTTTGCTGCTCCCTCCCCTGCATCACTTTCCTCTGTAGGCTGGCCCCAAGCATACACAGTTTTTTCTCCCTCTCCCTGTTGTTCCCTCCCAGGTTCCTCCTCCACCTGGTACTTGGTCTCCATGAGTTTCCTCTCTTCTTCAATCTCCTGACCTCTCTTCAGTTTTTCGGATCTAGTACGGTCGTTAAAGGGGAAAATGCCATGAAATAACAGTGCTTCCTCAGATTCCATTCCTTCCTCCATCCTCCCCACAATCTCATCGATGTCTTCACCCATCATCAACAACTCAAACCTGGGGTCTAAGATCACCAGGCTAGAGCCGGGCAGGTCTGCCAGTAAATGGATCTCTCTGGAAGACCTCATCGTAGGATACTCCCTGATGGTGGAAATGAACTGCACCGGCACCTTGATCTTTCCCTCCTTGGGATACACTGCCTTGAGCTCCTCACAGGAGTAAACATCGTCTTCCTCCTCACTATCTTCTCCCTCTCCCCCATCCTGTTCCACATGGTCGTCTTTGTTCTCACCCAGTTCTTCCTCTCTGTGTTCCTCCTTGCCCTGGGTTTCATCTTTGTCCTCACCCAGCTCTTCCTCTCGGTGTTCCTCCTTGCCCTGGGGTTCAAGGAACCCTTGATGGATGCCAGGGATGCTGGCTAAAGAAATATCATAGTATGGGCGCAGGTGATCGATGGATGCCCGGTAAGCCACTAGTTTTCCAAGGAGGATCCCTTCCACCACGCCTACAATTTCATTCCGGACAAAAGAGAGCCTCCAAGGTCCTTGCCAAGATCCAACCAGAGAGCCCGAGGATGTCTTGTACGAGCGTTTGATCGGATTAAATCTCCAAACATACCTTCCTACATCTTGAGGCGTCAGGGGGTACAAAGGATTGTTGGATTTCTTGAATAAAGGTATCGTTCTGGCATAAGCCACTAACTGGTTTTCCACGACCATTTCCGCCAGGGCGGTGGTGAGTATGTATTTTGAAAAAATGTTCATTTCGTCCTTTCTGCGCCCTCCTTCTTGCATCATAATCCTAATTGGGTCGTTCTTTCTTAATCTTAAGAGATCTAGATCTTGGCTCTTTGGGCTGATGACAGAATCTATCACAGGATAGTTCATTCTGCCCCTTGTCAGAGAGGCTGATTGCAGATTGCTGGTCTGCAATCTGGTGTTATTGGGATCTTTTGGTGGTGTGTCTCTTTCCCCACCCTGAGGACCGGGATGCACTAGTTGAGTGATGTTGAGAGAGGGCGTATTATGAAACACAAGCTCGGCGGGGGAAACTAGATGAGTTTTTGAAATAGAATTGTTCAGGGAAAATTCTGCGCAAGCTAAGGCGTAAGGCCAGTCGCTGTGATGGCGCAACCCGCAGAGGGCGGATTTTAGCTTAATTTTTAGCCGTTTCACCGCTAACTCTGCAAATTCCGACCTAGGTATTGACGTGTTGCTGAATTTCTGCAATATATTTAATTGTTTAAAAACCTGTTGGAATCGGACACTGGTGTACTGGCTGCCGACGTCGCTTATCGCGAGGGCGGGAGGGCCATATTTTGAAATCCAATTTTGCAAAAATGCGCAGACTAACTCCTCAGTGTCCAGTGATCGCAGGGGACAAGTGGCTATGAACCCTGAGTACTTGTCTATGATCACGAGGAAATATTTAAATCCTCCATAGCTAGACAAGACTAGCTGACCGCTAATGTCTGAATATATGTTCTCATTAAATGCTCCCTGCTTTCCCACAAACTGAGGAAAACTCATCTTGAGCCTGCGGAGCCGGTTTGGTTTGTTTAATCTCGCCTGCACACAGTCGGCGCATCGCGAGATGAAATATCTCAGATATTTTGTCAGCTCTGGTATAAAATATCGGAAGTTCAACGCCTCATAGGTTACTGCTACAGAAGCGTGAAAATTCTCTAGTCCGTAGTGTGAGATTTCGAAACAGTGATATATTAAATTGTTGGGTATGCATACGCGCTCCTCTAGGCATCTCTCGTAATGATCCCTCTTCATGTATAACAGTCCATCAGGACTCTGTTCAACTAAATCTCTTTTATAAAAATATTCCATCAATCCACGTGTGGGGAATATTTGTTTCATCTCTCTCTCATCTGGCCAACCTGTCTGAATGAAATACCGCAGCTTTGTGAGCAGGCGATCATCTCTCTGGTGCTGAATTAACTCCTCTCTATCTATTGGTTTATATATGTTTTGGGTGTGAAACTTCTGTTGGACCACTGCCCTGTTTCCTGTTGGAATACAGGACACTGCAAAAATGTCATCGTTGCCTAGTATGCCTGGAAACTTTAATTGCAGGTGGTTACAGTGTCCAAAATTGGCTTTGTTCTCACAGCAATATGACAATTTTGTGGGGCTGAATTTAATTTGGTTTAGCCGGACATCTGTTGACACATTGTGCATTGACGGTTGACACATAGTGGGTTGCAAGAGGTGTGACTCATTTTGTGTAAATGTGCCTTGATTATACAGACCTCTGTAATATGACCACCCTGCATTGAAATGTGCTGTTGGAGAAAATGAAGTTTGGAATTGAATTTGACCCTTATCCTCCCCTTTCAGTGCAAGGGTTGGTTGTATTTGAGGCGCCCCTGACCCATTGGACTGTGATAGCGACATGACTGACTCACTAATCTCATAGTGTTTTGCTGAAAAATACCCTTTCCGGAAATATTTCTTTTCACTCTTCGTCTCTTTAAACTTCTTCTTTTCTGATTTTATATTTTCTCCTTTGGTGAAATCTCCCTCCCTAATTCTATGTTGAAGGTAAGATGGATATTTATCTCCCCTTTGTGGCATGAAACCTCCCCTGAATACCTGGTTCCCGCCGGCTAGACCGGCCCTTCCGACCACTGGGTGATAGTCTATCGCATGTGATGGTGGACACCCACTCATGTTTCCCTGTTCACTTCTGTGTGTGTTCACCACTGCACTGGGTTCAGACGAGGTCACTGTTGCCGGGCGGATCACCGACTTGCCCGGCTGGTCTAGACTTTTGTCACAGGTTGATCTCCCCCCCGTCTCTGAACACTCAGACTGGGTCAACCTTTTCACTGATCCCAATCTCACTCCTCCATCACAGCTAGGGTCACCACTGAGTGTGTCACCATGGCCCTCACACTGCCTCATATTGTGACTCTCTTCTGAAATATTCGACTTTTCTTCACATCCCACTTTTTCACTTTGGTTTTCACACCATCTGTCCACTGCGGTGTCATACCCTGCATTTGAAAGCCAATGCTTTTTAAATAAGTCTTCTTCCTGGTCAATGACCATTGTGCCGTTTTCTCTGATGCCTATTAGCTCTTTTTCCTCCGGACTCATCTGAACATTGTCCAGGCGGCTGACCAAATCTGCTGCGTAATTCTGCCCGCTCGAAATTGTGTAGAGCCGGAAAACATAATCAGATAGCTGTTGGTACAACCGGAAGTGCACGCCTTTCAGATGTGAAAATGAGTGAAGGTATTTTAATGAGAGGAAATCTGAAAACACGTCAAAAACGGATAAGAGCAGATAGGGCCGGAACTTAGCAAGACTTTTAACTAAAGAGTAATACTCCCCGAGACAACTCCCACCCTGTGAAACCACTTTTGTGTTCTTGGACCCTGTCACTCCCACCAACACATCTTGCCAAGTCCCCTGGTCATTTTTCTGAATTTGACATAAAAGTCCTGCTGTTGATAATGTCGACCAGTCTGTGAAAAGTCTCAAGGGTCTGTCCTGAAGGGCGTCCAGCTCAATATACCCCACTCCCTTTGACCTTAGAAAACAAACCTTACTTTTGTGAAAGAAATCTATTTCCTTTAAAGTCAGGGACCAGCCCTTTTTTTCTCGCTTCAGCGCGTCATACAAGGTCCCAGTATACCTTGCCAGGTGGGGAGTTATGCCGGCAAAATATTGGACAAGGCCAAGATAAGATTTTAAAATGTGTTGGCTGCTCGGTATCTTGAACCCCAAGATGGTATCAAGGTATCCTTGTTGCATTTTTATTCCATCTTTTGACAATCTGTAACCAAGATAATCCATGTGTTCCACAAAAATTCTGGCCTTATGGGGCGAGAGTTTCAAGTTAAACTTGATTACAGCTTGAAGGAAGTCAGATATTTTTATGGCCAGGTCTAGGTTTTCATGAATATATACCTTGATGCCTGTTTCTATGTTCTGATCGCTTAAAGGGATGGTCCTCTTAGAATATTTTTGTTTCGAATGCACTTCCATCCTCAATTTATCGTCGCCCAATTTTGAGGTTGTTAGACCGGCCCCACTTGGAATGTCGGCCCCGCTCGGTTTACTAGCTTCCCCTTCCTGTGTGTGTGACCACTCCTCAAAATCTGTTAAGTCACCTTCCAAAATGTCCCCCTTCTCAGTTTTAAAAAAATATTTCTCCCCGTTTACTCCCTTATCAGTTGGATTTGCCTGATTTTCCCTCATCACAGCTTTCACATCCCCATACCTAGAAAGTGAAAGTATTTTGTGTAAGTTTACCCATCTCTGTTGCCCAAATTGCAACCCGTCGTCAACGAAAAGTGAAAGTGTTCCAGGGTCAAGTACACTAGTGAGTCTTGATCCTAGAGCACCTGCTGCCCCAGGGCTGGACGACCAGCCTTGAGCGAGTCTCAAGAATGAAAAACTGCCATGGCTGTAAGTGGAGAAAGACAAAAGTCTTGACCCATACTCTGAACATGGAATGCTGGAAAAATAATTATCCAAATCCCAAGTTGCAAAACACTTTCCCTTTTCCAAGTTAGACAAGTGGTCACTCACCCCAGCTAGGTGAAACTTGTGTGTGTAGCTACACCGGTTCAAGTCGCGCAAATCGAGCGTCACGCGTTTCGGTTTAGGGACGGTCCCCACCGGTCCGCCCTCCTCGGGTTTTTTTCTGACAAGCACAACACGATGATTGTGTTCGGAACGATTTTGAGGATCATCTATAGATTGTTTCCTCAAAATTCCTGCTCGCACCCACGCTCGCAAGATTCGGCCAAATTCCAGATCATCACTAGGTGATAATCTCTTAATTGGGGCTGTAAAAATCTTATCTTTGAATTGAGGTTTCAATTCCGGATGATATACAATTTGTTTGCAATGTCCAGGGTCATACTTAAATTGAGGATCATCATGCTTTGGGGTGAACGCCTCAAAATTTTGGAATAAAATTTGGTTGACGATCCCTTTAAGGGACGCTCTTCTGTAAAAAAAACGGTAAAAAAAGGGGACATTGTCCCCTTTTGGCGACCCCCCCCCCCTAAACGGGTCAAAAGGGGACATTTGTTGTCTGATTACCGACAAAAGTGCGTAAATGGGACTCGCGACTCATATTGTGGTGTCAAAAGTCCATTTCTGAGTGATT
>JACLAC010023590.1_pt1 | contig 17967 bp, 4 predicted proteins | sample 8027881 | NCBI WGS metagenome assembly JACLAC01 (sample SAMN15725517, study PRJNA655200) | protist metagenome | isolation source: fluorescence activated cell sorting (FACS) single amplified genomes of... | place: Spain: Blaines Bay Microbial Observatory, Mediterranean Sea | collected 2016-01-19 | reverse complement strand
CATATGTTCTTGATGTTCCTTTTTAACGTCTCTTAAACTTCTTTTCAAAGCGATGTATTCATTATAATTACAAGGTTTGACTCCTATTTTTTTTAAAGGTTTTGTTGAAACTTTTATATTAACACCAGCATTTAAATGTGCTATTCCTAATGCTATTACAAACACTGTAATATATATAACACATGTATATATATTCATCCCTTTGTCCTACGCGAATGGGAATATTAGATTAACAGTTGATTCAATGAAAGTGTGACCTGTCCAATAATACTTTCTATCGTGAAACCTTTTTCTTTTTTTTTCTTACATATGTATGTAGTCCAGTAGTGCAATATTCTGCAATATATACTAAAATTAATAATATCTTTGGTGTTTTGTCTTAATGATAAATGATACACAGTAAATGATGATGAAGAAAAGAGGAGGAATTGTATACTTGGCAGATTCTGGAAAATTATTTTACAGGGGAATAGCACTGAGGAAAGAAACTGATGAATATCATTTCCCTTAATAAAATAATATTGATTAATTTAAATTCGTTTAATTCATTTCATCAAAATAAGGATCTTGTAGATTTGCTCTTCACTTTTCGGCCCTTTTCTCGCTCAAAAATTGGTTCCAATATCTTCCCTACTCTTTCTTTCCGAGTAAGAGTCTGACGACGCAGACTAAGGCAAACCAGCAAACCAGTAAAAGCTGAATTGTTGTCTTTTTTTATAGAAGATATAATTATTATACGACTCGTATTTATTTAACATTTCAATATTGTGGAATACGTTGTTGTGAATATTTACTAGAGCGGATCCTCTCTAATATTTACTCAATCTTTTTATGTCCCGTTTTTTTTTTTTTTGTGAAAGATGATACAACATTATTATAACATTTCAATATTGTCGTATGTACTGTTTTTATTAATGTCGGGGAGTACTGGTACGTATGGGGATTATTTTGCGCCGCGTGTGTCCTCTGTGCACGAAAAAAACGGTAACGCGATTGATAAAAATCCATCTATTGTTGATTATTGGAATGATCCAACTGGTTTCAAATTTCAAGAGATCTCTAGATCTCAATTTAATGAATTTGGTGCAGCTGGTATGAATGTTGGGTTTGATATTGTAATACACCCTAATACAGGAACATGGTTTTTGTTTCATCGCGAATACAACTTCAAAATTCCACAACCAACGTATTGCAAAGCTGACTATGCCCGTGTAGTCATTCGAAAAAGTCTTGATGAAGGTGTTACTTGGTCAAATGCAACTGTGGTAGCCTCACCAACTGGAAAAATGTGTGCAATTGTTGATGGCGGTGGATATTTTGATGCGAAAGAAAACACATGGCATTACTTGGCACAATGTCTTGATCTGCACGAATCATGGGGTCTGTGCGAATTTTCATTGAAAAATGTCATGGATCCAACCATAGGTTCTCCATCTTGGGTAGAAAATATGAATAATCCTGTTGTTAAAAGTGGTCAATTATGGTCGAAAATTTGTTCGCCGCCTTCCCATTGCTCCCCATTAACTATTGAAGAAGGGACACCTGATATAGTAAAAAAGGATACTGATGGGTACTTCTGGGTGACATTTCATGGCTGTGTTCCAAATACAACGTCCAGTTCACGAGGGGTTGCTAAAACAAAAGATTTTGTAAAATGGGAAACATATGGCGATGGTTTGCCGAATGATGCTATATTTACAAAAAACGATTGTAACAATTGGAATGTTTCTTGGTCAAATGGAACGTGTGTTGGTGGAGGTGAAGGCAGTATAACAATTGGGAATGATGGGTACATGTACGAGTTGATTGAAGCTCCAGATATAAGTTTAGGCTGTAAAGGGAAAGGGCAAAATTGGGTATTAGGATTGTTGCGTAGTAAAACATTTTCTGCAACGGGCACTTGGGAAAATTTTAAATACGCAAAACCACTAGTGGTTCCAATTATAAAAATCGGTTGTTACATACAATATCATAGAATCTTTTACGATCGATTCCGTGATCATACATATTTAGAATTTTGGACTATGGGGGGGAAATATGGTACCGGTTGGATGCATATATTTAAATTGATAAATATTCCTAAAGGGGAGAGTAGTGAATTGCCAATAATTGCTGATGGAGATACACCATGGCCACCGAAATAAAATAAACATTATCTCATCTCACAATAATATCATATTTCATTAAGGGGAGCGATTCACCGTCAAAGTCAGGACCAGCTGCCACAGCAGGCGGCACCTCTCATCGCCAATACAGTAGGCATTACAGTAAACTAAAACAGCTATACATTCTATTTAAAAAATCAATAGTGTATCGTTTTAAAATAGTGACAGGATCCAGCGGAGCGAATTAAATTACGTGCTGATGGCACAAGAACGTTAAAAAAATGTGTTGTTCTTTGTGTGCACTGCACCACTTGTTGAATTCATTGAATTATTATTATATATGCACATATAAATATATATGATATCATATATATTAGTGGGAATTATAGTACTATATTTCTAAAATATTGTTTGTGTATAGAAAATCATTATTATATATTATTATTTTACCTCAATTTCAACTAATAATAGAGACGACAATACATAATTTCATAAACAGTCCATCCATCATCATCAAAGTATATCTCTCTTGTCAAAATACAATACATATATATATAGGTACAGAGAGAGAGAGAAAAAATAAATATGGCAAAATTATCCAAGCATCGTTCAGCTCTATCGACAAATAATGAAAAGAAAGATTGTTGTGCACGTTGCTATGCAAAATGTTATTTAGTAGTCATTAATACATTGACTATGATTTTGGCATGCGTTTTAATATATTATGGTGCAACTACTATAACAATAACAAATCGAAACAAAACAATTCAAGCTGCGGCAAACCGTACTGCAGATATGAATATTAATAAAACAGCAAATGTCATGCCAAATGAAAGTTCGCTTGGGGCATCTGCAAAAGGTGCAACATCTCTTTTTGAAAACGCTTGGGCTACTGTCGTGTTCATGGGTGTTGCACTGTTAGTTATTAGTTTTAATGGACTCGCTGGTTCGTTTGCAACAGGTAGAAAACGGTCATACTTTTTATTCACATATTTAGTTCTATTAATGGTATTTGCATCTGGTTTATTGTTTAGTGCATTTTATTGCTTTTTTTTTTCAGATGTAAGTGAATTTTTAATATTCCCCTAAACCTATACATAAGTATAATATATCTATTATCCTCCTCTAACAATACGCACGCATACATCATACATATAATTACAGAATGCAGAAGCATTGGTAGAATATTATTGGAATTATTTAAGTGATGGTATGCCTGACAATAGTACGGTAAAATGGATTGAACAACATATGGCCGTTGCTGGAGTTGTTTGTTTAATCTCAGCAATTTTATTGTTTGTATCGATGTGTGCAACATCTCAATTGCTAGGACATTTATATACATTTCGTAACTTTATGTTAGTTGTTAATAGTGCAACATTTATTATTGGTATTTTAGTTATATTATTAAGTGTAATTACTGGGTTAGAACATTTGACTGGTTTGTGGATTCCATATTTTCTTGCTGTGTTAGGTTCTTTGATGTCTACATTAAGTGGTATTGGATATTGTGCTGTACGAAAAGAAAGCAGTGCATTAATGAGATGTTATTTTTGCTCATTAATAATATTAATTATTTTATTTTTCGTATCAAGCGTTTTGTCATTTCATTATGCAACACAAATGCGAACTGTGGTAAAAGCTGAATGGTCTGTATTAGAAGATAAAATTGCACCTGGTTACACGGAAGAAGATGTTGAAATTATTATGTCGCATCATATGTATAAATTAGGCATTGCTGCTGCCATAGTTGTTGTTGTTTTATTGTTTAATACGTGTGGATCGTGTTACATGTATCAAAGAATCCGTCGTGCAGAAGCAGCTTTAGATGATGAAGAATTGGAAGTATTAAGACTAGAAGAAGGTATTGATACATCAGATGAGGAGGATGATTAAAAAAAAACAAGAGAGATCTGTTCAAATATTATATTATATAAAATATATTGAATATGATGTGCATAAAAAAGATATTAATGGTACGAAGAATCGTACGTTCTTTTAAATTTAAAATTTTAGCAAATTTCTATGGATGATATTAATGAAACTATATAATGCCTGTGATGTCGGCGTGCCAGCCAGGCCGCATGACTAAAAATAAAATAAAACGTATTACTATTGATTTTTTATTAATTTTAATTTATTGTAAAAAGTAGAACACAGCTTTTTCTAATAATACATACATGATTGATACCTAATATATTAACTTAATTAACTTGCATAAACAATAATATACAATAAATAATATATAGAGACATATTTTGAAACAATTGATACATATAAAAACCTTCAGCTTTTTACCCATTAATATAGTATAAACGTTATATAATAAGCAACATATTCTTGCAATGGATATCAGCTAATAAAATATCAATCTAAAATTTTTGTAAATAAAATTATTTTTCTATATTTTTACATTGTATAAAAATGATAAAATATTTCGAACTAGTATTAATTTTACTATTGACGACCATACTAGTAATTTGCATTCCTTTTTCCCAATCATGGCAAACTTCACATTGTGATTGTGATCCAGTCACAAACAACGAATTATGCGACCCCATATGCGAAGGAACATGTGCTGCACCAAGGCTATGTCCGCCTTGGTTGCAAGGTCAATGGAAAAGTGCTAAAAACTGGGAATTAACAGTTGTGGGAGATCATGTATCAGCCGTTATATTGACTCAACCGTTTAGTGGGACAATGCGCTGTGGTTTAAACCTTAGCAAGGCTACTACTGCTTTAAATGTTGGTAGAGAATGGGATATTCTATCGCAAGAAGAGTCTTCAGATGATTTAAACGTGGCTATAGAATGGGATGTAATGCCTGATTCCCCGACTTGGATGTCTGAAACATATCCATTTATACGTGGTGTCATACGTTTAGGTAGGACTAATTTACAAACATTACCTACAATCGCTGCGGAAAGTATAAGTAGTCGAACGTCCTCGTCGATCGATGTTTTAATTACATATGGTTGGCAAGCTAGTTGCTATGTAGATGGTCAGCAAGATACAAGATACCCAAGTTTTTCTACATTGAAACTTACTTCGTATGACGATGGTAAAGAGAATGTCCCGTCTGGAAAATATTATTACGACTCTTTAGGTTGTACTTCAACCGCTTTAAGCGATATCTGCCCTCATTGGTTACACGGGTCATGGAATGGATCTATGGCAAGTATACATGAGACAGGCGTTTATTTAGATAATTGGATTTTGACTATAGCGGATAATGGAAATACAATATCTTTATCGACTTCAAATGGAGTTGAATTTCAATATAGTGTCACATGCCAACAAATGTCAACGCAGAGCGAAGGGGATTATGGACAATGGAGAATTGATTTTACGGAAACTGATCCAGCACATAAATTAAGGGGTGTCTTTCGTGTAACGCAGTATCCAAGTCTCCTTGAACATGTTGGTGCGCCATTCAATTGGTGCCAACGGCCACATAATGTTTCAACCCCCTCCATATATAATTTTGAAACTGATGAACGGGTTCCCTATAGAAGAACGAGCCTACATTGCACAGTGCCAAATGAAGAAAATTTATGTAATACTTTTCTTCTCGGTAATTGGCGTGGTCATTTATTGAATAGTAATGATCATACGACTAATAATGATGTAGATGTTTATTTTAACTCCACTAGAAACGCAGTAGAATTTATTGATAAAAATGGTATTATGTATAGTGGAAGCATTAGATGTGATCAACAGCTTGAATCGTATTCTATACCTGGTGACACAGCTATGGCAAATTGGCCAGAGTCATACCTAGATATCGTTTTTCAATCACCGAGCACGGTAACGAATTGGAGTAGTCATACTAAATTTAAATTTAGTCGAACATACGTATCATTTAAAATTACAGTTAGTCTGCCTGGAAAATGTGCTAAGCCAGTGGCAATTGGTACTTCAACCCCTAATGGGTTTGATACATATGAATTTTTTTGCTCAATGTCTTTGTTATCCATTCCATGTCCAGATTGGTTAGCTGGGCCTAGAATTTCATTGAACAATACAAGTGGCAGTGACAGTTTGAAAAGTGTTGTGCTGGGATTTAATGTAACCGATTCTAGAAATTTAGGTACCATAAAATCTACAGAATACATTCATGGTTCTATGAAATGTTCTATGGCCACAAATTCGTACGAGCTGATGTTAGATATCGAAGGTCTTTCGCCAACTCATTTTGAAAATTGGGTAAAGCGATTTATTGTTAAAAAAATGGACGAAAAGGGGACTATACATGTTGTTGAGGCGCCGGCAGGATTTTGTGGAAGACCTGAATTTTCAACTTTTGATATTACTTTATCAAGTGGTGCACCACATCCTTTCACAAGCACTGTGTATAGATGTAACACACCACTACTAACTGCATCATGTCCAGGTTGGTTTGAAGGAAATTGGACTTATATAAGTAGCATCGGTGGATCTGAGTATAATGTCAATAAGTTAGCAATTCATGGCAGAGATGTTGTTGTAAATAATGTTGTATATGGTAAATTAAGTTGCAATCATGATGCAAACAAAGAAGCTACGAATGATAAGCATTCCGTAAGTTTTGATATAACACCTAACAAACCAACGTCGTTGTTGGGGCATACTCGTCGGGGCATTGCAAAATTCTATCAAGAAAATGGTACCATGGAAATGACTTTTGGTCCATATGGATGGTGTATACGACCAGACATCTCATCTCCACTAGACAACGGTCCTTTTTCTACTGTATATTTTAGTTGTAGTGTACTTAAAATGCTGGAAAAATGTCCTCCATGGATTGATGGGCAGTGGTCGGTGATGGGTAACAAATACTTGCCTCTAATAAATACTTTTAGTAACATTGAAAATAGTTACACAATGATCGTCAATGGGACGAGAAGTTCCATCAATAACATTAGTGGCCATAATGACCGTATTGAATCAATTTTTTGTCGTGCTTCAAGTTTTAATGAAATAAATTATATAGGTACAACAATTTCAGTTGATATTAAATATAACGTTGGTATAGATGCTATTGAGCGTGGGTTAATATTTCTAGATGACACGGACCCACGCTCTGAAATAAAAATGGATTTTTCACCGTATAACTGGTGTCAACGACCTCGTTATTCTTCTGGGAAAGAAAAAAAGGATAGCTTAGATACAACTAGACAAGCAAATGGGACGTGTGCTACACCATTAACAACGGAAAATTGCCCAATATGGTTACAAGGCCACTGGAAATTTTTCAATAACAATGCGGATGGGACAACAACGTCAACGAAATGGGTCATAGAGGAAAATCTACTATATAATAAGCTAACAAATACAACGACGGCTGTTGCAGAGATAACATGCAAGTCTATTTCAATTCAAGATTTCACGATTCGATTAGATATAGCATATTATTTTCCATCATCTTGGAATGGAAGAATTTTTAGAACCCTTGCTAAAAGAATGGATCGGAACAAGATTAGTGTGTTGATACCTCCGATTGGATGGTGCTCACCTCCACCAAAAACTATGCGGTTGGATCCTGAAAACCCATATCAGTATGATGAAGGATACCTTGTAGAAGTTCCAAGCTCGCCTAAGTCTCTTGTCGTTACAACAGTCCAAGAAAATCTTGATACTAGTGTAGCGGTTTCACGTAGTAGTCTAACTAACATCTTTCGTTTATCGGATTCAGATAATTTTTCCCCTATCTTATACTATTTGATCGAATACGATGTCAAAGCGCCTCAACAAGCAATTTGTTTTAATAATTACAACATCACCGCGAACAAAGTTCTAGGTTCTTGTTGCATGTTTAATAAAGAATGTATGTCAAACTTATGTGACCAGCAAACATTTTCATGTACACTTCGATGTACATCAAACTCGCAGTGCGCTGAAGCTACTGGGAAGCAAAATGCAACATGTAGGAAAGTTGATTGGTTAAAGACTTCTATACATTATCCGAAATATGCTTGTGATACTAGCAGAAATGCGATTGATGATTCTTCGCCAGCTAAATTATGTGCTGATGTTTGCTATAATACAAGCATAGTGGATGAAGATCCGACACAAGCAATTGGAAATTGTATATTTGCGGATAATGCCACATGTCATCATCCGTCATGCAAAGGTGGGTTGATTGGTAAATTTACAAATGGCGTAGTAAAATATTTGCAAAGTTCTCCTTGTTGTGCAGATGTTGTTCGTGACTATTGTGCACAACAAAATACTCTTAATATAGCGTGTCATCTGGAAAATGTGCGTTTGTCACTAGGTCTAACCGGATATAAAAAAATTTCAACTTCGTCATTAGTCGATGGGAAGTCAATTGTTGCGATTGCAAATTTAAGCGCTGGCATGAAATATTATTTTGGTATGTATGCTTTAAATGAAATAGGATACAGCCGACCGACATTTTCTATGCCGTCTTTCGAAGTTCCAAGAGCATTACCTCCTCCACCAGCAGCACTTACAGTCAAACAGGTTGAGCCTGATGAAGGTAACAATGTCACTTTGGAATTAGCTAAAGAAAGCTTAGATGTCGAATTTATCGCTCCTTCGTTTGACAACGGTAATTCTATTGTTTCATATTTATTGGAGTATGATCGACGCATTCAATTTGATAGTGGTTCGACTGGTAGTCAAGCAAAATACCTTTGCAATGAAAATTACAATCCTAGTATCAGTGGTGAAACATCATATGGGAAATGCTCATCTAATTGTGATGGCACGATTGGGTCGTGTTCAGTGTTGGATCAATGCCCTTTATCGAGTGAAGGTGGTGGAAATGACGTTTGTGCTGCTTGCAACAATGTAACAAATGATGAAGTTGGTAGTAGATACCATGACTCTGATATTACTTGTGCTTCTTTGAAAGAAGTAGAGCGCGACTTATTAGATGTTAGTGGCAGTTGTCGTACTGAAATTGAAACTATTCGTAATTATATTTCAGATCCATTTGGAGATATTCCAGTAATATCATGTACGTCTCCATGCATGAAAAATATGACATATGTTTTTGCTAATGTTGAACGCTTAAATTGTGAAAGAAGCGGTGATGTTCGATATATTTCTACTGCACTTGACCGTTCTGCTACGTCATTTTTATGTGATAGGGATGAGGGTGGTCAATCTTGCACAAATATTTTAAGTTCTTATAAAAGTAGCTTGCAATCTATGTCATTGAACTGTCAATCTTTGCAAGATTTTCCATGTTGTTCAGACAGTATTGGAAAATTCTTCCAGAATATTTCTGCAAGTCTAGCGCGTACATCTAAAAAAATTGTGACTTTAACAACTGGTCCATCGTTTCTTCAGCAAACTGTCGAAAAAGAAATACATTTTTCACAAGCTTCAATGGCTATTGAATATTATGTATTTTTACAATCTTCTTGCCCATTGTATCATGATAATAGAAATTGTTTAAATTTAGCTTATACCCACGAACCGAGAAACAGTACAGAAACTCTAACAAGCAGCTGTGTTGCAGCTGTTCGAACTTACTGTAAATGCCAAAATCCATTTGATATGGGATGTAGCAGATATGATTTTTCGAAAGATTTAGATTATGTACCAGATGGAAGCATTGTGATTGCTGCTGATGGTGATTCATTCAATTATCGAATATCTTCATTGGAAAAGCGAACAGCTTACAGAGTTAGGGTATCAAGCGTAAATGACGTAGGTCGTGGTATAACACGTATGTCAATTGCTTTGCCTGCTTTGATGATTCCATCTAAACCGATTTATAATCATGTTATGCTACACACGACTTCAACACGGGAAGCATATTCAACGTCTTTAATTATCCAATTTGAACCTTCTTTCGAAGATCGACAATGGACTGATTCTTTTGACATAGAGTTTGGTCATGTATCACTGAAGAACGTTATAGAGTATGTCAATTGTGAACAGGCGCACAATGCAAGTTTAAGTTGTGTAACCATTGAGTCCACTTTAGCCACGTATTCTCAACGCGCCGATGCAAATGCTACCTACATGTATGAGCGTATATTATACAATCTTATCCCAGGTAAAGAGTATTTCTTTCGTGTATATACTGTCATTGCAAACAGAAGAGGTAGATCACGCCTTAGTGATCCTCTCAGCATAATTCCTCCGATTCAAACGCCTAATGCCCCAATTGATTTATATGTGACTCATATAAATGGAAGTAGTTTGTTTGTATCTTGGAAAGTGCCTGATTTCGATGGGGGTTCAAAGATTAGGAAATATCGGGTGGAATATAGACAGGTAAGCCCTTTTAATTGCTCTAGCATCAACAATTGCAGTTGTGAATTAAACTATTCCAACGATAGATGTGGTGAAATTGTGTATAATTTTACAAAGGTTGAACATGCCGTAGATTCTACCACAACACACATAGTCGAAATAACTAGGTTGAAGATGGGGGTATTTTACAATGTAAACATTACTGCTTGCAATGCTATCGGGTGTGGTCTAACAAGTAGTCATAATCCAGTTAAAACAATGCAACCTCCAGAAATTCCAACGAGAGTGGAACAAGCTATTCATAATTATTCGACGCTGTCAATTTTATATTCGCCTCCAGTTAGTAATGGGGGGGATGCAATTTCATCATATTTTATTGCTTGGGCGGAAATATTTACAGATATCAAATACAGGAAATTAAATAGCACTAACGAGACAAATTCGACAAATTCGACAATGAATACCTTGGAAATTGCAAAAAGATACCAGTTTCTAAATGGTGTGCATGAAATTGTCACACCTACGCTATTTAAAAACTACGAGGAAACTACCGCACGAAAGTACTACGAAAATTGCTCTTGTTTAGAAACAACTAAGAATAACGTAAGTTACGGTGGATGTTGCTGTGATAATAGTGATTGTCAGTCAAACGTATGTCATCCGGGCCTAGGTTATTGTACTGCTTTGTGCTCTACAGTTGCTGACTGCCATATGGATCCTATTGTTCAAAGTGTCTCCGAAAACATGTGTTCGTCTGATATGTTTTGTGAAGTAAGGTGTCCATTTGATACATTAAATAAACTATCCCCGTGTTCTATTATGTTGCAAAAAAATGTGTCGTCTCCACCATGCGTCATAGAGGATTTCAGCTATTCCTGGATTCGTAGCAAAAAAATCGGTTACCATAATAGTACGATACCACGCCAAAGTTGTATTCAATATATTTTGACCTACTGTTCTATAATAGCACCAAATGATCCTGCTTGTAAATGGGATTCAATATTGAACATTGGAAAGCAGATCCCAAAGTGTAAGCAAAGAAAACCTCGCAGCGAATTTGTTGGTATACGAGCAAATAGTTTGATAACTTCGCTTGAACCCAATCATCGTTATTTCTTAAGAATTTCAGCATGCAACAGTGCCGGTTGCGGTTTAAACGTTTCTATTGGAATACCAATTGCTCCAATGCCGCAGATACTACTTTCCGAAAGTAAGCAGTGCGTTGTTGAAGGCAAGGAAAATGATACGTATAGTGTAGTCCTTAATTCGCGGCCATCTTCACCAATTGCATTGTACATCGATGGAGTAGCTGATGAATTAGAAAACATGAGGAGAAAAATTATCTTCGACAAGAGTAATTGGTCAGTTCCTGTGGATATAAATGTACTAGCTTTGAATGACGATTATGATGATGTTGAAACGTTGACATCAAATCTTGTTCATTCCATCAAAACGCAGGATGTTGTATATGATTTATATCAAGATTACATACCAAAGAGAAACATTACAATAGAAATAAAAGATAATGACTACTCCGGTGTACTAATATGGAATACAAGTGTCATTACCTCCGAGGTCGGTCTTAAAGGCAGTTATGAAGTACAGTTGAGGTCTAGGCCGTTGCACGATGTTGCTTTTACCATGAATAGTGGAGAAGATATCTTTATCCATCCAGAAACTATTATTTTTCGAAATAGTATTTTTGATTATCGTGTAAATCATACGGTAAATGTGACTGCAAGGCCAGACGATTATGATGATCCTCTTGTTTCCACTAGCATTATCACGCATACATCTTCAACCGATGATTCAAATTATTACAACATACATATACCGGATGTTTCCGTTACTGTTATTGATGAAGATACTGCAGGAGTCGTATTGACGCCAAACATATTTTATGGGGTTGATGAAGGTGGCCGTGTCACCTACGATATTAAACTAACTGCACAGCCTCGAACGCCAGTTTTGATATTAATCTCCCTCAATCCTGCTTCAGATGGTATGTTAGCAAAAACTCCATCCCAATACATTGGTAACGAATCTTCCTTGTCATTTTCGACTTCTGTTATAGTTCGTCCGAATGGTGATATTGCCGTTTTACCTGCTGCCTTGCTTTTTGATGTGGGAAAGGAAAATTGGATGGATCCAAAAACATTTACTTTGAACATCGACGACGATGACACTGATCTAGGAGTGACATATAATACTTTGATTCAACATGTTGCTATCAGTGATGATGCAACGTATAACTGCGAGCCATGCAGCGACTTGATTACGCCCGTTTTTAATGTATCCATTAACGATAACGATGTTGCAGGAATACTTCTCTCGAGAAAAAATTTAGTGGTAACTGAAGATGGAACACGAGCTGATATATTTTTTGTTGAATTAGAGTCTGCTCCTAGATCCATTGTTGTCATACAAATCAAATCTTTGAAGAATCAGGTCGTTGTTTCGCCATCCCAAATTACTTTCACAAGTTTCAATTACATGATTCAACAAAAAGTAAATGTTTCTGCGTTTGATGACGGAATCTTAGAAACACAAGTTCATTTTGACAAGTTAGTGTACGAAATTACTACTGATGATAAGTTATTTCAGAAGATAGTTTTAGAAGCCACAAATTTGCGTATTATCGATGCCTCCGCAGTTGTTGACACTTCACCACCTCCCAGTGTCCTATCTATGGTGCAGGCTGATAATATTAACGAAATCCATGTAACCTTCGATCGACCAGCGTACGTGGAGCTTATAGGAATCGAGCACAGTGAAGATTGTAATGAATTTTTTAGTACTCGGACTGCAAAATTATTTGGAACTGGTGCTTTTTGCTATTGGCATAGTCGTACACAACTAAGGGTAAGAGAAGGTACCCCACTAGAGAAGCATGTAGTACCGGGTTCTAAGCTAGCTCTTTTAGGTGGGGTTGTAAGATCTACATTAACCAGTGTTATTTTTTCGGAAGGCACGTATGTTTTGCAGCCACGTCTTCCACCACCAGAAATGACCTATGCGTATTACGGTGATACTGGTACAGAATTATTTGTTAATTTTACTGGCTATTGCTATGGTGGATTTCATGATGTTGCTGGAGCAACTTTGTGCACAAATGTTTTTGCAAATTCGGATAAATTAGGTGGTGCTGCATCATGCTCATGGATTTCGCCATGTTTATTGCGAATCAGTTTAGGATTTGGTTCATCTATCCAGCCTGCGTTTGGTTTAAATCGATGTGGTACTTGTGAATGTCAGTCGTGCCTTCCTACACCAGCGTACGTTAATTATTACGGGTACGCTACAAAATGTTCAACTTCTGAATATGCATGCACCGACGAATTTTGTTATTGCAGCGTTTCTTCAGATATTTCAAAGGAAGTTTTATGCCCTGAAGGGCGTTCTTTGAGACTGATTCCAGATGCTGTAAAACCTATAAGACATAGTATTCTTTCAGCTAGTGGTTGCATTAAAATTGATGTGCCACCAAATGTTGTTGAACCGACGGCTTCTATTATTGCATTACCACACGCTAGTATATGCAATGATTTAACAATTGATGGCACTAATTCGATAACAAGTGGCGGAGGTAGAGACGATGTAACATGGTCTGTCGCTTCTATATACACAGCCCAAGGCTCCGCTGGCTCGGATTATCGTACGTACTTTACAGAATCCTTGAACAATATATCAAATGCTGCTTCAAGTGTACAAGCACTTCGTCTATCGATTCCTCGAGATGTTTTAGTGGTTGGGTTTAATGGGGGAATCAGGGAAATTGCTGTCGCATTAACAATAGAAAATATATTAGGTGAACATTCTAGCAAAAGCTTAAAGATTGCAATGTCTGATTCGGATAATTTTTATCCTATCATATTGATGAACGATACTACAAAAATTAGACGAAGCGAACAATTCATTGTCAATGGTGCTGTATTGCCTACTTGTGGTACAGACTCCATTATAGATGTAAAGTTTAATTGGTATATTACAAAAAATGCTGCAAATGGAAAAGTCAATGTGGTAGACACATCTACAATAGATAGATTTGACGGTAGTAAAGTAATAAAGATTCCAGCTTTTTTTTTCGAGTCCAATATGAAATACACAATAGAATTGCAAATAAATAAAGAAGGTTATAGTCAATCTGCGTTTCGGACAATAATTGTACTACTATCTTCGATACATGTAGATGTTGGGGCATTGCAACGACAGCAGTCAGTTTACAATACATTTTCATTGGATGCCTCTAGGTCAATTTCTGATGATATATCGCCGGATCAGTACGGGTCCTTTGGTAATAAATTGAAATTTGTATGGAGTTGTTCTCGCAGATCTGGGCATGGCTGTGCTATTTCATATGGTATAAATACCTATGCCTCTGAGGATGGGAGTGCACTAAATTTTCCTGCGTTTACATTTACGGATGTTTCAGAACCATATCTTTTCTCGGTAAATGTTGAATTCCTCGGAAACAGTGCGATGAAAACTGTTGCAGTACAATTTGTTGAAATAAAGGGTCCATCTGTAGACATTAAATCTCCAATAATGAATAAAATAAATACAGATAAAAGATTTGTTTTAAATGGAATATTAGAAGATGGCAAAGTAGGTGGAAAAAACTATGTCTTGCACTGGGAAGAAACATCTGGATATTTGAATGAGCAAAAAGAAATTCAATCCGTATACGGGTCTCCATTAGATAGAATCTCACTCGTAATTTTACCAAATTCATTTCTTCCTGGGCGTAGCTATAGCTTTAGATTATCCGCAACTAATACAGAAGGTACTAATTATGCGGAAGTAAGTATTAGAACAAATAAACCACCATCATCAGGTTATATAGAAACATATCCTGAGATTGCAACAAGCAGTACAACGCAGTTTGTTACATACACAAATTCCTGGGCGGATGATATTGAAGACTTGCCTTTTACGTATTTATTTTCATTTATAGATGTAGACAATAATGATACAATAATTCCAATATCTACTGGGCCCAGTTTTTCCACTGAGATTAAGCACTTACTGCCATATTTGAAAGGTGTAAAATTATATAAAATGGTGGTGACTGTTACTGATAATTTAGGTGCTTCTTTTTCAACCAGCAAACGGAAGGACGGTTCAACTATGATTGTAAAAGTGATATCAGCGAATGCTTGGGATCATTCTTGGTACATAGGTATGCGCGAGTCCGATCAATATTTATCAATGCTGGATGAACTAAATCATAATGATTTAAGTTTTAAAGTTATATCACTAGCAGAAACACTGAGTTCAAATAAGGCTTGCGATGATGACATTCAAAAATGTAACAATCAAACCGAAAGGCACTATGTCAATTCAACTTGTAGTGAAGGATTTCAAAGGAACATGGATCATAACAGTAACTACGGAAAATACTCTAAATTAAGACTATCGCCGTGTCAATGTAAAGCCGCTTGGACTGGCAAATATTGTCATTTAAAAAAGAATGAGGTAGATCGACGTGTGAAAGTCAGAAAAGATTTAATGACGGTTTTAACATCCAGATTTGAAGATTTATTGGTGACTGAGGCTGTTATCCAACAACAAGTTCTTTGCATAAATAGTATAATGGATACACCATCCGAAATAGATTTGAGTATTGTTGATGACGGGATATCACATTTACATAATTTATTTGCACCACGTGAATTCATCAGTGTTATAGACGCAGCACCAATTGTTGTAAAAACGTTGCAAACTATTGTTACTAGCGCAAAGCTTCCTGGAAGAAACGCAGATATTCTGTCGAATAAAAGTCACTCAGGATATTTAGGAGATCGATCGCACGTAGCTGGATTAATTTTGAATCTCACAGCATCCGTATCAAGGGCTCTGTTGAATCATCACGTATCAGGAGAATTCCATTTGACTTTAAAATCTGATGACATAACCATGTGGGCAAAAAGGGAAGCTTTTGGTGGATCGTATAATATTAATTTAGACAGAAACTTAGGCAGCGTCGAGGCTGCTTCGATAAATATTGATACTAGTACCTATGCCATGTCTTTGAATAAAATAGATATATGTGCTGCTGCACTTAATTTACATTATCGAAACAGTGTAGGTAATGCTATTGTTTCAATTGAAATTTTTGATGGTGATAAAGTCGATAGTGGTGCAGTGGAATGGAAGGAGCTCCAAGTTCCTGTAACATTGAGTATACCAGTAAGTCCATTATTTAATGGAACAGTTAAAGATGAAAAGGCCTTATGTTCGTATTGGGACAACAAGGAAAAAGCTTGGGTGGTAGATGGTATATTTACAGAGGGTAAATCAGCTGCTGGTAATACATACATTTGTCAGTCAACTCATTTGTCGCAGTTTGCACTGATGAGCAGAATTATTCCATCGACACCAACATTTAAAAAATACGTCGGAGATATCAAAATAGGACTTTACACATATGACACTTTTAATTGGGATACAACAATAGTCATGATAGTTTATAGCGGATTGTTAGTATTGACTTGCGTTGCTGCAATATACATAACAAGAAAATCATACAAAATGACAAGTCATAGAGATCTAAAGTCCTTTCTTCTGTTTGGGTCAACAAAGGTAGCACAGAGGAGGCCATTGGTGTATCTTTATAATCGTACACCTGTTAATTTTTGTAAACGCGTGAAGCATGGATTTAAGACGAATCATCTGTTATTCGCATGTATTAACGATCTTATTATGAGACGAGCGTTAAGTATATTAAGTTTAATGACTTTTACTGGAGCCGCTTTTTTAATAATGTGCTTGTCAGCATATACAATAGGGACAATTGAAACTAAAACCATAGATCCAGGAGTCTCTTATACAAACTTAGATCCACATGTACCAATCATCAATACAACTATTGCTGCTGTAATTGCTATTTATGTTTTGATGTCAGTGAAAAATCACATATCGACAACCCGTTCAAATTTTGGTCGGGTTATAAATGTGTCAAGTGGATCTGCCACTTTTGTCTGGGAGATTGTTTTTAAAATGATTCGTTATCTTCTTTTCGGTTCGTCCAAAGTACATCGAAGATTAGCAACTTCATATGATCTAATACAAGGGTTATCATTATACAAAGCAGGGCCATCGTCAGCAAAACGATGGAGAAACTTTGAAGTCTTGCATATTCGAGCATTAAAATATGCAACCAGAAAAGATGTTGCGAAGCGACGTTTAAAAAGTGGCGATGCAAATAATCCCTTGCATGGCACAACACATTCCTATGAACGTTATGTCGTTGATGCTATCATGCATGGAAGTACACCATTGTCGAGAGAAATTTATAATTGTGCCACAACAGTACAGGCCATGTGGCGTGGATACAGTGTTCGACTGAGGCGAAGAATATTTGAAGCCCATTATTATAATATCTTGAAGGCACAAGAAACGATTAATGAAAAATTTTTCTTGCCTGCATTTCCACAACATATTAAAACGGTAATTTTGTTGTTACAAAGTTTGTTAACTTCGATATCGCTTGTATTGTAATCATTACATATGAAATGCTTCCCATTAATTCTGTATGATCAACAAGATCAGAAATAATATAAGAATAACAACCATCTCCTCTATATAACACAGTCGAATTATTATATTTGCATTCTTCGACAGGATAATCTAATTTATCACCAAAACC
>JACLAC010011050.1_pt1 | contig 17972 bp, 18 predicted proteins | sample 8027881 | NCBI WGS metagenome assembly JACLAC01 (sample SAMN15725517, study PRJNA655200) | protist metagenome | isolation source: fluorescence activated cell sorting (FACS) single amplified genomes of... | place: Spain: Blaines Bay Microbial Observatory, Mediterranean Sea | collected 2016-01-19 | reverse complement strand
AGCCAGAGCTGAGGGGGATGACTGGATCGAAGATGTTGAAGATCATTTTGAGGACGCTCTAGAGGTTTTTGAGGACCATCCTGATCTTCAAGCAAGTAAGGCTGAACCCTGGTACTATTGGGGCCAATCTAATGAAAAAGCTTTAAGATTTGAAGATGCCCAGAATGCTTTCACCCAAGTACTCGAGTTGAATCGTGGGTTTACTAGAGATGCCAACCATGCGATGGAACAACTGAACAAAATTGTCCGAGCTCAACCAGGGACAAAGCATGGGCGTGAGTTAGCAATGATTGCGCAAATCACCCGTGCAGATATGGCAGCATTGTTGATGCAAGAGCTTAGATTAGCTGACCTTTACAGCCGAAATGCAACTGAGCAAAGGGAGGAGCTAGACTGCTAGAGAGGTGAGGAAGGATCCAAAGCAAAAGAGCTGAATCACATTTTAAAAGTAAACTACTCTGTGTAGCACAAATTGATTGTGAATCACACCAACTTCTTTTTAACGCATATCCTTAGGTTCGCGTATGATGGTTCGCACAGATTTTCTTTTTGAATAAATATCTCTTGTCAGAGGATTGTCAGGAGGGCTTTCGTATTGCCTGTCTAGATAAATCCTGAGTTTTCCGTAGTTCAGTGGAGCTGGTTTGAAACGACGCTTGGGCGGTACATATCGGGCCGCATCTCGACGGACTTTGTCTTCAAAGTTATTTGGATATCTTTCAGCAACATAATTCGGAATAACCTGCTGAGATTCCGTGTAAGAGCGTAAGCTTTGATAATCCAAAGGTCGAATTTGCCTTCTCCCTTCACCTGCTGCCCAAGCAAACCCAAATAGGCTTGTCATGAAGAGTACCGTAAAGACAAATATAATTTTTCGGGACATTATTAACTCAGGGGACTGTAGTGTGGATTGTTTTCGGCGTAGGGGCAAGGGATGCCGCCTCATCTTAGATTGTCTTTGTAGGACCACACATTCACAGGATGTACCTTATGAAAGTCAATAGCTGAACCACGTAATCTTGGTTTGGTAGCTAAAATATGGCGAAAGACGATGAATTAAATGATGGCAAAGGGCATCAAAGCACATGAGGAGATTTGGCATGCACTTATATGAAAATCATTACAACATTTCTCTCCCGATCACCGACGCACTCAAAGCGGAACTTTGGATGTTTGGGGTACCGCCTCGTTTTTTTGACAGTCATCATGACAACACCATAGAAAATCTTCCACTCATTGGGAAATATGATCTGATTCAAGCTTCCGAGGGCCATGAAATTTGGCAGGGACAGTTTAAGTATCCAGTAGCTGTTTTGATAGCATATTTAGTGAAGGTTTTAAGAACAGATTCAGATGGAAATTCTATAACAGATTGGATACTTGATCCGTTTGCAAGGAATTCTCTTGGGGGTGAATTCTGGGGTAAAATCATTACATTTGAAATTGATGAGAAAATTGGACTTTTGAAAGCATATTTTGAAAGTGAGCAGTCACCAAGGAAGACTTCACCAGGAAAGTTGAGAAGGGTAGCCCTCCTGCCAGATCTGGAAAGATTGAAAATTGAATCAAACCAATTTTCTACGAAGTCTCTGGCTGAGTTGGTCATATATGAATGTCATGTTCGCGGAATGACTCAGCATCATTCATCTAAGGTACCAGTCTGCCAGCGCGGTAAGTTTTCTGGGCTACGACAAAAAATTAAATATTTGAGTCAACTGGGCATAAATGTGGTGGAGTTGCTCCCTGTTTTTGATTTCGATGAAAATGAAAATCATTTAAAGAATCCGGAAAATCAGCAAAATCTTAAAAATTATTGGGGTTACTCGCCAATCTTATGGTTTGCTCCCAAAGGAGCCTACGCAGAAAATCCTCTAAATCAGCAGCAGGAATTTAAGGAATTTGTTAAAGAATGCCATTTCCATCAGATCGAGGTTTGGTTGGATGTTGTCTACAATCACTCGGCAGAACAGGATGCTGAGGGGCCAAGATATCATTTCAAAATAATGGGCAAAGATACTTGGTACCTACAAACCCCAGATGGTGATCTTCATAATGCGTCAGGTTGTGGCAACACATTAAGATGTGGGCACCCCTTGGTGAAGGATCTAATCTTGGAAAGTTTGCTTTACTGGCATGAGGAGATGGGTGTTGACGGTTTTCGATTTGACCTGGCCAGTATTCTGAACCGGCATCCTGACACGGGAGATTTTCAGGATTTTCCCAACCTTCTTTGGGAACTACGTCAGGAACCAAAACTGAAAAATGTGCGACTCATCTCTGAACCATGGGACGCTCATGGATATGATCTGGGAAAGTCTGCGAGGAAGGCAGGATGGACAGAATGGAATGATCGATTCAGGGACACCATTCGCAGAGTGCTCTCAGGAGAAGTGGGTCAGGGCCTTGCTCTAAAAGATTCAATCGAAGGGAGCCCATCCATTTTCGGTGAACCATCAATTGATTATTGGCCCAGTCTTAATTTCATCACTTCTCATGATGGTTTTACACTCTGGGATTTGTTCAGCTATTCAGAGAAGCACAATCAAGCAAATGGTGAAAACAATCGAGATGGCCATTCAGCAAATTTTTCAAATAATTTAGGAGTGGAGGGGCCAACTGAGATTCAGCAAATATTGGGCTTGCGTGAACAAAAGTGGAGGATGGCGTGGACAATTCTTGCCATTAGTCGTGGTCCAATGATGTTTGTAGCAGGTGATGAATGGGGGCGAACACAAAACGGAAACAATAATGCTTATTGCCATGACAATGAACTAAACTGGCTCAATTGGCAAGAGAGTGAGACTCATTCTGAACGAGTTGAATTTGTTCGAAGGCTTCTATCTTTGAGAGCAAAATTATCCAAATCATGTTGGCTTTCTTCCTCTTCAACGATCAGGTGGTTTAACTCTGAAGGAGATGAAGCAGATTGGTCTCCACACATTAGGAGCTTTGTTTGGAAAATAGAAAATTTTGCAGAAGGCATAATTTGGTGGTTCCTCTGCAATTGCTATGATGCACCATTGCCTTTTTCGATCAAGGAAGAAAGATCTATCTCTTGGCAGTGGAATTCATCTCACTACTTGGGAATATCACCGCAAATTTCCGAGGAAAACTTTATCGAAATGGATCCATTCAGTATTTTGATTGGAACTGCTAGTCAATTGTGAGTACGAATGAAACACATTTAATCGTAAAGAATATTTCCGAATGACAGACCCTAAATTAATAGCAATTACCGGAGCATCTGGACTAATCGGTACGGCTCTTACAAAAAAGCTTAGATTGGAGAACCAACCATTACTCAAACTAGTTCGTCATCCAGCTTCTGAAGAAGGAGAACGTTTCTGGAATTATTCAGAGAAGGTATTGGATGCTGGAATAGATGATATCGATGCACTGGTTCATCTGGCAGGTGAGACGGTCGATGGTCATTGGTCCAGCTACAAAAAGCATTTAATTTACGAAAGTCGTGTTCAAAGTACCCAGTTCCTAGTTGAAAAAATCCTCTCCAGTCCATCACCACCCAAAGTGGTGGTGTTTGCATCTGCAATTGGATTCTACGGTCAAAAAAGAGCCGACTGGGTCACTGAAGAAAGTCCCCCTGGTGCAGGATTCTTAGCAGAGGTTGTGGAAGATTGGGAACAAGCTAGCAAAATACTTGAAGAGCACGGAATCCGTGTTGTGCGTTTACGGTTGGGGGTTGTGTTGGCAAAAGAAGGCGGGGCATTACATAAAATGCTGCCAGTTTTTCGACTCGGCTTGGGCGGAGCTCTTGGGGACGGTGGACAAAGAATGAGTTGGATAACCCTATCTGATGTTGTCGAATTGATCTGGCAATGTATTCAATCTGACAGTTGGCATGGAAACTATAACGCAGTGGCTCCGGAAGTGGTTTCAAATCTGAAATTCAGCAGAGTCTTGGGAAAAGTTTTAAAAAGACCTGCAATCCTGAAAGTTCCGAAATTTGTGTTGGAGACAGTTTTTGGTGAAATGGCTGATTCTACGGTACTCAGCGATCTCGCTGTTCAACCAAAGAGATTGATAGAGATGAATTTTCCTTTCAAGCACCCAAAGTTGCAACCTGCTTTGGAGGATTTGTTATCGGAATGACCCCCGTTCCTGACTATCCCATCATCAGAGTCTTTGGAATTTTATAGTTCCTTCTCTTTTTGGCTCTTCCCACTCACATATAAAACTGTTCTGGTTCTTTTTTTCAAATTGACAGTTATAGGAAGTTATTACTCCAGTCTGTAATGTCTTTGTTGACCATTCTGGAAGTGCACTTCCTGCAAAATCAGCTGCCACAACCTCAATTGGCCGTCCATCACTTCTTTTTAGGTCGCTGATGGTGTACCCATCGCTTTGCTTGCGAATGGTCACATACAGGCTACAAGACTTACCATTATACTTCTTCTTGCCAATCCGCACGTTGCAGCCTTTCCAACGCCCTTCAATCGGGATGGATGCAACCTGATTCTTAGACAATAACCTAATCCGACATTGATCTAACTCCAGAATCGGTTTGCTGTTATTACTATCGTTTTTACGCACCGTTTGTATCTTGCCAGTTAGGATAATATTTGTTCCACGACCAGTTTCGACAAATTCCATTGCCTGGTCTTCACTCAGTACACAAGAAACCAAATTGCCTCGGCTTGTTAGCTCAAAGGCCCAATCGCTTCCTTGCGGTCGTAATTGTTCAAAATTTCCACTCAGTTCTAGCTCTTTTTGTGAGAAATCCCTGCGGAAACGGAGTTGATTCTCGGAATAGGTATTTAGAATCACAGAGATTTCTTGCGCCCCAAACGTCTTTGCAGAAATTGGCTTTACGAAGAAAAATGAAATAAGAACCATCACCAAAAAACATGATTTTTTCATGGAACAATCTCAATAGATGGGTTTTTTTCATAATGACCACCTGGCAAAACTTGAATCCATCCCTGCAATTCCATTTCCAGTAAGAGAGGCAAGAGTTGCTGAGGTCCTCCTTCTGTAATGAGCCCCAAGTTATCCAGATCTTGTGCATCCTCGTTCAGGATATCGAGAATCATGATTTGTTGCTCATTGAATTCACTGCGGGGAAGCTGAACTAGTTTGGATGGTTCTGGGAAAGAGAGTTGAATCCCAGCCTTATTCGAGATAGAGGGCAACAGATCTTCTAGAATTTCCGTGGCAGAGGTTATTAGTTTCGCTTGGTTCCTTGAAATCAGTTGATTACATCCGCTACTGGGATGAGAATCGATCCTTCCAGGCACGGCAAAAACCTCACGGTTTTGTTCTTTGCCAAACGTCGCAGTGATCAATGCCCCACTTTTCACGCTTGCCTCAGTCACCAATAACCCCTATGAAGTGCCACTAATTACACGATTTCTTATAGGAAAATTGTGTGAAACCGGCTTGGTGGCCAGAGGAAATTCACTGATCAGTGCTCCCTGTTGACAAATTCTATCCGCCAAATTTTGTTTTTCAGAAGGGTAGACGTGCTGGAGTCCCCCAGCCAAAACAGCTATGGTTCTTAATCCAGCTTCAAAGGCAGCCTCGTACGCTACGGTATCGATCCCTCGAGCCAACCCACTGATTACAAAGGCATCTGGAACCAACTCAGCAAGTTCATTTACCAGTCTTTTGGTTTGCTCTCTTCCGTAACTGGTACAGGACCTTGATCCCATGATCCCCAAACATAAATTGTGTGCATCGGGTAACTCACCGTTGACATAAAGTACTGCGGGAACACTATGAATCTGTATTAGATTAGCTGGAAATCCCTCACTTTCTGGGCAAAGCAGTCGAAGATTGGGAGATGATTCGATCAGCCTTTTTTCCATCTGAAAACTGTGAACTTCCATTGCTTTTTGCAATCGCTCAATGACATCTTTTCGGAAGCCCAATTGTTGGAGTTGATCAGAGGATTTTTGCCAAATTTGGCAGAGACCACCGAAGATCTCTGAAAGTTTTTGCAGAGTCTAGGTGCCAACTCATGCAACTAGGCTAAGTGCCAACCAATCTTTCTCAGGTGACTCCAATACCATTCTCAGTCTATTTGCTTGAGTGCTCTTTCCATCTCTCGATTCACTTCCCTCTTTTTGAGAGTTTCTCGCTTGTCATGAATCTTCTTCCCCTTCACCAAGGCGATCTCTAGCTTGATAAGACCTTTTTTTAAATACACTTTTAGGGGAACAATTGTAAGTCCAGCCTCACGAATTTGACCGTACAATCGACGAAGCTCACCCTTGTGGAGAAGCAGTCTTCTTGGACGCACTAGGTCATGGTTGTGTCGGTTTCCGAAATCATACGGAGATATATGGCACTGCATGAGCCAGCCTTCCATTAGTTCTGTGACCCGACAGTAGCTCTCGCTCAAGTTTATTTTTCCCTCGCGAATACTTTTGACCTCGGTTCCTTTCAGCTCAATTCCCACTTCGTAGGTTTTCAAGATTTCATACTCAAACCGCGCACGTCTATTTTGTGCGAGAACACGGCCCTGCACACCCATAAATTTCTCCCTAATTTGTTGGCACAGTTCTTGTCAAAAGTTAACTATATAGATTCCGCCTGGATGGCCTGCCGCGCATGATGTGCTCCCCACTTTGAGAACCTGAACGAAGCCTGTTTTCATGAATTCAAAAGCTTTGCTTTTTCATCTTCTTTTATGTTTCGTACTACTCTTCCCGATTGCAGTAGAGGCTAAAAAAAATAAGGATTATCAAGAGTTTATTTTTAATGATGAAGATGTCATGCGGGTCAGAAGAGCGAACAACAGCTTCGAGGTTTTGATCAAGCCAAGAGCAGGCGAAGGAACTTACAAAATGGGCAAAAGAGTTCTTGACGATTGGCGTAATGATCACAAAAAAATCACAAAATATAATGGGAACAAGCCACTTTATCAACACCGCTTTGTTCCCATCCCATTTTGGTCACTGAATGATGCACTGCAGGGAGCTGCTTTGAAAGCAATGTTTCCAGAAGACGCAAGTGGAGCAGGAGGCTGGCGCCATCGAGTAACCTACCGATGGGAGACAGTCAGTTTGATCTCTGGTGTGTTCGCAAAGAGAAAGATTGGAGCCAGACACCTCATTCGGCACAACAAACTTAGGAACCAAGGTCGTTCTCTCAAAATTGGGGATGTAGTTGAGATTCCTTGGGATTGGTTGAGGGAGGGCTTGGAGTTACAGCCCCTTAAAGTCAAAGAACCGTTGTTGGTCAAAGCTGATTCTAAGGGAAGGCGCTTTGCGGCATATAAGATGTCCTCTGGAGACACTATATATTCTTCTGTTGTAGCAAGATTTACCGGCCGACTCCTCCACGAGGAAGTTGATCGAATGGCCAAAGAGCTTCTTGAATTGAACGATATCACAAACGCAAGATTGATCCAGACTAGCCAACTGGTTCGCTTTCCACTCGAGTGGGTAAGTGATGAGTATCTGGACTTGTCCGGTGGAGGGGGCACCGTCACGGTTGCTGAGAGTGATGATGAGGTTGATCGTAATGATGATGGAGAGGAACTAAAAATCAAACCACCACCCGTTCCTCCCCCGGCACCGGATATCCACCTGAAAAAAGTAGTGCCCAAGATTGCAAAAAATTCTGCGAAACAAGCAAAAAAGGCAGAAATCAAGAAAGCTCCAGCCAAGCAGAAGAAGTCTAAAAGTAAATCTTCAAGGAATGTTGTCCGCACAAAAGATCAGATTCACATCATTCTTGATTCGGGGCATGGTGGAATTGATCCAGGAGCAGTAAAAGGGGATCCAAAAAAAGGTGATAGAGTTTATGAGGATGATGTTGTCTACGACATCGTTCAGCGAATGTTGCCAGAACTAAAGCAGTCAGGATTTGTTGTTCATGAAACAGTAAGGGACAAAAGCCAAAGTGGGCCTGTCAAATACCTCAGTGAAAAAGTTGATCGTGACGAAGAACTATTAGTAAATCCCCGCTACGATCTTGGCAGTGCGAGAGTAGGAGTGAACATGCGTGTGTTTTTAGTGAATCATATTTACCTAAAACTACGCAAACAGGGTGTGCCCTCTGATCAGATTGTTCTGATAAGTGTCCATGGAGATGCTTTACACGCATCTTTGCGAGGTGCCATGATTTATTATCCTGACCGACGTGTTCGAAGTAGGGCTTTTGGTGTAGTTAAATCCGTTTACACTAAGCGTGAAGAATATACCAGAAGAGTCACTTTCAACAAAGGTGACAATCAACTTTCTGAAAAATATAGTAGGGATTTGGGCAAAACGATGATTGATAATTTCCGAGATGCGAAGTGGTTGACTCATCGAAACAACACGGTCCGTGGCTACATCATACGCCGAGGCAAAAAGTCACTCCCTGCAATTTTACGTTACAGTAAAATTCCGACATCTATTTTGGTCGAAGTAGCAAATTTGAATAACGCTGAAGATCGAAAATTGGTCTTGGATCATAGAAAGCGCCAAAAAATCGCAGATGCAATGGTAAACGGCCTGGAGTCTCACTTTAGAGGTAGCAAAGGACTCCTGGCTCAACGTTGAGTTATGTTAGGATTGAATCGCTCTGCAAGGAGCGGTTCAATCCTTTTTTGATAACTTAATTCATGCGGCTAAAACTGACTTTTCAAGTTTCAGAATATGGCGAGCAAGCCTTCGAGAATGTCTGAAAACCTGTTCCATTTTCTCAATCATATCCACCTCTAATCGATAGACCAGTAAACCCCCACCTTCCATTGTTTCCAATCTTTTGGCTTCCTGAGAATGGGCTTTCTCCACATAAGCCTTCAACTTTTTCTTCATTCCGATGACAGGTTCTGCAGACTGCCCCTCTTCAGAATCTAGAGCCACAACAGTTTTCTCAAGAGCTTCCAGTGTCATTGCATGATACTCTGACAAAAGCTTCGTTGACTCAGCGTCAAAATTAACTTTGCTTTCCTGTTTTTGCTCAATCAATCGACTGATGTTTGTCTCAAGGACATCACCAATATGCTCCAGTTCATCTGCCATTTTAACTAACCGCATTTGCTCATCCTGTTGTTCAGGGGATAACTGTTTTCTGCCCAACTCCGTCAAGTATTCGATAAGCTCGTTGTGCATCCTATCAATTTCATCATCACTGGTTTTAAAAACCTTGAGCTGCTTCGGATCATTAGCAAGAAGTGTTGGTAAACTGTCACGGTAGGCCATCAATACCAACTTGCCGAGTTGCTCAAGTTCTTTGGTAACGGCACTCATCGCCAAAGATGGGGCATTTAAAAGATCAGGTTCCAAGACTGTTACGTAAACCCCAGCTTTTGCTTCAACTTTTTCCTCGGGAATAATTTTGATCAGGATGTTCGCTATAAAAGTCAGAAATGGCAGAAACAAAATTCCCATCCCGATGTTGAAGAATGTATGAGCATTAGCGATCGATCTCGTCAGGTCAGCAGATTCAGCGTTTTCAGGTCCAATGGCGTTTGCAATTAGTCCCAAAAAGGGCAACACCATGAGAGCTCCCCCAAGATTGAAAAAAACATGTGCTCCCGCAACACGCTTTGCTTCTGTACTTCTTCCGATGACTGACAAAACAGCGGTAACACAGGTTCCAACGTTAGCTCCTAAGATCAAAGCTAAACCAGCTGGAAAGGAAATTAACTGTTGTGTGGCTAAAGCAATCACAACTCCCATAGTAGCTGAACTCGATTGAACAAGAGCAGTGAAAATAGCTGAGACCAACATTCCCAAGAAGGGATTTGCCATCTGTTGCATCAATTCGATGAATGGCTCGTAGGTCCGCAATGGCTTCATAGCATCACCCATTGTGTTCATCCCCACAAATAGCAAACCCAGCCCAAGAAGCACACTTCCCCATTGTTTGGTCTTGTCTCCCTTACTGATCATTTGCAGGAGTACACCCCCTGCAACAAGAAACATCGCATATTTAGTGACCTTGAAGGCGACCAACTGTGCGGTAATGGTTGTTCCAATATTGGCGCCAAGAATCAGTCCCATCGATTGAGGAAAACTCATTAACCCAGCTGACACAAAACTAACACACATTACTGTTGTGACTGAGCTGGATTGGGTAACCGCGGTAAAGACGGTTCCCGTCAGTAGTCCCCGGACCCGATCACCGGCGAGTATAGTCAAAACTCTTTTCATCCCATCACCAGCGAGCTGGTTCAGTGCGTCGCTCATCTTCTCCATACCATAGAGAAAGAGTCCCAGGCCGCCTAGCAGGCCGATCGTGATCGTTGTCCAGTCCATATTGTCCCCTCAAGGTTTTGAAATTGGCTGATAGCTTCCTAAAAGGAAGATGTCCTTCTGCCACAGTTTTAGCGAATATACAATTATTGGATTTAAAAAATGTGATTTCACATGATCATCTTAATGAGAGCTCCATAAAAAATTAAATTGTGGCGCAATAGGATTCAGAATTGAGTAGGAAAAAAAATCCGCTTTTTTGAATCAGAGTACCTGGGAGGGCAATCGACTAAAATTAGCCTTTAACCTACTAAGAATTTGCGAGTTTGGTCAGAACTCAGTTTTCTGAATGTTGGAACAAATTTTTAAAGAATATTTTTCATTGTATTTCTTAATGAAAAATATTCTTAAAAAACTGAATGTAATAATTTATTCATATTTACATTAAATAGTTTATGGATCCCAAGTGGATTGAAGCTTCTCAGAATTGGCTAGACGAAGCTCGGTTGCATGCCTGGAAATATTTTAGGAGTGATATGCAAGTGACGGATAAGGAGGATTCTTCACCTGTAACAATTGCTGATAAACAGATTGAATCATTGCTTCGTCAAAGAATTCGCTCAGAATTCCCGGATCATGGAATAATTGGAGAAGAAGAGGCTGATGAGAACCTGACGTCCAAATATCGATGGGTGATTGATCCGATTGATGGAACAAGAAGTTTCATTACTGGTAGTCCGTTATTTGGCACTTTGTTGAGCTTAGTGACTGAAGACGAATATTTATTGGGTTTTATGGATCTTCCAATGTCCCAGGAGCGTTGGTGGGCAACCCTTGATGGAGGCTCTTTTTACAAGGGGAAACGTTGTGCCACTTCCTCAACTCAAAAAATTGAGGAATCAAGATTAGTTTGTACATCCCCAGCGATTTTTTCAAATGAGGAATTGAAGCAATTTCAGAATTTAGCGAAATCTGTACGTGTTGAAAGATATGGTGGAGATTGTTTTAATTATGGAGCTCTTGCTTGTGGTTGGGTTGAACTTGTTGCAGAAGCCTCCCTGCAATTTTACGATATTGCTGCGTTGGTAGTAATTATTCAGGAGGCCGGTGGGATTGTGACAGATTGGTCTGGTGATTCAGTTCGAATGGGCTGGGACGGAACTGTGCTAGCAGCTGCGAATCTTGACGTACATGAGCAGGCCCTTGACTTGCTAAATTATTCTTAAAAATCTTGTTTCTCTTTTTCGAATAGTGTTTCCAAAAATTTTTCAAACAAACTCTGGGTTTTAGATGAAGAAATAGGGATATTGAATGAAATGTGAACACTTACTGGGTGTGGTATCAATCTTTTTAGTTTTTGGTCTTACAGGGTGTGATGCTCTGAATGGTGAAAGACATCCAATTCCACATGGCAATTACAAAGTGCCTCAAATCCAGCAACTGCAACGTGGAGTGAATTATTTTGTTAACGAGGCCCCACAACAAAGCACGGTCGTGCGAATGAGACAAGAAGTACCCTTCAACTGGAAAGAGTAGAAGAATTATTTGTCAATGATCTTAAATCCAAAAAAGATTTCCACTCCACACCTACTTCGAAGTACAAATCAGAAGATATCATCTACCAAGGATTGAAATGCCTTTGGACGAACTACAACGCATTGAAATTGCAATTGAGTTGGACAAAGGTGTTTCTCATGAAGAATTAGCACGCAAATTCTCAATTTCAGTTTCTGAACTGAAGAACATTGCCAAACTTATTCTTGAAACAGACGTATCTTCGAAACAAAAAGTTCATCGTAAAAGGAAGTCTGAATCAGACAGAGGGCTGATTATTCAAAAGCTGTTGAGGGGTGAACTGCCAGAAAAAATTTCTGAAGATTTCGATGTCAGTTTGAAAGTTCTTAAGCGTTGGGCACAAGAAGAGGGAGTTCCCTGGCAAAAATGCTGGTCAGAATTAACCGCTACTGAGAAAAGGGAGATACAGTCTTTAAGAGAAGAGGGAGAAACCTGGGAAGAGATTGCAAAAGCCTATAAACTGCATATAGATGGGGAGGAACAGTTTCCTCCACTTCCATATCAAACTCTTTCCCCCGCGGAAATCGGTCTACTAATGGAGATATTCACTACTAAACCGAACATTTCCACTAAAGTGGCTTGTCAGTTAGCCTTACAGGCTGGAATGCAATTACAACCCAAAACCGTTGCTTCCTATAAACGAAGATGGATACGCTACCATCATCAAAGCTAGGCGGTTTCAAGCTCTTGAAATGAGGATTTGCGCGTTACAGCGCCTAACAGAGAGCCGATTTCATTCAACTCTTCTAATTCATCTTCAGGTCTGCTTGGTTGTGCTTTGGCAACTTCATTCAACAGCACTGCGCCCGCAGATAATCGCTTGACTGGTCGATTTGACTTCGTCACCACTTCCACTTCCAAATCATTGCGAAGCAATTTCAGCAATGAGATCACTTCTTCTACAGCCATTTTGCGGTCTGAGTCGACGTGCAATTTAATGTTTTGTCTCATTTTGGTCCCTAGAAACTTTGGGTTGACTGGCAACCATCCATAGTTTCCATCGGGACATCCTGTCCAGATTTTATTGAACCCTTTCAGGTTTTTTGTCTCGTGGCTTTTAATTAGTACTACAATTGACATACCATAGGCGACTAAATTTTTTGCAAGACACAAATGTTTTCGTATCAATAAACTAAAAATCTACTATTGAGTCAATAATTGTTTCAAAGTCTGCCTGAAAAATTGTTGTTTGATAAGGAATACAACGGAGTCCCTGTACAAGTTTGGGAAAAGCTCGATAGGAGAGAACTACGCTTCGGTAATTTGATTGTTCAAAGCGCTTATTCCACCCTTCAACCAGATTGTCTTCTGCTGCGCTACACGAGGCAAATGCTGGCGGCAATCGCTTTAGTACCGCAACTAGAAAATGTGCTTCATATTGGCTTGGGTGGTGGATCTGTAGCAAATTTTCTCTTTCATCATTTTCCAAAAATCCAGCAAACTGCGATTGAAATCAACCCGGTGGTGATTGATGCCGCGTATGAACACTTCGGGCTTCCAAATGATTCCAGACTCAAGGTGTTGCCAATGGATGTGACCGAAAGTGTCAAAGATCTAGCCGGCCCCTATGACCTAATTTTTCTTGATGCTTTTGATCATTCAGGTGCCTCAAGTTGTTTCGATTCAACAAGCCTCTTACTGCAACTGCAGGACTTACTCTCTGCAGACGGATGGTTAGTGGGGAACTTCTGGAATCAGTTTAGACTCTTTTCACTTCAAAAGGAACTCTGGCATGGGCTCTGTGGTCATCTAATCGAGGCCAAAACCGGGGTAATGACCAATTCCATACTCTACGGTCATGCCCAACCAAATCAGATTCTCTTATCTACTGTTCAGAAGCGGGCTAAAGAACTGGAATCAAACCTTCCCCTGCGACTTCTCCCGCTAGCAAAGAGATTTAAGATTTTACAGCACTCTGATGACTCAACGCTTTTAGGTCGTTAATCTATCATTCAAATCTTCATCAATAAATGAAATTTCACAAATATCATGCGCTTGGCAACGACTATCTGGTTTTAGATCCAAAGAATTTTGAAGAAATCCCTTCTTGTGAAGCAATTCGACGAATCTGCCATCGAAATCTCGGAATTGGTTCAGATGGCATTTTGTGGGGACCATTCAATCAAGAAGAGGGGAAAGAAAATTTTAACCTTAGAATTTTTAATCCGGATGGGAGCGAGGCGGAAAAGAGCGGAAATGGGCTTAGAATTTTTTGCCGCTATCTTTGGGATCAGCATCTAGTTGCTTCAAATGCTAGTTTTCAGGTCAACACCAAAGGCGGAGTAGTTGAGGCAACGGTACATCATGATGGTCAAGAAGTGACTGTTTCAATGGGAAAAGTCTCATTCACCAGTGATTTGATTCCAGTTAAGGGGGAATCAAGAGAAGTTTTGCAGGAAAAATTACAGATTGAGGATCAGGTTTTTGAGTTCTGTGCTGCTACGATTGGTAATCCTCACTGCGTGATTCGAACAGAAAAAACCAGTCCGGAAATAGCTAAAAAATTTGGGCCTATGATTGAGAACAACCCAGTTTTTCCAAATCGAACGAATGTTCAGTTTTTGGAGATTTTGGATCGTAAAAATATCAAATTGGAAATATGGGAAAGAGGTGCTGGGTATACTCTAGCTTCTGGAAGTAGTTCAAGTGCAGCCGAAGCAGTAGCCATAAAACTAGATTGGTGTGATCGAGAATTAACAGTACATATGCCCGGGGGAACTCTCCAAATTCTTGTTCAGGCAGATTTTCAAATAATCATGAAGGGAGAAATGACAAAGGTCTGCGAAGGGGAAGCAGATGGGGAACTCTTCTCATATGAGTTTCAGGAGAACGGAGCATGAGTGGTCCCAAGCTTACTGAATCTGGAAATCTGGAGGAATTTCTTAAGCTTGCTTCCGCTGAAATAGAACGTGCAACTCTTGAGGTCCTTCCCTCAAAAGAACCATACAAAGAGCTGTATTCTATTCAAAAGGACTATCCATTAAGGGGAGGAAAGAGATTTCGGCCCGCCTTGCTTCTTTTATGTGCTGAGTGGTTCGGAGCATCCTACGAAGATGCGATTCCTTCTGCAGTGGCACTTGAACTATTTCATAACTTTGCACTGATTCATGATGACATTGAGGATTCTTCCTTATTCAGGCGTGGAAAACCAACGCTGCACCATCTTCACGGAATTCCGTTAGCCATCAATGCTGGCGACAGTTTATTTGGAATGGTATACGAGATTCTGTTGACTAATCGGGAAAGGTTCGGTGATAAAAAAGCACTAAATATCATCAGTTTATTCAATCAAGTTTTCAGAGCCACTTTTGAGGGTCAGGCCTACGATATTGGTTGGGTTGCCAACAATCATTTTCCCACAAGAGCAGAATACTTCGAAATGATTCGAAGAAAAACTGGGGTCTACTCTGGCAGAGGACCATGTCAACTGGGAGCACTGATCGCAGATGCTCCTCAAGATATTTTTGAAAAAGTAGGCTACTTTGGGGAAGCTCTGGGAATCGGATTTCAGATCAAAGATGACCTATTAAATCTAGAGGAAGAAGCTGGGGAATCAAAAGATTATGGAAAGGAACGAGGTGGAGACATCAGGGAGGGTAAACGAAACTTGATTACTATTCATATGCTTGAAAAGCTTGGTCATCCTGATGCCAAGAGACTGAAGAGAATACTACTTAAACCTGCAGAGAAAACTGACGATAAAGATGTTGAGTGGGTTATTGAAAAAGCGTATCGATTAGGATCACTTAATAGTGTAAATAATGAATGTACAAACTGGACAAATAGAGCAAAATCAATTCTGAATTTTTTTCCAAATAACGACACAAAAAAAATCTTAATAGATATAGTTGAGTTTTTAATGGTTAGAAGGATTAATTGACTGAAAAAGTACTCTCAGAAATGCTCTTAATCGTCCAAGTGAGGTTAGAATTATTGCAACTGGCATAATAATTATATTTTTTATGTTCTCCTAGTGTCACTGGGAAAAAATCGACTCTGAAATCCAACCTTTGATCGCAATCAATCTCACCAATGTAGATTGAGCCTGCCCCCAAGGTCGGGATGATTAATTTGTCGTTCCCCCAATCGTCATCTCCTGAGGCTGAAACAAAAACATTTTGAATGCTATGGTCAGTTTCATTGGATAAGTAAAAACTTACAGATTTAATCTTCTTCCCACCATCCTCCGGTGCACATCCTCCCAGAAAGAAAATTACAGCAATCACTTTTAAGATTAATATTTTGTTTGAAATCATTTTCACCAATTAAAAATTAGGTCCTGAAAGACATAAAAATATTTTTGCAAACAATTTGTTTTTTAAAAACTATTTGGATCCCGTTCTTTTTGTTTGCTCAAGATGTAAGACAAAATTCAACTTATGATATCATCAAAAAGACGCAGACCACAAACGGAATAACTATCCGGTCAGGTGCTCAAGTGCGTGCTCTTGAAGTAATTTATGTGCCTGTAGACTTGGTGCCAAGTGGAAAACTATTCACATTCATCTATCAAGACTAAGTATTGAATGCTGATTTTAGAAATTTTGAAATATTCCGGCCTAGTAAAGAATTAGGTTTCAGCCCTCTCGAGTCGGTTGAATCGGCTAGTGGAACAGGGCTTTGTTCGGGATTTTACGACCAGTCATCAGGAACCCCACTCAAATTTCAAACTGATCAAATTCTTCCATACTTACTTATTTTTTCAGAAGGGAAAGCGGTCTCAAATTTTTTCTTTAGCCATCAATGATGGTACTTCGCCTAAACTGTGCGTCAATGGTCTCGAATTTTCCAAATCCTATGAACTCAATCTTCTGCAAGGACTGAGCTATAAAATCTGTCTGGCTTGCCCAAGTTAGGTTTTATCTGAGTCCATCAAGTTCTATGGTCAAACCCACCCAAGGCATCAAAAATTGAGCTAGCTCCTTCTAAAACGATTCTTCCCCTTACTTCGAAAGTCTTATTACCCATTACAACAGTGAACATCAAGACCTTGGAAGTTGATCTGCTCAGGATTGATGAGAGAAGTGTTTCTAATCTTGAGTGTTTTATGAGGGCCTTAGCAACTACGGTTTGGATTACATTAAAGATTGGAAGGGTGAATCCCTAGGAAAATTCTCGCTGAGAATAGATTTCAAAGAAAATGAAGAGAATACCCTTCAATTAGACTCTGCAAAGCAATTTAATGAGATCTCACCTAGGATTTATGTCGCAGTTTTTGACTCTCCTAAGATCAGGCTGGATGGATGGGAAACTCGTCCAACGCAGTGGTTTCAACGAACAAATCTAGGAATCAATTCATATTCAGGAATTCAACAGACAACAGTAGAGATACGAAATTTTTCTGATCTTCATCCAGTTCGTCTTGTTGAGGTTGAAGTGATCGCGAAAAACAACAGGTTATTATTCAAAGGAGAAACAGATGATAACGGCCAGGTAGTAGTTCCAAACAGTTTTTTCAGAGGTGAAAAGGGGAATAGTCCTTCTTTTCTGTTAGCAAGATTGCCCAAGCATGGTCTTTCGCTAATTGATTTTAGCGATTTAAAGAAGAAACCACGCTTTTTAATCCGTGGTCGAAAACAAGAAATAGAACAGGATCTTTATCTAACCACAAATTGTGATTGGTATCGCAAGGGTGAAGAAGTTCACTTTGTTGTTGTAGGCGGAGATTTGAAGCTAAAATCCCTATCAGAGTATCAACGTAAAGCTAGCTTGCTGAATCCCCAAGGTGAACTAAGTGACAAGATCAGCTTAAAGCTTGATAAGTTTGGGGTGGCAAAAGGTGTTTTTTCTATTTCTGACTCAGCTCTTCATGGACCTTGGACCCTAGAGATCAAGAACAAATCAGGGCAAACACTCGCAACACAAAAAGTGGCTGTTCGAGGTCTAGTTCCATTAATTCTGGAGACAGCAATCAGAACGGATAATGAGAGTTGGCAGGCCGGAGAAGGAAATGAATTCGAAATTCAGAGTAATTACTACTCTGGTGGAATCGCCTCTTTTATGAGTGGGGATTACAGAGGTTATCTGAAAGCTTCGAATCATCATGAATCTGCTGAGCTACAAGATTTTTATTTTGGAAATCCAAAACCTGAGAATCGGACCTATGAAATCGCATCAAAAGATTTTTAACTGAACTCAGAAGAAATCTTCTTTGGAAACTACAAAGTAGATGACTTAAGTGGCAATCTTCAGGGGTTGTACGAACTGGATCTGAGAGTGAGCGTACAGGATTTGGGAGGTAGACCC
>JACLAC010000806.1_pt1 | contig 17983 bp, 7 predicted proteins | sample 8027881 | NCBI WGS metagenome assembly JACLAC01 (sample SAMN15725517, study PRJNA655200) | protist metagenome | isolation source: fluorescence activated cell sorting (FACS) single amplified genomes of... | place: Spain: Blaines Bay Microbial Observatory, Mediterranean Sea | collected 2016-01-19 | reverse complement strand
GTTCTTGATGAACTGCCAATCGTGATCAAGATCAAAAACAATTGGCGCCAAGGGGTTCAAGTCATCGAGAAAAAAAATTACAAGACCAAGACCAAGGAGTGCATGCGCTTTGTTGATCAAGCGTTTAGCAACCAAATCGAAGTGATGGGGCTTCACATTTTGGACACCTTTAAAGAACAGCAACTCAGCTGCCAAGATGAAATTATTGATATTGTTAATTCAGAATTACAGTATCGAAAAGATAGAGGGTATCCTACGCATTCCTTTGATAAATCAGATTTTGAACAATATTTAATCTACCAAAGTAACCTGAAAAAATTCACAACAAGTGTTCTCTATTTAAATAGTCGATCGGATAAGCTCACTGGATTAGTCCGGCACATTGCACTTGGAATTGCCGCAGGTTTGGCAATGGCTTGGGCAATTATGGCGCAAATTTATGCGTTGATCCATTATGGTGTCAATTTAACGGAAGGAATGAATCGTTCGTTGATTGTTTTATTCATGTTGATCGGTATTTTTTCCTACATCATGAAAGATCGAATCAAGGCAACTTCTGGTGTCTGGCTATCAAAAAAACTATCCAACTGGTTTCACGATAGAAAATTCATCTACTCAATGCCCGAGGAAAAGGATTATATCGCAACGATCTCCGAACACATGAAGTTCATTACAACCGATGAAGGCAGCGAAGACCTGCAAGCAAAGTGGAGAGAAATGGAGAAGAAAAAATTATCGTTCATTATTGGTGGTGATGTCTTGCACTATAATCGTGAGATCCTTGTTCGGAGTAATCTTGCAAAGAATTGCTTTAGTCGTTTCCAAGGTGTTGTTGATATCCATCGAATAAATGTCTGGCGCTGGATTAAAACTTTTTCCGATCCGCAAAAACAAATCACCTTTCTCAACTCTGAAGACGAGATTGAAAAAAAGAAAGTGAAACGGATTTATGAAGTGGACATGGTTGCACGGTTCACAAATGGTAGCGAAGAAGAATGGACACTTGTTAAGATTTTACTTAACCGGAGAGGAATCATCTCAATTCAAGAGGTGCTTTAATACAAATTTGAAATGGGGTAACTGGTTATTTGAGACTTAACATTTATCTCTGGTCGGGATTTTATTCGAAATCCGTTAGGTAGAAACCAAAAGAATATCGAGTGAGATGATGTACCAAAAAAAATTTCAAGTGTCCACGAATGGCCGATCAATTGTTGATATTACATCTCAGATCAATCAAATTGTAAGCGCAGCATGCGTCGAGCAGGGATTGTGTAATGTGTTCATTCATCACACCTCGGCTTCGTTGATGATTAACGAAAACGCAGATCCTGATGTACGAGGGGATTTAGAGCGGTTCTTTACTCGGTTGGTTAAAGATGGAGATCCGATTTTTCAGCATACTGATGAGGGGCCAGATGATATGAGTGCCCACGTTCGTTCTGTTTTAACAGCCACTTCATTGAATATACCAATTTCCGCTGGTCACTGTGATCTAGGAACCTGGCAGGGGGTTTATTTATGGGAGCATCGTCAAGGTCCTCACAGCAGAAAGGTAACGGTCAGCATTTTGTCGTAACTTTTGTCTTTCGATAATTCCTTATTATCGGAACAAATTGTAATGACCGGTGGTCTAGATCGTGTAAAGATATGAGTATGGCTTTTGTGAAGAGATGGAATTCTCGTTTGTATGCTGTTGTTGGTTGGCTGCCTTTTACTTTTGGAGGGGCAATCTTCTTTATGGTGTCACTTATGGCACTTTGGATGCTGGGGATAACGAGAAGTGATTTAATCATGGTTATCGTTGGTTCAGTTGGGGTTGTCCTTTCTTTTCTAGGGCTACTGGTAACTTTGATCGCAGGGGTATTGTGTTTTTGGCGATTACAGAATCAACCTCTTGCGCCCGCTTTAACCTTTGTGGTTGGAGAAAAAGAACGCACTCGCTTTTCTTTGCCTGTTCCATGGTGGGTTCCGCTGATTCAAATGGATTGGACTTGGAGGCTTGCAGATTTTTCTGTGGAATTAGATGGTAATGATGAGGTTGTGACAGCCCATCGAAGAGGTGAGTGGCATGACATTGTGAGAGAAGTATCCATCTCCGATGGTTTTGGAATTTGCTCGATTCGATTTGAACATGTCCAGCGTTGTGAAATTCGTGTTGTAACCAACACCAAAAAGTTGCAACAACCCAGAATGTTAGAAGGCTTGCAGGCTGGTTCTGAGTTTTCCCACCCCAACGGGCATCCTGAAGGGGATCGTATTGATTTGCGTACCTATGCTCCAGGTGATCCTGTGCGGTATATTTTATGGAAAGTTTATGCCCGAACAGGAGAGTTGATGGTTCGAACGCCGGAAAGAGCCTATCAACCTGCAAAGAGAATGTTGGCCTTTCTAATTGTGTCGAAAGAAGATGAGGTCGCCGCTGGCTTGGCAACTGTCGTTTTACAAGGAGACCTGTTGGGTAAAGATTGGTACTTTGGCGTTGATGGTGTAAAACATCCAGTTTCGGAAAGAGAAGTCGCAATTTCAACGGTCATTCAAAGTGGATCTTCCCAAGAACAACAGGCTGAGAATTTGAGTTCATTTCTTCTCCAGGCAAGAGAAGATGGCAGTACCTTATTGGTGTTTGCTCCAGCTCGTCCAGGCCCTTGGATTCAGAAGGTTCTAGATGTGTCCCGCACCCTTCCCGTTCGGGTTTTTGTTGGGATTAATGGGTTGTTGAACAAGGGGCAATGGGGACAACGATTAGAGGTGTTATTTCTTCCTGAGCCGGTTCGTATTCCGACAAGAGTTCACAATTCTGAAGTAAATGAGATTATTCAAGCTTTCCACAGTTCCAGCGCAACGGTTTACATTGTCGATCAACAGTCTGGAGAGCTATTTTCTGCAACCCATTTTAAGTCGGTGGCCTCATGACTTTCCAGGTTGTGATTCGATTGTTTTTGAGAATGTTGGTTATGGTTCCAGCGCTGTTGTCTCTTCTGTGGTCGATGATGACAGACTGGGGGCTTTTCACTGCTGTAATTGGTTCTTGGATGGGGGTTTTGATCGCTGAGATTCCCCTGTTGCAGCGTCTGCGAACCAGGAGTGTGATTTTATCGGCGCTGTTGTTTGTCTGTATGGTGATGCTTTCAGCAAGATTACTCACTTCGTTGACCATGGTTTCCATCTTGTTCGGTCCAACAGGTGCTCTTTTTCTACGCTCTATCGTTTTGAGTGGATTAATCAGTGCGGTTGTCGTTACTGCCTTTCGTATTTTGGCAAAACGAAGTGGGGCATGGTTTGCAATTGAACTGGCTGCGATTACCATTTCTTGTGCGGTAGCCTTTTTTCCTCATCAGTATAAAATAATCTTAAGACCTCTTTGGTTGAGTGATTTGGCCTGGTCGAATGGTCTGGAACCATCGGTTGCTCTTGGAGCGATTGGGGTTTTACTGGCTTCAACGTTGGGAGTCTTGACTGTTTTTGATCGTTCGAGGCGTTTGCACCTGACGGTTGTTCTTTTACCGATGTTGGCACTCCTCGCTTTGATTTTTGTTGATCCCATGCAAATGGACACCCCGGCTCCTCCAGAACAATTGAATGCTTTAAAGGGAAAAGGGCAGAGTGGTGAGGATAAAAATCAAGCTCAAGGAGGAGGTGGTGGAGAAGGAGAGCAGACCCTCAATAGTGGGCAACAAGAGAAGGGGGCAGGTAGCTCTGGTCAGGCTCAGCCGGTGGCGGTGATGTTGTTGAGCAATGATTACGATCCGCCCAGTCAATATTATTACTTACGTCAAGAAATTCACAGTCTTTTTTAGGGATATCAAACCCCAGTCTAGTCATACGAATTCTAGACATTCAGCGAAAGGCACTCTTGGGAACTATTCAATGAAAAAAAAGATCCTCTCATTTATACAAAACAAGGGAGACTTTGAGGAAACTGCTCTTCAATTGTGGAAGTGGCAAATTGAAAACAATGTTGAATATGGTCGTTTTTGTAACGGGAAAAGGCCAAGGAGATGGCAGGATATACCGGCTGTTCCAGTTGGTCTTTTCAGAGACTTAAATTTAACCTGCTTTCCACCATTTCTTGCTACACATATTTTTAAAACAAGTGGAACAACTGGTCCTCGTGGAATTCATCGTCTAATGGATACTGAAGTCTATGATATCGGAGCAAAGATTGCTTTAAATCAGTTCATTGGAGAACTCCCTCAACAAGGATTGTCCTTGGTTTCTCCTTCTTTTGATTCTTCACTGGGACACATGTGCCGCTCCTTTGTTCCTAAACTATTGCAATGCTTCCTACCTGACATTGGTGTACTCGTTGAAGAGGCTTGGCAGTATCTTCGGAAAATCAAAGACCCAATTTTTTTTCCAGCAACTGGATTTGCTATGGCAGCACTGTTGGAGAATGCAAATTCTCCCTGTCGGCTTCCCAAGGGATCCGTAATTATGATCACCGGTGGCTTCAAAGGGAAACACACCCAACTCGATGAAGAACTGATGCAAAAAAAGTTATTCCAGATCTTTCCGGCAACACGCATCGTCAGTGAGTACGGTATGACTGAATTATCATCTCAATTGTGGGCTACAAAATTGGGAGAGCCCTTCCATCCACCACATTGGCTTAGAGCAGTTGCAGTGGATCCCAATACTGGCAAAGCGATTAATGGAGCTGGCCAATTAAAATTTATAGACCTCGCCAACCATCAAACCGTTCTTGCTATTGAAACGAAAGATGTTGGAGAAGTTCTAAACGATGGTGCTGTTGTTCTCTACGGTCGGCTTCCCAAAGCAGAACCCAGAGGTTGCTCGCTCAGCGTGGAAGAAGTGGACAAAGCATTTGTTCGACAGAAAAGAAAGGAAGCAGCACCCCACGTTCCCAGGGCAATCCCTCGAGGTGATACCAACAAATCAGATGCTGTTCACCTTTCTCTGATCAAACTAAGAAATCTCAGCCCAAAAGACTTTTCAGAAGGACTTAGCCCAAAGAGCGCGAATCAAGGATGGTTAAACAGTATTGATGCCATCACAATTGAAGGGCTAAATCAAGCCCTGTCAATATCAGACCTTCGTCCGCCGAAGATATCAATTGTTGCAGCACAAGGTGTTTTTAGCGCACCACTTGAATGGATTTCTCTCTGTTTAGCCTCAGGTGCAAGTGTTCATGTGAAAGCACCAACAAATAACAACAAAGCAATTGAGGCGATGGTTAATCAGTTTAATCAAGATGGCTTTGACATCACGTGGAGCACCAAAAGAAAACTTCCTGAGAGCCAGCTAATCTATGCTTTTGGAAGCGATCAAACCTTAAAAGAGATTCATCAAAACAACCCCAACAGCCTTGTTCGAGGGTATGGACATCGATTCTCAGTAGCAATCTGTGGTGACTCCCAAGAAGAAGCACGGATGGTAGCAAAGGATTTCAGCAGCTATGATGGAAGGGGATGCATGGCACCAGTTGCTGTCTTTTGCGCGGGGGATACAACTAAATTTCTTGGATTCTTAGCAGGGGCTATGGCAGAAATGCAGCAATCTTTACCATGTGGGGTCATCGACCCCTATCTTGGACCAGAAATTAGACGGAGAATCGGATTGGCACATGCCAAGGGAACACTTTCTCAAGGGGAAAAATGGAAGATACTTCTTCTTCCCAAAGCGTTATTTATTCCGGTAAGTCTTCCACGAATAGTAACTGTTCACGGAATATCAACAGCAGATGAAGCCTTAGCGATTCTCTCTCCATGGAAGGGATTTCTTTCTTCACTGAGTACAAACCTAAACACACAAACAGCGACTGTATTTCCAAGAGTCTGTCCATTGGGAAGCATGCAACAACCACCCTTTCCTCGTTTTCATGATGGAAAGCCGATGTGGATAACCCAAGAGGACCTCAATCACTGAATATTATTCAGAGAGCATTCCTTCCAATTTTTCCCGAACAGCACGTTTTGAGGAGGTCGTCGTTCCATCTAAAGAATTCCACTGCGCCCCTGATAAACCAGTTGACAAGCCAAATGCATCCTCGTGAAATGCTTCAGTAATCGCAGTGAGATGGGCCTGCTCACTTTGATCTTCTTCTCTGGAAGGCCAAGCCGTACAGGAATACATTTCACCCATAACGCCCAACAAACAAACCGAGCCTTCTTCAACTTGAATGGTAAAGCCATTTCCTGACTCATAAAATCGGGGAGATCGCTGCAAGGCCTTCACGACATCACCTGCCAATCCACTGGCAACAGAAAAACGAGCGGGAAGCGATAGTCCAAGACGACGAAGTACACTGGGATCCTTCTCCATAACTGTTGCATAGCTTTGGAGGGCCATTTGCCGATCACCTTTTTTCTCATTTGCCCACCCTTCTAGCGCAAATAGCCGGCCAAACAGGAGTTCTTCTATCATCGGTAACGATTCCCTGGCTTTTTTACTGAATTTCAAGACATCGTTTGCATCCCCTCTTTGGTAGGCTACTTCAGCAGAAATGGCATGGTAGTACCCTTCTATTCCTGGGTACTCATCAATTTTTCTGGCTTCATCAAGAGTCGCTTGCGACACACCAGGTCCTAATATCTCAATAATATCACCGATCAGCCAATAGGGTACACCAGTTAACCCCTTGTCCAAGTAAGGGCGAAAAGTTGAAACCAAGCGTTCAAGATCACTGAGCGAATTCCGAACGCCTTGGGCATCAATAACAAGTTCCGGGTCGCCGAAAATTGAAGACCACCAGTACTTAAAACGAGGCCACCACCCCATGGAAGCGACTTTCTCCTTTTCCCTTTCCTGAAGCACTTTTCTAGCAACGTAGCGGATGGCAGTATGGGAACCTCTTGATTGTTCTTCAGAGGTCGAAATTGTCCCTCGTCTGTCAGGATATCGCACAGCACGATCAATTTTTTCAAAAGATTTCTCTCCTTTTCCTGCAACCATTAGCAACAACGAAAACACCCCATCGACGTCGGCTCTTTTTTGCGCCCTCATATGCGGTTGTTCAGAGGCTAAAGAACGATTTAATCCCTCCATAGCAGTCACAGTGGATTCCCCTCTACCTTGCATCAAATAAATAAAAACCAGATTCATCCATGCAGACACAGAAGATCCATCACCTGACTTGGTGGACTCAATGGCATATTTTTCAGCACGATCAAAATCAAAAACACCAAAAGCAGCATTGGAAGCATTGGATGCATCAATTGCTGTGCCTGAACCAGTTTCCCGAGCATGAAATAAGGCTTGCTCGCAAAAGTTTATCGAATCATCACGAAGCCCTTGCTCTCCTGCTGTGGCACAAAGAACATTCCACCCCAAAGACTTCTGCCATTCTCGATCACTATCGATCCCCAGGTGCGCCCAAGTCTTTGCTTCTTCATACCGCCCTAATTTCATGAGCGGCCACCCCCGTTCAGCGATTAAATAAAGATACGCTGAATCAAAATGCTTGCTGTATTGATCTTGTTTTTCATTGTATGTGTCAATCAACGCCAACTCACCTTCATAATCACCCATATCTCCTGTGATTATACGTAAAGAATACCAACCCTCCGATTCCAAACGCCAAGGTGGATCTTCTGAAAATGAATACTTTTCCTCATAAATTTCTAGAGAGCGTTTCATATAAAAAGCGGCTCGAGCAAAATCGCCTTCTCCCATCCAATAAGCCCGACCCAAAACGTGGTGAGCGGTATACGATTCAGGAAATAATTGAAGCAGCTCCTCGGATTTATTACGGGCTGAAACCCACTCATTCCGACCATCCAAACGCAACAGTTCATCTGCCATAGGACCTTCATTGGCATTCCAAGGATTGGCGAATGTTCCTGAAATGAACCAAATCACCGCAAGACCATTCTAGAAAGAGTTTCAATCGGTTCTTTCATGCAAGCTGAAATCACATCTTCCGGTGCGCCCGAACCAGGAGCCATCATCAAGCGGTGGGCAAAGATGAATGGTGCCAAAAACTCAACATCTTCCGCCGACACGTATTTTCTTTGTTGAAGAAAGGCACGAACTTGCAGTGCTGGAAGAGCCAAGACAAGAGAACGGGTCGAAACCCCTTGGAGTGAAAGGTTACTTTTTCTTGTTTCTTCAGCAATGTTCACCAAACACCTTTTTACATCATCTGCAATTTTAATCTGTTGTTGAATCACCTCGCGGGCCTGTACAATTTGAGATGGAGTCACTTTGGCAAAAGCTTCAGAGGCTCCCTTTCGAATTTCATCGATATTAAGCAATAGATTGAGCTCATCCCTTCTGTCAATATGTACCATTCGGATTTTAAATAAAAATCGATCCAATTGGGCATTTGGCAATGGAAAAGTACCAGCCAAATCGAGTGGGTTTTGGGTTGCAATTACAAAAAACAAGGAATCAAGAGAATACGTTTTGTTGTCGACAGTACATTGTTTCTCTGCCATCGCCTCCAGCAGTGCTGACTGTACTTTGGGGCTGGTTCGATTGATTTCATCAGCCAACAATACATGCGAAAAAACAGGACCTGGTCGAAAATGAAAGGACTTGCTGTCGGGATCGAAAATCGTGGTTCCAGTCACATCACTGGGCAACAAATCAGGTGTAAACTGAACGCGACGCATTGGAACGATTTGATCAGTTGAATCGTTTTCAATCAAGGATTCGCCCAATGCTTTCGCTAGGGTGGTCTTTCCTGACCCTGGATAGTCTTCCAACAAAACATGTCCATCAGCCAACAGCGCACAAATCACCAGATCAATCACATCGTCTCTTCCTACAATTGCCGCCCGAAGTCTCTGCTGAAGAAGTTTGACAACTTCCATCGATTCAGACAATGTTGTAATCGGACTATGGGATGTAAATGACATGATCACTCCTATTTGGATCGGTAGGTAGATATCGGATTTAAAAACCCGAGAATTCGCCGCCAAAGCGGTATCGCTTGTTTGATCTCTTGAGATAAATTGTAGCGAGCATCTTTTAGCGGATGTAACCGGACAGAAGCAGAATCTCCAAGGACAGATTGCAATTGCGCTGCGGTTAGTTGTTGAAATGTGGGAAATTGACTATCAAGTCGGTAGGCAAAAGATTCCCTGGACTCACCATATCTACGTTGATATCCGTTCTCACTTAAGGCATCTAATGCTGAAAGATAAGCTGTCTTGGCTGAAAGGTTCCAGCGATATTCAAAACGACGACGCACTTTCTGAACGTACAGAAATATTAAGACCAATGTGATTGTAAACTGAAGAGCCAACAATAGATATGGCTTAATATCAGCCCAAAAAGCAGCCCAATCAATGGCCTGTCGAAACTGAGAATCCGGTTGCGCTCTGGCAAGCTCTTCTAGAGCATCCAACATTTCTAAATCGGGCGGAGCGCTCCCTTCATCCAAAACAGTCTCAGGAGAAATGTCAAGAATGGTCCAGCCGAGCTCTTCAACGTACAATTCTGACCAAGAATGAGCATCTGAATTTAATATCATGACGGCTGAACCACGGCGTTGCTCAGCAGAGGAAGCATAACCAACGCCAATTCTTGCTGGAATTCCCAAGGCTCGCCAGAGATAAATCGCTGCGTGAGATGTATGGACACAATATCCGATAAACTGCTTGTATGGTCCAAATAGAAACTCGGCAGTTGGGTCTTCAGCAGAGTCGTGTGATTCTTTCATGGTGTACTGTGTTTTTTTGTCTAAAAAAAGTTTAATGGCAAAGGCTTTGGCCACCAAATTGTCTTGGTATTTTTCTGGAAGCTCAGACGTGATTGCTTCAGCAAGATCTTTGTACCGTGGATCTTCTGGCAAAGCTGTATAGTGAGACCACTCCTCATCTGTCCAAAGTGGGTTTCCAACACTGTACTCTAAAAAGTTCTCAAACCCAACATTCATCGGCCAAGATTCGGTCTCATAAGTTCGAACAAACTGACCAGGACGTGGGTTTACAGTTGGGGTGAATCGTACTGGACCCTCCAGTGCAAAAGGAGTGGTATGTGGGGTAAGAAGAGCAATATCTGTAACAACATTAAGCCGATTTTCAGTGGGGAAATCACTCGGAAGGCGTTTCTCTTGAACTGGGAAGCCTCTCACAGCATCATAAGGGATCTTCATTCCAGTTGGCATCACCAACCGAATGCCATTGAACAGACTGTGAATTTCTTGACGTAAGTAATAATATTGACTGGGCGGATCGTAATCATTGCTCAACAACATCACCGCCACCGGCTGAGCCTGACCAGAGCTACCTGCCCCCTTCTCTTGTTGCCCACTATTGAGGGTCTGCTCTCCTTCTCCACCACCTCCTCCTTGAGCTTGATTTTTATCCTCACCACTCTGCCCTTTTCCCTTTAAAGCATTCAATTGTTCTGGAGGAGCCGGGGTGTCCATTTGCATGGGATCAACAAAAATCAAAGCGAGGAGTGCCAACATCGGTAAAAGAACAACCGTCAGGTGCAAACGCCTCGAACGATCAAAAACAGTCAAGACTCCCAACGTTGAAGCCAGTAAAACCCCAATCGCTCCAAGAGCAACCGATGGTTCCAGACCATTCGACCAGGCCAAATCACTCAACCAAAGAGGTCTTAAGATTATTTTATACTGATGAGGAAAAAAGGCTACCGCACAAGAAATGGTAATCGCAGCCAGTTCAATTGCAAACCATGCCCCACTTCGTTTTGCCAAAATACGAAAGGCAGTAACGACAACCGCACTGATTAATCCACTCAAAACGATAGAGCGTAGAAAAAGAGCACCTGTTGGACCGAACAAGATGGAAACCATGGTCAACGAAGTGAGTAATCTTGCTGAAAGCATCACCATACAGACAAACAACAGCGCCGATAAAATCACACTCCTGGTTCGCAGACGCTGCAACAGGGGAATCTCAGCGATCAAAACCCCCATCCAAGAACCAATTACAGCAGTGAAAAGCCCCCAGTCTGTCATCATCGACCACAGAAGAGACAACAGCGCTGGAACCATAACCAACATTCTCAAAAACAATCGAATCACAACCTGGAAAGTCATGAGGCCACCGACTTAAAATGGGTTGCAGAAAATAGCTCTCCAGACTGTTGATCGACAATGTAAACCGTTGCGCTGGAACTGTGGAAAGCTTGAATAATCTCATTTACTTCAGAATTGTGAACTCTTGTCGGAATACGAACCGGCTCAGGAAGAAATAACACCTCTAATCGTTGTCCCCATTGCCCCTTGTTCAACAACCCATTAATCCCAACAAAAACCCGAACGGGAAGGGTGCGGGACACATCTAGAACCTTCTGAATCCAAGGGCCTGGACGAGCTGGAGCAAACACCAATAAGGTACTGCCATCTTCTCTTGCCTGGAGAAGAAATGAACTCAAATTCTCAGCCTGTTGTTCTTGGGAAGATCCACTTTGAATGACCGTTGAAATTGCGACTTCTCTTTCCGAAACTGGATGTTTTACACCATCAACGCCAAAGTACCAATCTTTACCCAACAGGTCTCCTTGTAAAACGACAGTTGCCAAGCCAGCGGCGACCTCATCTTCTTTCGACACAATTAGAAAGGCCAACATTCTCTTTGCAGGTTGATAGGCTCTTTCCGGCGTTCGAACCATCAACTCTCCTGTTCGGGCATAAACTTTCCATAAAATATACCGCACAGGATCACCTGGAGCATAGGTACGCAAATCAATACGATCCCCTTCAGGATGCCCGTTGGGGTGGGAAAACTCAGAACCAGCCTGCAAGCCTTCTAACATTCTGGGTTGTTGCAACTTTTTGGTGTTGGTTACAACACGAATTTCACAACGCTGGACATGTTCAAATCGAATCGAGCAAATTCCAAAACCATCGGAGATGGATACTTCTCTCACAATGTCATGCCACTCACCTCTTCGATGGGCTGTCACAACCTCATCATTACCATCTAATTCCACAGAAAAATCTGCAAGCCTCCAAGTCCAATCCATTTGAATCAGCGGAACCCACCATGGAACAGGCAAAGAAAAGCGAGTGCGTTCTTTTTCTCCAACCACAAAGGTTAAAGCGGGCGCAAGAGGTTGATTCTGTAATCGCCAAAAACACAATACCCCTGCGATCAAAGTTACCAGTAGCCCTAGAAAAGAAAGGACAACCCCAACTGAACCAACGATAACCATGATTAAATCACTTCTCGTTATCCCCAGCATCCAAAGTGCCATAAGTGACACCATAAAGAAGATTGCCCCTCCAAAAGTAAAAGGCAGCCAACCAACAACAGCATACAAACGAGAATTCCATCTCTTCACAAAAGCCATACTCATATCTTTACACGATCTAGACCACCGGTCATTACAATTTGTTCCGATAATAAGGAATTATCGAAAGACAAAAGTTACGACAAAATGCTGACCGTTACCTTTCTGCTGTGAGGACCTTGACGATGCTCCCATAAATAAACCCCCTGCCAGGTTCCTAGATCACAGTGACCAGCGGAAATTGGTATATTCAATGAAGTGGCTGTTAAAACAGAACGAACGTGGGCACTCATATCATCTGGCCCCTCATCAGTATGCTGAAAAATCGGATCTCCATCTTTAACCAACCGAGTAAAGAACCGCTCTAAATCCCCTCGTACATCAGGATCTGCGTTTTCGTTAATCATCAACGAAGCCGAGGTGTGATGAATGAACACATTACACAATCCCTGCTCGACGCATGCTGCGCTTACAATTTGATTGATCTGAGATGTAATATCAACAATTGATCGGCCATTCGTGGACACTTGAAATTTTTTTTGGTACATCATCTCACTCGATATTCTTTTGGTTTCTACCTAACGGATTTCGAATAAAATCCCGACCAGAGATAAATGTTAAGTCTCAAATAACCAGTTACCCCATTTCAAATTTGTATTAAAGCACCTCTTGAATTGAGATGATTCCTCTCCGGTTAAGTAAAATCTTAACAAGTGTCCATTCTTCTTCGCTACCATTTGTGAACCGTGCAACCATGTCCACTTCATAAATCCGTTTCACTTTCTTTTTTTCAATCTCGTCTTCAGAGTTGAGAAAGGTGATTTGTTTTTGCGGATCGGAAAAAGTTTTAATCCAGCGCCAGACATTTATTCGATGGATATCAACAACACCTTGGAAACGACTAAAGCAATTCTTTGCAAGATTACTCCGAACAAGGATCTCACGATTATAGTGCAAGACATCACCACCAATAATGAACGATAATTTTTTCTTCTCCATTTCTCTCCACTTTGCTTGCAGGTCTTCGCTGCCTTCATCGGTTGTAATGAACTTCATGTGTTCGGAGATCGTTGCGATATAATCCTTTTCCTCGGGCATTGAGTAGATGAATTTTCTATCGTGAAACCAGTTGGATAGTTTTTTTGATAGCCAGACACCAGAAGTTGCCTTGATTCGATCTTTCATGATGTAGGAAAAAATACCGATCAACATGAATAAAACAATCAACGAACGATTCATTCCTTCCGTTAAATTGACACCATAATGGATCAACGCATAAATTTGCGCCATAATTGCCCAAGCCATTGCCAAACCTGCGGCAATTCCAAGTGCAATGTGCCGGACTAATCCAGTGAGCTTATCCGATCGACTATTTAAATAGAGAACACTTGTTGTGAATTTTTTCAGGTTACTTTGGTAGATTAAATATTGTTCAAAATCTGATTTATCAAAGGAATGCGTAGGATACCCTCTATCTTTTCGATACTGTAATTCTGAATTAACAATATCAATAATTTCATCTTGGCAGCTGAGTTGCTGTTCTTTAAAGGTGTCCAAAATGTGAAGCCCCATCACTTCGATTTGGTTGCTAAACGCTTGATCAACAAAGCGCATGCACTCCTTGGTCTTGGTCTTGTAATTTTTTTTCTCGATGACTTGAACCCCTTGGCGCCAATTGTTTTTGATCTTGATCACGATTGGCAGTTCATCAAGAACCTTCTGCTCGTTTTCAATCGCACCCCATTCGGCTTTCAGGGACTGCCGGAAGATGTGATTTCAGCTTGCATGAAAGAACCGATTGAAACTCTTTCTAGAATGGTCTTGCGGTGATTTGGTTCATTTCAGGAACATTCGCCAATCCTTGGAATGCCAATGAAGGTCCTATGGCAGATGAACTGTTGCGTTTGGATGGTCGGAATGAGTGGGTTTCAGCCCGTAATAAATCCGAGGAGCTGCTTCAATTATTTCCTGAATCGTATACCGCTCACCACGTTTTGGGTCGGGCTTATTGGATGGGAGAAGGCGATTTTGCTCGAGCCGCTTTTTATATGAAACGCTCTCTAGAAATTTATGAGGAAAAGTATTCATTTTCAGAAGATCCACCTTGGCGTTTGGAATCGGAGGGTTGGTATTCTTTACGTATAATCACAGGAGATATGGGTGATTATGAAGGTGAGTTGGCGTTGATTGACACATACAATGAAAAACAAGATCAATACAGCAAGCATTTTGATTCAGCGTATCTTTATTTAATCGCTGAACGGGGGTGGCCGCTCATGAAATTAGGGCGGTATGAAGAAGCAAAGACTTGGGCGCACCTGGGGATCGATAGTGATCGAGAATGGCAGAAGTCTTTGGGGTGGAATGTTCTTTGTGCCACAGCAGGAGAGCAAGGGCTTCGTGATGATTCGATAAACTTTTGCGAGCAAGCCTTATTTCATGCTCGGGAAACTGGTTCAGGCACAGCAATTGATGCATCCAATGCTTCCAATGCTGCTTTTGGTGTTTTTGATTTTGATCGTGCTGAAAAATATGCCATTGAGTCCACCAAGTCAGGTGATGGATCTTCTGTGTCTGCATGGATGAATCTGGTTTTTATTTATTTGATGCAAGGTAGAGGGGAATCCACTGTGACTGCTATGGAGGGATTAAATCGTTCTTTAGCCTCTGAACAACCGCATATGAGGGCGCAAAAAAGAGCCGACGTCGATGGGGTGTTTTCGTTGTTGCTAATGGTTGCAGGAAAAGGAGAGAAATCTTTTGAAAAAATTGATCGTGCTGTGCGATATCCTGACAGACGAGGGACAATTTCGACCTCTGAAGAACAATCAAGAGGTTCCCATACTGCCATCCGCTACGTTGCTAGAAAAGTGCTTCAGGAAAGGGAAAAGGAGAAAGTCGCTTCCATGGGGTGGTGGCCTCGTTTTAAGTACTGGTGGTCTTCAATTTTCGGCGACCCGGAACTTGTTATTGATGCCCAAGGCGTTCGGAATTCGCTCAGTGATCTTGAACGCTTGGTTTCAACTTTTCGCCCTTACTTGGACAAGGGGTTAACTGGTGTACCCTATTGGCTGATCGGTGATATTATTGAGATATTAGGACCTGGTGTGTCGCAAGCGACTCTTGATGAAGCCAGAAAAATTGATGAGTACCCAGGAATAGAAGGGTACTACCATGCCATTTCTGCTGAAGTAGCCTACCAAAGAGGGGATGCAAACGATGTCTTGAAATTCAGTAAAAAAGCCAGGGAATCGTTACCGATGATAGAAGAACTCCTGTTTGGCCGGCTATTTGCGCTAGAAGGGTGGGCAAATGAGAAAAAAGGTGATCGGCAAATGGCCCTCCAAAGCTATGCAACAGTTATGGAGAAGGATCCCAGTGTACTTCGTCGTCTTGGACTATCGCTTCCCGCTCGTTTTTCTGTTGCCAGTGGATTGGCAGGTGATGTCGTGAAGGCCTTGCAGCGATCTCCCCGATTTTATGAGTCAGGAAATGGCTTTACCATTCAAGTTGAAGAAGGCTCGGTTTGTTTGTTGGGCGTTATGGGTGAAATGTATTCCTGTACGGCTTGGCCTTCCAGAGAAGAAGATCAAAGTGAGCAGGCCCATCTCACTGCGATTACTGAAGCATTTCACGAGGATGCATTTGGCTTGTCAACTGGTTTATCAGGGGCGCAGTGGAATTCTTTAGATGGAACGACGACCTCCTCAAAACGTGCTGTTCGGGAAAAATTGGAAGGAATGCTCTCTGAATAATATTCAGTGATTGAGGTCCTCTTGGGTTATCCACATCGGCTTTCCATCATGAAAACGAGGAAAGGGTGGTTGTTGCATGCTTCCCAATGGACAGACTCTTGGAAATACAGTCGCTGTTTGTGTGTTTAGGTTTGTACTCAGTGAAGAAAGAAATCCCTTCCATGGAGAGAGAATCGCTAAGGCTTCATCTGCTGTTGATATTCCGTGAACAGTTACTATTCGTGGAAGACTTACCGGAATAAATAACGCTTTGGGAAGAAGAAGTATCTTCCATTTTTCCCCTTGAGAAAGTGTTCCCTTGGCATGTGCCAATCCGATTCTCCGTCTAATTTCTGGTCCAAGATAGGGGTCGATGACCCCACATGGTAAAGATTGCTGCATTTCTGCCATAGCCCCTGCTAAGAATCCAAGAAATTTAGTTGTATCCCCCGCGCAAAAGACAGCAACTGGTGCCATGCATCCCCTTCCATCATAGCTGCTGAAATCCTTTGCTACCATCCGTGCTTCTTCTTGGGAGTCACCACAGATTGCTACTGAGAATCGATGTCCATACCCTCGAACAAGGCTGTTGGGGTTGTTTTGATGAATCTCTTTTAAGGTTTGATCGCTTCCAAAAGCATAGATTAGCTGGCTCTCAGGAAGTTTTCTTTTGGTGCTCCACGTGATGTCAAAGCCATCTTGATTAAACTGATTAACCATCGCCTCAATTGCTTTGTTGTTATTTGTTGGTGCTTTCACATGAACACTTGCACCTGAGGCTAAACAGAGAGAAATCCATTCAAGTGGTGCGCTAAAAACACCTTGTGCTGCAACAATTGATATCTTCGGCGGACGAAGGTCTGATATTGACAGGGCTTGATTTAGCCCTTCAATTGTGATGGCATCAATACTGTTTAACCATCCTTGATTCGCGCTCTTTGGGCTAAGTCCTTCTGAAAAGTCTTTTGGGCTGAGATTTCTTAGTTTGATCAGAGAAAGGTGAACAGCATCTGATTTGTTGGTATCACCTCGAGGGATTGCCCTGGGAACGTGGGGTGCTGCTTCCTTTCTTTTCTGTCGAACAAATGCTTTGTCCACTTCTTCCACGCTGAGCGAGCAACCTCTGGGTTCTGCTTTGGGAAGCCGACCGTAGAGAACAACAGCACCATCGTTTAGAACTTCTCCAACATCTTTCGTTTCAATAGCAAGAACGGTTTGATGGTTGGCGAGGTCTATAAATTTTAATTGGCCAGCTCCATTAATCGCTTTGCCAGTATTGGGATCCACTGCAACTGCTCTAAGCCAATGTGGTGGATGGAAGGGCTCTCCCAATTTTGTAGCCCACAATTGAGATGATAATTCAGTCATACCGTACTCACTGACGATGCGTGTTGCCGGAAAGATCTGGAATAACTTTTTTTGCATCAGTTCTTCATCGAGTTGGGTGTGTTTCCCTTTGAAGCCACCGGTGATCATAATTACGGATCCCTTGGGAAGCCGACAGGGAGAATTTGCATTCTCCAACAGTGCTGCCATAGCAAATCCAGTTGCTGGAAAAAAAATTGGGTCTTTGATTTTCCGAAGATACTGCCAAGCCTCTTCAACGAGTACACCAATGTCAGGTAGGAAGCATTGCAATAGTTTAGGAACAAAGGAGCGGCACATGTGTCCCAGTGAAGAATCAAAAGAAGGAGAAACCAAGGACAATCCTTGTTGAGGGAGTTCTCCAATGAACTGATTTAAAGCAATCTTTGCTCCGATATCATAGACTTCAGTATCCATTAGACGATGAATTCCACGAGGACCAGTTGTTCCACTTGTTTTAAAAATATGTGTAGCAAGAAATGGTGGAAAGCAGGTTAAATTTAAGTCTCTGAAAAGACCAACTGGAACAGCCGGTATATCCTGCCATCTCCTTGGCCTTTTCCCGTTACAAAAACGACCATATTCAACATTGTTTTCAATTTGCCACTTCCACAATTGAAGAGCAGTTTCCTCAAAGTCTCCCTTGTTTTGTATAAATGAGAGGATCTTTTTTTTCATTGAATAGTTCCCAAGAGTGCCTTTCGCTGAAT
>JACLAC010005605.1_pt1 | contig 17990 bp, 13 predicted proteins | sample 8027881 | NCBI WGS metagenome assembly JACLAC01 (sample SAMN15725517, study PRJNA655200) | protist metagenome | isolation source: fluorescence activated cell sorting (FACS) single amplified genomes of... | place: Spain: Blaines Bay Microbial Observatory, Mediterranean Sea | collected 2016-01-19 | reverse complement strand
AGAGGAAATTTTTTCTTAGTTGGAAATATAAATCGAAAACTTAAGAAAAAGCAAGTAGCTTTATTTGAGGCAATGCTAGCTTGGGCAAGCTGGCTTATAAAACCGAGGTTTATAAGGATATTTGGTCTTTAATAAATCGTTTCCTCTAGTGTGACTAGTACCGGTCAAATTTGTTGTTTGCTAAAAAGGATCGTTTAATGTGTACTTGTTTGATATACTGTTGCTGACTTTCAGTTTATGCCTGTTCTATGTATGCAGATGCAATGTATTATTCAGTTATGCCGTAGTTGTTAAAGTGGATGCTGCCCACACCTAGCATAGAGCAGGGGATGTGTTTAAGCATTATTTCGCAAGATCTGTGCCATATGTTTTTTCACCGGCATGAATTTCAAAATCAAGGATATTATGAGAAGGAGGTAAGGGACAAACGTATTCGATATTATAAGCACAGTAAGGGTTGTAAGACATATTAAAATCAACTAGATAGTATCCATCTGATAAAGGCGTTAAGGGCATGTAGCGACCACCATCATAGGTTTGCTGACCATTTGTAGAGTCCTTAAATAATACGAGTATTTGATCTTCTGCTGGGGAACGGTAGACTTCTAGCCAGAAGGGTTTTCCTTCTAGTTGGAAATATATGCGACCGTAGCGTTCCATTGTTAGAACAGTACTGGCTGTAGTAGGAACCTGGATTTGTCGCTGATGTCCATAAATATGGAGTTCACCAATCAAGCGGAGCTTAAGATTAACAGGGTAATAGTTCAGGCTTTGAAATGAAGCTTTGACATCGGCTAGGAGAGGGGAATCTGCACCGTGACGTAAGAGACTGTCTTTGCTAGCTCGATTATAGGCGTAGAGTTGGTTAAGCTCGGTTATAGAAAGCTCTAATAATTCATGTTGGGGAGGAGTTTGGGCATGTATGCTGTTTGTAAGCAGGCATAATAGGAAAATACAGGTAATATGCATAAGAGAAATTCTTGGTTAAGGTAAGGGTCTGTGTTGGTTGTGTGCTTAGTTGTTGTTGAGAGGATAAGGTTCCCAGGCATTAGGATAAAAAAGATAAGAATCACTAGTCTGCTGACAAGGAATAGCTAGTCTAGGCATATAGATTTCGATGGATTAGTGATCTATCTTAGCGCGCAAGGTGGGGGTTAAGAGTTGGCCCCATTTATTATTGTATGGATGAACAGTATTTACCCGAACAGGGCCTTTATATATAGGGTAACCAGAATTGGCCCATTCAAAGAATGATCCTTCAAGATTATATATCTTTGTAATGTGTGTTTTGAGCTTTTTGACTAAGGCCGATGAGCGATAGCCAACCGAACAATATAATACGAGTGATTGATCAGTCGCTAGTGAATCTAATAAGATAAGTGCTTCTTTTAGTGATGTGGCGCGATGGGCACGGTATAAATGGCTAACTGCATATTCGTCCACAGAACGTGTATCTAGTAGTAGAGGGGGGGTACGTGTAGAATCGGCTAACCAAGCGACTAATTCAACAGTACTAAGTTGTGGTACGGCAGGAAAGCGTTGGCGAATATCTTGCTTGACTGTCGACCACTGTAAAAAAGTTTGTGCTTCAATAGTCATAATGGTTAGCGGTAGAGCAAGAAGCCAGACAATTAACATAGGGCATCAGGTATCTTGCAAACGGTTACGGGTTCGTATGCTATGGGGTGAGCTGTCTGTGGGGGGAGACGTTTTGCTAGGCGTGTTTGCCAACTGATCAAGGTCCCAGTCGAGCGGTACCCGCAGGCGACCTTGATTTTTGCGGTCAAACAGCAGATAGTGATTTTCTAGGCCATAGTAGAATAGTTTACGGGTGACTTCTACGTCTTGACGGCAGTATTTTTCAATGAGATCTAAGCGACCTTCTTTAAACCACTTTAGGGCTTGTAGGCCGTCGGCTGATTTAGGGGTGTCGAGTGTTGCTTTAGCCAGTGAGTCCAAGCTGACGCGGTAATTGAGATGAGAATGAATTTCGCGTAGGATGTCTAGGGTATTAAGTTGGCGGAAATCAAGCTTGCTATAGCCACGTAAGACGCTATAATCGAAACCAATGATATTAAAGCCAATTACTAGATCAGCTGCTTGTAGATGTTCAATTAAAGCATCGACGTCTTGTTCAAAATAGGAAGTAAACTGATTTTGATGGCTATCCCAGACAACGCCTACAGACATACCCATTAAATGAGCTTTGTTCCAGCCGCCGACGTCGGCCGCACTACGCATGGTTTCTAGGTCAAAGACGACGATATGTGGCCCTTCTGTTTGTTGATTATTTGCTGAATCAGGCTCTTCATCTTCCCAATCCGCATAGAGTGGAGCTTCTATATCTGCGCTTTGCGGATCCACTACTGCTTGACCTAGATCAAATGGCTGGCGGTTGGTAAGGATCTTTAATAGGTGGATAGCACCGGCTTTATCCAAGGGCACATTGCCCGCACCACAGGTTGGAAAATGGATACAAGATGGACAGCCGCGTTCGCATTCACAGCCTTCGACTAATTGCAGTGTGAGGTCAAGTAATTCGTTGAGCATAGCATAGCCTTTTTCGGCTAAGCCAATCCCACCAGGATGGTAGTCATAGACGAAGATGGCACTGTGGCGTAGTTGGGGGTGAAGAGGATAACAGATGCCCCCTACATCGGTTCGGTTGCTCAAGGCTAATAGAGGGAAAAGTGATTTCATAGCATGTTCAATTGCATGTAGCGAACCCATGTGATGGAAGCCGTGACGTTTGAGATCGTGTTTAAAACGGCTATCCATTTCCAGCCAGAAACCGACGGTTTCAAAATGCTCAACCGGTGCTTCTAATTTATGCTTAGAGATAACAATTTGATCGCTGACCCCTATCTTTTCAAAACCGACGATTTGTGAACTGACTTTCAATCGGCCCAGTTTGGCTAAAAAGTTATCCATGGGTTTGGATTTGAGTTCGCCGATAATCTCGGTCTCTTTTTCACTTAAGGCCCGGGTATAGTATGGAACTTCTACCTCGCGGGCATATATATGGTGTTTTTGTGTATCATGTTCGGTGATCAAAAATTGATGACCGCGGTGTAAGTATACAGCGCCTTTATAGCATTCACCGTAGATTTGGCCGCCACTAACGGTACCAATCATACTTTTAGTTTGCTGGTTATAAATATTCCATGATGCCCCAATAGTACGCATATTGACCAACCGATGTGGCTGTTTACGGGCTGCGTACCAGGCATCACCTTCGGCACTTTGCAATAAGGCACCTTCGGCAACTAATTCATCAATGGCTGCTTGCCAATTGGGAATTTCTTCGTATTCAGGCTCATGGATGGTGAGTGGTAATTCCTGTGCTGCACAGGTCATATGATGTTTGAGAATATATTTATTGGCTGGATCGACTACAGCATCTTCAACGGTACGGCCAAAGAATTGATTAGGGTTCTTCATGAAGTACTGATCGAGGGCGTCTTTACTAGCAATGAGAATGATCAGGGATTCGCGATTGCCTCGGCCAACGCGACCAGCGCGTTGCCAGGTATTAATGACAGAACCGGGATAGCCGACGAGGATGCATACATCTAGGCCACCGATATCGATACCTAATTCTAAGGCTGAGGTAGAAACTACGCCCAAGAGTTCGCCACTGTTGAGTTGGGTTTCAATATGACGGCGTTCTTCGGGTAGATAGCCTGCTCGGTACGAAGAGATGCGACTACGTAATTCCCGGCGCGTTTGGGTAGCCCAACGATAGATTAGTTCAGTAATAACTCGGGCTCGGGTAAAGACAATAGTACGGAATTCACGCACAACGCTGATTTGCAGCAGACGGGCGGCTACGGTATTGGGACTTTCGGGTGGATTAAGAAAAACAAAATGGCGCGGAGGACTGGGGGCGCCGCTTTCTAATACTGGGAAAAAGGATCGATTAGCTAATTTATTGGCTAAGATTTTGGGATTGCCGATGGTTGCTGAACAAGTAATGTATGTTGGGTCACTACCATAGGAGGCACAAACACGGTTAAGACGGCGGAACAGATGTAGAACATGCGTGCCAAACACACCACTATACGTGTGTAATTCATCAATCACAATGTAGCGCAGATGCGCAAAGAAGTTAGCCCATTGTTCATGAAAACCTAAAAAACCAGCATGTAACATATCAGGAGTAGTAATAATAATCTGGGGTGTATCGGCCTTTATCTTTTTGCGTTTATGTGCTGTGGTATCACCATCATAGATATCTACGCGCAGGTCGGCTTCGAGCGCCTTTAGGACAGTGTCTAACTCGTTGAACTGATCTTGTTCGAGTGCTTTTAGTGGAAATAGATAAAGTGCATGACCGCTGGGATCGTCAAGCAGAGAGGCGATAATAGGTACATTGTAAATTAGGGTTTTGCCACTAGCGGTAGGTGTGGAGATAACAACATTCTTACCGGCGAGGATTTTTTCAATGCCTTCGGCCTGGTGTGAATAGAGGGCGTCGATATTAGCTGCGGCAAGAATGCGGGGTATTGTTGGATGTAGATAAGAGCAGTCCGTAACCAGGGTTTCGGTATGGGCTGGAATGGTCTCATGATGCACTACAGAGTTGCCCAGAATACGACGTTTAAGAAAGTCTAGGTAGGTTCCTACAGGTGAGGGTATGGGTTGTTGGTCGATAGGGCGTATCACAAGGCTGTTTTCCTACAGAACGCAAAAGGGTTGTTTTAGAATAGGTGATTGATGGTGCTAAAGCAATAGGGATATGTAAGACTTACGTTGTGACATAGAACTGGGAGGGGTATATTCTATGTCGTTGGACATAACTATAAATCATTTTGGCCTAATTCTTTATTGTGCAATATGACGGAACCCAAAAAAAATATGACTCAAACTAAACGCCAACTTGGCCGTTTTCGCACGGCTAATCAAAGTGATTATGCTCGCGCTTTATATATTGGTACTGGCTCCAAGCCGCTGGATGTATTACAACGGCCTAAGATCGGCATTGTTTCTTCTACCGATGATTCTACGGCTGGACATGTGCATCTACAGCATTTGGCACAAATCGTCAAACGTTCGATTTATCAGGCGGGTGGTGAGGGCTACATCACTAATATTCCAGCTGGTTGTGATGGCGTAGCTCAAGGCGAAGGAATGCACTGGTCGTTGCTTAGTCGTGATTTAGGGGCAGGAGCGGTAGAAGCGAAAGTGCAGATGCACCAGTTTGATGCAATGGTGTGTATTGCTTCATGTGATAAAATTACACCGGCTATGCTGATGGCTTGTGCTCGGGTAGATATTCCTACGGTATTTGTTACTGGTGGCCTGATGGGTACTTATAGTACGGATACTGTTCCTGGGCGCCAGGCATTAGGTACTAGTGATATAAAAGAAGCACATGGTATGCATTTAGGTGGGACACTGTCGGACACGGCGTATGAGGAAATCATTGAAGAGACCTGTGCTACGCCGGGTGGTTGCAATATGATGGGTACGGCTACGACGATGGCTCTTGTTGTTGAAGTGTTGGGACTGTCGCTACCGGGTAATGCTACGGTATTGGCTATGGCAACCGGCAAAAGCAATGAATTACATCCAGATCTAGCCCAAATTGGTTGGGATGCTGGACAATGGATAGCACGACGTTGTGCCGACTATTGGTTACGGCAAGATTTGCATGCCTTACCATCAGCAATGCTAAATCGTGAAGGTTTTGAGAATGCCATTCGTGCGGTTCTAGCCGTAGGAGGATCGACCAATGCGGCATTGCATATCCCGGCTGTGGCGGCCCAAGTCGCGGTAGACATTACTTTAGCTGATTTTGATCGCCTCAGTCGAACAACGCCTTTATTAGGGCGTTTTAGGCCGGCATCACAGTTCTTTCCAACGGATTTAGGGCTAGCTGGAGGTATTTGGGCGGTTATGAAAGAATTAGCTACTGCTCCCAATGGTTCTTTGACTCATCTGCAGGTACCAACGGTAACGGGTAGGACGGTCGGAGCCTTAATTGAGCAGTCAGAGAATCTTAACACAGAGATCATTGCCTCTAGTGCTAAGCCATTGTACGCTGAAGGTGGTTTACGTGTGCTTAAGGGAAATATGGGCTGTGCGCTAGTCAAGGCTAGTGGGGTTGCTACTAGTATGTGGCGTCATTGTGGCCCGGCTAAAGTCTTTGTTTGTGAAGAGGATGCTCGTGACGCTTTGGCGGCTGGTCAGATTAAGTCCGGTGATGTAGTTGTGGTGAATTTTGAAGGTCCAGCCGGCGGGCCGGGGATGCGTGAATTGTCGTTATTAGCTGCTACAGCCCACGGTATGGGATTAGGAGAATCGGTGAGTTTTATTACAGATGGGCGCTATTCTGGTGCAACGCGCGGACCCTGTATTGGCCATGTAGATCCAGAAGCGGCTCGCGGTGGGCCAATTGGCTTAGTGCAAGATGGAGATATTATTGATATTGATTTATATGAGCGGCGTTTTGATTTGCTGGTTGATGGAGCTATAGCGTCCGAGGCATTTTTTGACAAACGGCGGCAAAGTGGTCGCTATGCTAGGGTGGCGCGCGATTATGGTCCGTTACTAAGATCATATAGTCAAACGGTTGGCCCCACAGCTACGGGAGCAGTCATGGGAGCCGGCATTTAAGTCTATCTTTTTGATATGGGCGTAAACAATAAAACCCGCCAGATGGTATGTTGGCGGGTTTTATTGTTGTGCTGTGTGCCACGGTCTAGCCAGCATACATGCGATTAAAATTACGGTTCGATTACTACTTTCATGGCGTTTTCGCTACCGGTTAAATCAATGCCTTGGGTGATTTCAGCTAGTGGCAGGCGGTGGGTAATAAAACGGTCTAATGGAGCGCTAGTATTCTTTAAGAAAGAAAGTGCAGTTTTGAATTGCATGGCTGGATAAGCCCACATACCACGGATATCTAAATCCTTAAAACAGACAACATTGGGGTGAATTTCTACTCCTCCAGGATCGGTAAAATGACCTACTTCAACAACAATACCACCCCGACGTACGAAGTCGAGTGCTTCTTTAAAGACAATGGGGACGCCGGCGGTTTCAATAACAATGTCGGGTCCAACTCCGTGTGTTAGGGCTTGAACTTTTTCGATCCGTTCTTCCAGTGAACCGTCTGCCACATTGAGTACTTCATGGGCGCCCATAGCTTGAGCCAGTTCCAGTCGTGCAGGGCTCAGGTCGGCAGCAATGATCAAATCGGTACCTACATGACGCAGGGCTGCAACGGTAAGCTGGCCGATAGGACCCGCCCCTAGTACTAGGACGGATTTATCCATACCTAATCCCTCGCCTATATGAGGTATACCTGGACCTAAGGCCCGTTCTACGGCGCGTGTAGCTACTGCTGCTGGTTCAGTAAGGACGGCATATTCGCTGGATAGGGCATCGGGGATTTTAAAGAGCCAAGAATTTGGAGCCATATGTAAATATTCAGCAAAACCGCCTCGTGGGGCTGGGGCTAGGTCGGAAGACACGAAGCCATAGACGAAGCGATTAGCACATAGGGTTGGACGTTGAGGCATATGCAGACAGTAATAGCAGGAGCCACAGACGCGTGAGGACGGCGTGGTGGTGACTCGATCGCCTTCCTTAATAGGGCCACCAACAATGGCCATTTGTGCTGCGGCTTGAGCATCAATGGCTTCAACGGTGCCCACTAGCTCGTGGCCGGGAATAACAGGAAATGACAGACCCATATGACCAGCATACATATGTTTATCGCTGCCGCAAATACCGGTTTGATTAATTTTTATTAAGGCTTCGCCGCTAGTGATCTCTGGTTTATTGAATTCTTGTAGCTCGATCTGGCCGGGTGCAGTCATAACGGCGGCTTGAATAGTTGGCATTAACAGGTTCTCCTTGTTTTTATTTTACTTTGCCACGGGCGGCAATGGACCAGATAGCTTCTAGATGACCGCGGCGCACCGCATAAAATTCGTCGTGGAGATTGGCGGTAGTGCAGCCGTGGCCGGGGATAAATTCTAAGATGTCGCCGACTGTAAGTGCACTGTCTCCACTGAGTATGCGCAAGCGGCCGTGTTCTTCGGATAAAGCATGAACTTCCAGTTTAGGGTAGTCCTTAACCAAGGGCAGACCGTGCTCGGGGGTAAGGCTTTTAAGACCCGCGTCAGTGATTAATTGTTCAGCCGTGGGGCAACTAATGATGGTAGTTAGAACAGATAGAGCATGTTTGAATCCAAGATTGAGCTTGGCATAGGCCGCATCCATAAGTGCATATGAACCGGCCTGAACTTCAGTGATACCGTCAAAGTTGGTAGCTATATAATAGTCTCCAGTAGCTGAGGAGGAAACTATGTCCACTGCAATACCAGCGGTTTCGATCGCTTGACGCGTGTCTACTAGGCGTTGTAAGCATGCTTGAGCACCGTCTTCACGGGCACTCTGATCTGCTAAGTCAACTACATGACCTTCGTAGCCCATGATACCGCAAAATTTAAGATTAGGAGCATCAACGACTTGCCGACAGAGCGCCACCGCGTTTGGTGCAGAGGCGGCGCCACAACGATTGTGGCCGATATTTATTTCCACTAAGATTCGGGGGCAGACCTGATAATGGGCAGCGGCTTCATTCAGTAAGGCTAAATTAGTGGGATTGTCTACAGCGACCATGATATCACAGCGTTGTGCCAAGGCCATAAGACGCTGGATTTTACGTGTTCCAACTACCTCATTGGCAATAAGAATATCGTTGATACCGGCATTAGCCATAACTTCGGCTTCACCGAGTTTCGCACAGGTAATACCAATGGCACCTGCTTCTAATTGTAGATGTGCAATTGCTGGGGTTTTGTGCGATTTAGTATGAGGTCGTAAATGCTTGCTGTGGTGGCGAAAATGCGCTGCCATTTTTTCAATATTAAATTCTAAGGCATCCAGGTCGACCAACAACGTTGGGGTGTCGATCTGGTCTCGGGGCATGCCGATATAATCTTCGATAATATGCATTACGAATTAGCCGGAATAAATGCGAGATGAAGAAAAATGAGGGCGTACTAAACGGTTTAGTACGCCCTAAAACAGGTGGAATTTATCAGCGTGTTAAAAATCCAATAAATCGCCGTTAGCATCGAATTCTGTATCCTTCAGTGGCTCGATAATACTCAGATCCTCTCGACTTTCCACTTCTGGTAAATAGGCTTCTGAGACCAATAACTCACCCAGATTCAGGGTGTTGTGAATGCGGGTTACCTTGGCATCTTCGGGTTCCATAAAGCCTACTGTTTTGAGTGCCGCGTCCAGACCTTTGGTATCGCTGTCGAAATAGATGGGTATCTGGGCACCCGAGGGATGATTACCGGTCATGCAATTAATATTGGTAGCTTCTAGATCAATAGCGTCGACTAACTTTTTATGGGCATATTCAGCGGTACCAATCCCAGAAGCGTTACCATGGGTTTCTGGGGTTAGGCCACGCACATAAATACGGGTGACTTTTGGGTATTCTTTTTCAGCTGCGTGGTTATCATGAAATTTACGACCGACGACGTTAGTATCCATACCAGCACCGCTAATATTCTTCCCCATGGCGTCAACTATCAACAGGTCGACATGATCAAAAGGCAGACGAGGCATCCATTTTTTTGCTAGAATAAGTAATTCTTTTTCACGCTCGACAAATTCTTCCGGGGCAACTCCCTTGAGGAACGCTGTTTTATCATACTGATTTTCAACGATACCTAATCCCATGAGGACGCCGCATTTATCAATAACCGTTTGTCCTACTGAACGGATAATACGGTCAAAGCTGTATTGGACAATGGCTTGGTGGTACAGTGCAGCCCCTTTGTGTTTACCTAAGCCGATCAGCATCATTTTATGCAGACCACTTTCAATTTCGCCGACAAAATCGGTGTGTGGTTTGATACGGCCAACAACGGCTACATGGTCAGCTTCGTAGGCATATTTATCGAAAAATACCGGGACGCCATCTTCTGTAGCGCCAACTTGTACGGTTTCCATACTCGCGCAGATTGGGGCGCCGGTATATTCTTCGGTAACGCCATAGCTTTCAATAATGCCTTGCTGAGCCGTAGCTACACCGCCACCGTGGCTACCCATGGCTGGTACTAGAAAAGGTTTCAGGCCTAATACCTTAAATTCCTCTACTAGCGTTTTGATGATTAGCGCAATATTGGCAATACCGCGACTGCCCACGCTAATGGCGATGCTGGCACCAGGTTTAATGCGGTTAGCAAGTTCTAGAGTGGCTACTTCTTGACGAACTGCACCAGCCACGTCTTCAATTGAAGGGGCTTCAAAATGTTGGCGAATACGCATCATACGTGGATAAGGCATGGTTTAGGTCTCCGGTTTAGAGGCTAACGAACATCTTGGATTGGTCTAGGTTTTGGACATAGTTGCTAGGAATATAGCCGTGCTGATATCACGGGTGAAATTTATGTACAGCTACTATATTGCATTATGAAAAATTGTTTCAATATCGCTTTGGGTTGTTTTGCGTGGATTAACGGCAACATTACCGCTCTCCATGGCGCTGGCCGACATGGTTTTGATGGCACTGCGCTTAACGCCGGTGGTTGCTAATTTATCGGGAATACCCAGATCGTGGTTGTATTGCCTTATGGTATCGATTGCCATACGGGCTGCAGTATACGAATCCATATTGCTGGTGTTGATGCCCATAGTTGCGGCAAGGACAGCAAATTTATCGATACGACTGGGTAGGTTAAATTCCATTACATAGGGAAGTAGGACGGCGTTTGCAAGGCCGTGATGGACGTTAAAATGGGCGCCGACTGGGTGTGACATGGCGTGAACATTGCCCAAACGTGTTTGGGCAAAAGCAACTCCTGCTAACGTGCTGCCAAGCAGCATATTTTCGGTTGCTGTCAATTCATAATCGTTGGCACAGGCTAGGCGAATGTTGGCGGCGATGAGTTGGATAGCCGTTAGGGCAATGCCTTCGGTTAGCGGTGTGGCTAATAAATTAATGTAGGATTCCAACGCGTGAGTCAAGGCATCCATGCCGGTAGCACCACCCAAAATAATGGGCAGACCAACCGAGAGTTCGGGATCTAGAATGGCAACTTGGGGAATAATTTTTGGACTTATAACAGGGTCTTTATTTTTTGTTTTGAGGTTGGTTAAAACAGCAAATGGGGTAACTTCAGAGCCGGTACCATAGGTGGTTGGGATACATAATATTGGAGGGGGAGCATGTTCTACTTTACCTGCACCTAGATAGCGTTCAATACGACCAGGGTTGGTCGCCAATACACCGATCATTTTAGCTACATCCATGGGGCTACCACCCCCAATAGCTAGAATGTTATTGCACTGTTCTTTGAGATAAAGTTTGTGGCCAGCATGGACGCAACGAGCGGGTGGATTACCCAATACATTGTCAAAGATAGCATAGGTTATGCTGGCCTGGTCTAATACCGTGGTGACTCGCTCGACTTGGCCGCCGGCGCGTAGACCTTTATCGGTAACAATCAGGGTCTTCTGGTTAGGAGCTAAGAATTCAGGCAGGCGAGCAATGGCGCCGACGCCATGAATCAGATGGGTTGGAAAGTGAAAATCAAAGAGGGTTTGGAAAGCCATAGCGTCTACTTTCGTTGTGGAAAAGATCGAAAAAATTAAGGTATTGCTGGCTTGAGTGTCAAGGAAATAGCGTGGACTCTTAAGCTTTTGCCATGGACATTTGCTTAGGCCAATGGTATTTCAGATGGTTGGCTTGGCATATTTAAGCAGCAGGATTGTTATTAAGATAAAATCAATTGGCTAAGATTCGGGTGATTTTGCTTATCCTAGTCTAGGATAAAATAGATGCTCTTGTTTACTATATCAGGTGTGCGAGGGATTAAAATAGGCAGAAATGGCGCTTACTAGAGCACTAATACTGCTTTGCTGGGGTTGTATGTGAACATCTATATTGAGTGCTTCAACAGCTCGCGTGGTCGTTGGACCAATACAAGCAATATGGCTAGTTGCTAATAAAGAAAGGGCTTGGTCTTGGCCCAGACCGGAGACAAAATTATCGACACTTGAAGGGCTAGCAAAAACGATTAAGTCAATTGTACCGTCGAGTAGGGCAGCAGGTGGGGTGAGTTGGTCGGGAGCACGATTTGTATAGGTGGTAACACGGTGGACCTGGGCACCCCAATTTTTCAGCGCGTCGAACAATAATGGTCGGCCAATAGCTGATCCTGGTAAAAGTATGGCTTGGCCGTCAATGGCCAGATTAGCAAAAGCTGCAACTAATCCTTCCTGAGTTTGCTGTGTTGGTATTAGATCAGGGTGTAGACCTTGAAGGTGCAAATGATCGGCGGTTGCTTGGCCGACCACAGCGATGCGGTTAGACCCTAAGGCACGGCTATCTAGACCACGTTCGTGTAAGCGTTGAAAAAAGAAATCAACGCTGTTAGAACTGGTAAAGACGATCCAGGTAAATCTGGCTAAACCATCAAGTGCAGCATCTAATGCGGACCAATCTTCTGGCGCTTGAATAGCTAATAGTGGTAAAGAGACTACTGTTGCACCTTCAGCTTCTAGTTGAAGGCGTAAATCACCTGCTTGTTTGCGGCTGCGTGTAATTAATACTTGACGGCCGAAGAGTGGTTTGGCTTCAAACCAGTTTAATTGGTTGCGCAAAGAGACTACTGATCCGATGATGGTGAGTAAGGGGGGGGTTAAAGCAGCGGTAGCTACGGCTGTAGATAGCTTGGCTAAAGAGGTATCAATGCTGCGTTGATGTGGCCAAGTGCCCCATTCTATAGCGGCTGCAGGGGTATCTGCTGCTAAGCCGGCAGTTTGGAGCTTGGTGGTGATCTCTGCTAGCTTACGGCCAGCCATAAAAATTACTAGGGTAGTTTTTAATTGTGCTAGTTTTTCCCAGTCTACAGGAGGGGTTGCTTTGGTAGAATCTTCACTACCGGTGACCAAGACCGCTGTTGCCGAAAGACCACGATGGGTTAAGGGAATACCAGCATATGTTGGAACACCCGAAGCGGCTGAAACGCCTGAGACTATTTCGTATGAAATCTTGGCTTGAGTTAGGATCAATGCTTCTTCACTGCCACGGCCAAAGATATATGGATCGCCACCTTTAAGACGCATGACACGCTGTTGTTGCTGGGCATGGTGAATGAGTAAACGATGGATTTGTTCTTGTGTAATACTGTCTTGCCCACCTCGTTTTCCAACATGGATTTTATGACAAGCGCTAGGTGCTAAGTCCAATAAACGTTCGTCGAGCAACCCGTCGTAGAGGATAACGTCAGCTTGACTTAGATAGTGTGCACCTTTTAGGGTAAGCAAACCTGGATCGCCGGGACCGGCTCCAATTAGGTAAACGCGACCCGGAAGGGCGGGAGCAAAATTCATGGGGTGGGGCTGTTGTTAGTGATTAAGTCGCTAGCGCCCTTGTTGAGGAGACGCTTGGCTAGTTGAATGCCAAGGGCTTCGGCCTGTTCAAGTGAACCAATAATGATATCGTGCAATAATAAGGTACCATCTGGACGGCCAACTAAGCCCTCTAGGCGCAAGCAGTTATTATCTAAGCGGCCCCAGGCAGCGACCGGAGCGTGACATCCGGCTCTAAGTTGAGCTAGGAAGGCACGTTCAGCAGTTACGGCGTACCAGGTCGGCTGATGGTTCAGTTGTGCAACAAGTGGTACAAAGGGGGAATCTTCTCGGGTTTGTAGGGCTAAGGCTGCTTGACCGACGGCGGGTAGTATTTGCTTGGTTGATAGATAGGCACTGATGCGGTCCTGCCATCCAAGGCGTTCAAAGGCAGCAGCAGCTAAAACCACGGCATCAAACGGGCCATCGTTTACTTTAGCAATGCGGGTATCAACATTGCCACGAATTTCACGACATTGTAGATCAGGACGTAAGGCTTTGAGTTGTGCTTGGCGACGCAAACTACCTGTACCTAAAATAGCATTGGGTGGTAGGCTGTCTAGGTTGCCACCTGTTTGGCTAATGAGTACATCACGCACATCAACTCGTTGTGGCGTTGCGGTTAGGGCTAGAGCGGCGGGAAATGCGGTAGGCATATCTTTTAGGCTATGAACCGCTAGATCGATATGACCCTTTAATAGTGCGTCTTCAAGGGTTTTGGTGAATACTCCCTGGCCACCAAAGCTACGTAGGGGTTCAGGTGAGGTATCGCCCTGGGTTTTGATAATTTTTATTTCTATGTTCAGGTGGGGATGGTGAGCATTAAGTAGATCGCGAATATGGCGCGTCTGCGTCAATGCTAATAGACTACCACGACTACCTATGGTGAGTTTTGAGGCCACAACGTAGATCCTAAAGGAATAGAGAGAGTCGGGTTAGAATATAGCTAGACGGATTGGATGTGAAAAGGCAAGGAGGTTTTTCAAGCTATGATTTTTATGGCATTATAGCAGACAAAAAAATGCCAGGGACGTACCTCCTATATTAGCATATTTAGGAGGTACGTCCCTGGTTTGGTTTTTTATAACACTACCAGCACTTGGACTAAGGCTGGTAGTGTTTTGTTTTCAGCAGAAGTTATCAGACCTTGCTGAATAGCTAGAGTATGTGCTTAACTCAGGTTGAGTGGAGCTAAAATGTTCTAACTTAATGCTTGCTTGGTTGTTTTGATAATAACCGAAGCAACCTTATAAGGATCTGCATTGGAAGCGGGACGCCGGTCTTCAAGGCGGCCTTTCCAGCCATCCAATATGGTACTGATCGGAATACGAATTGAAGCACCTCGATCAGAAGCACCGTAGCTAAATTTATCGATGGATTGGGTCTCATGCAAGCCGGTGAGACGCTGATTATTGTCTGATCCATAAACAGCTATATGTTCGGCTATATGCTTAGAAAACTCCTCACATATTTTTGTAAAAAGAGCTTCGTTATTAGCTTCACGCATAGCGCTACAGGAGAAATTAGCGTGCATTCCAGAACCGTTCCAATCGCCTCTGATGGGCTTGGGATGCAATTCTATGGCGACGCCATATTTTTCTGCAGTACGCTCAAGCAGGTAGCGAGCAACCCAGATTTCATCGCCGGAACGCTGAGCACCCTTGGCGAAAATCTGGTATTCCCATTGTCCCATCATAACTTCGGCGTTGATCCCTTCAACGTTCAAGCCAGCTTCTAAACATAAATGCAGGTGTTCATCTACCAATTCGCGACCAAAAGTATTGCGTGATCCCACAGAAGTATAGTAAGGGCCTTGGGGAGCGGGAAAACCATTTTTGGGAAATCCCAGCGGCAGATTAGTTTCGGTATCAATAATTGTATATTCCTGTTCAAAGCCAAACCAGAAATCATCATCATTATCATCGATTGTGGCGCGTCCATTAGAAATGTGGGCTGTGCCGTCGTCGTTAAGAACTTCGCACATAACTAACCACCCGTTACCACCGAAACGATCTGGATCAGGAAAAACGGCAACTGGTTTAAGTTGGCAGTCTGATGCATTGCCTTCTGCCTGCTCGGTTGATGAACCGTCAAATGACCACATTTTAGCATCTTCTAATTTGCCACTGAAATCATCAACAATCTGTGTTTTACTACGCAGACTCTGGGTTGGTTCGTAGCCGTCGAGCCAGATGTATTCAAGTTTCGATTTACTCATTTGTCTGACCTTTCTGTCCTTCTGAGGTTATGAGATTATGAGGGAATAAATAAAAAAAGAAAAGTATAAAAAAGTCCTTATGAATTAACCTAAAGCAGCGATTTTAAGCTATCTATTAAACCAATCGCCGCTTGCTATTTCCTTGAATGAATCGCTTTGGGCTAATAATTTATCTCCGGCCAGATAAACCCAAGCAGTTGTTATGCTACCATCATCCATTGCGACTTGCATCTCAACACGACGATATACTCCCGCCGCTACTCCTTCATAGACATCATAATTTGCTAACATTATGCTATCTATACATTGTACTTCAACGATGGTGCCACTTGCATGCTCGTTATAGATCATGGCGGGAAAGCGTTGATGCCCGGGATAAACTAACGAGGTATTTGCAATCAGGCCGATGTTATTACTGCCATTACGCAATGTGCCGTAGGCCGCTAATTTGATTGCCAAAATTAATCTCCGAACTAAAATATGGTGAATTATCCCGGAGTTTGCGAAAAGATAATAAAAAAAGCTAAAATAGTTTTATATGCAAAAAAACTGCTACTCCCACCTTGTCCTAAGTAAGTGCAAAGGGGTAAGAGGTAGGGGTAGCGCATAGGTTATGGTTTGATTAAAGTGCGCTTTCTCCACTTTCGCCGGTACGGATACGGATGGCATCGGCAAGGGGTAAGACGAAGACTTTACCATCACCTACATTACCCGTTTTTGAGGCTTCAATTAAGGCTTCTACTACCTTGTCTTTATCGCTTTCTGGAACGGCAATTTCAATCTTGATTTTAGGTACAAAATCAACGTTATATTCAGCACCTCGATATACTTCTCGGTGGCCGCGTTGGCGGCCAAAACCACGTACTTCGAGTACTGACATACCGGCGTGTCCCATCCTTTGCAGTGCTTCCTGAACTTTTTCTAATGCTGCTGGACGCAAAAAAGCTTCTATTTTGTACATCTATTAGGTCTCCGTTTGGCTACTAGGCGATTAATTCATCGTCGACTGGAAATCTGCATATGCTGGCTGACCATGTTCGGCAACATCAAGTCCTTCTAATTCTTCCTCTGCTTCGACGCGTACACCCATAATAGTTTTAATTAGGCTAAATAGGATAAGTGAACTGACAAAAGCAAATAGTGAGACAGCGAGCGTGCCGATTAGTTGTGTAGAGAAGGAATGATTACTGCTGAATAGGCCTACCGCTAGTGTGCCCCATATACCACAAATCCCATGAACTGAAATGGCACCAACTGGATCGTCTATTTTGATGCGATCGATCAACACGATAGCGAACACTACAATGGCGCCGGCAATCAGACCGATCAGTACTGCTTCCATCCAGCTTACCTGGTCGGCACCAGCGGTAATACCAACCAGTCCGGCAAGAATGCCATTTAGTGCCATGGTTATATCGGGTTGTTTCAGATATATCGAAGCTATGAAAATAGCGCTTAGGCAGCCTGCTGCAGCGGCAAGAGAAGTGGTTACGAAGACTAAAGAGATGGAGACCGGATCGGCATTTAAAACGGAACCGCCGTTAAAACCAAACCAGCCTAGCCAGAGAATCAAAACGCCGATGGTTGCCAGAGGCATGCTATGGCCGAGGATTGGTTTGATCCCGGATGTTGTATACTTGCCTGTGCGAGGACCAAGTATCAGCACACAGGCAAGGGCTGAAAAACCTCCAAAAGCGTGAACGACTGTGGAACCGGCAAAATCATAAAATCCCATATCGTCTAACCAACCGCCGCCCCATTTCCAGGATCCCTGTACTGGATAGAGAAATGCAACCAATATAACAGCATAAAGCATGAAACTGGGCAATTTTATGCGTTCCGCTACAGCACCGGAAACAATGGTGGCTGCCGTTGCTGCAAACATGGCTTGGAAGATGAAATCTGACCAATAGGTGTAATTAGCGTAATTAGCGGTTAGGTTGGCAATTTGGGCGGCAGCATCCGTGCCGAAACCAATGGGACCACCTAGAGATAGCCAATTATTAAACTCACCGGGATACATCGTATTAAAGCCGGTAAAAGCATAGGTTAGAAGACCTGCAGAAATAATAAAAAGATTTTTAAAAAGAATATTAACGGTATTCTTTTGCCGGGTTAAGCCTGATTCTAAGGTGGCAAAACCTAGGTGCATAACAAATACGAGTGCCGCTGATATTAAAATCCACAGATTATCAATCATGAATTTTGGATAAGCGAGTGGCATTTGCTGAAATTGTTCCATCGAAGTGATTTCAGTTCCCATGCTTTGCGTTGCGGAACCGATCAACAAAGTGGTTATGCATAAGGGGATAGATTTTTTAGTAAGATGCTTAGACATAGAACGTTCTCTCTTCGCTTTTAATGTGAGGCGCATGGGCATAGT
>JACLAC010014162.1_pt1 | contig 17993 bp, 10 predicted proteins | sample 8027881 | NCBI WGS metagenome assembly JACLAC01 (sample SAMN15725517, study PRJNA655200) | protist metagenome | isolation source: fluorescence activated cell sorting (FACS) single amplified genomes of... | place: Spain: Blaines Bay Microbial Observatory, Mediterranean Sea | collected 2016-01-19 | reverse complement strand
CCTCCTCACATGCATTCTTGGGTGAAGACTCCATCTACAACGGCAAACGAAGCCTCTGACTCATTTCAACAGTACATTTGCCGTCGACCTCGTCTCGGCAGGAATGTAGCGTAACTGTTGTATGTCCTTCACATGTTTGCGAGGTAACGTTCTGGCACGGACTTGGTCTGTGCTGGTCTGAGCTGGATGTGCAAGTCGAATGGGTCTGCATTCCACAAAGAGCCGAATTTCCAAGAGAACAATGGGGTTGCAAGTTCCAGACAAGCTCTGTCTCACAGTTGCATTTGGTCCCATGCGAGGCACGTTCACTTGTTTCTGCTTCCAGGTGAGAATTCTTGCGACATCGAAGCATCTTAATTAGAATGGCTTTCCTTCTGCCACTTCGCTAGCGGATTTTTACGCGCAGCATTTCACAACAACCTCTTACTCGGACAGAGGTAGGATCGCGTTTCCAGAGTATGTGTCCATCCAGTATAACGTGCTGTTCACTTCATGGCACATACTTGACGCCTTGCATTTGCTTGTAGCAGCGAGGGCCAAGGAAATTCTCGCTGGTGCCCTGCGGTCAGCATGCATACATGGCTTTTGACCAATGTGCAGCATTATGTGCTTATACCAGGGCCAGGTATTCCAATGCCAAGATCTGCCTGGATCAGCGACCCCAGTTGGATGACTGGAGCAAAGTCAAGACAAGCCTCACAGTTTGCAGATGCCCGACAGCACCCCCTGTCCAAACAAACAGCGAAGTACGAGTTGGCGCACATTTAGGCATGTTCTTGGCGCGCATACATCGTTTCCGCCTCCGCCCACTTGGCGCTTGGGCTTATGGGCTAAGGACCTCGATGCCTCTTCACTTGCTTTGAAGACATTGTATCAATCACATTTTCAGGATGGTTTTCTGTTCAGAAGGCATAAATTCCAAAGCTCTTGCTTCATTAATTTTCATGACGTGCTTGGGCATGTTCTTTGTCAAATAGTTACCGAAAGAAAGACGTCCTCAGAGCCGGTGACCAACGTCTGGGGGAGCCAAATTGCTCCAGGAGGGCAGAGGCCTCATGCTTGCAAGGCTGTGAGCACGCTCACGCAGAGCTGCGAAAGTCAGGTCGCGTCGACTTGGTATGGAGCAACTAACAGGTAGGGATGACAGGATCGCCAGTGGGTTGAGTACTCATTTTGACTCTTCGTGCTTGGGTGCCTTCGCCACCAAAGCCTCATTGGAGACGGTATGATATTTGATCACTTCCTTAATCTTGAGATTGCTGCATCATATTGCTTAATTGACCTGACAAACTTTTGAAAAGACGGGAATGACTCAGGGCGCATCATGTGACCTGAACTGGACCAAGGCTAGGTGCACATCATGCCATGGACCATCATGATCAGAGCATGTCATGTCTCGGCTATGGCCTGACCAAAAGAATGTGCGGGATCAAACAAGTTGTTGGTTGACCTGGCGCAAGGGCCTGTACAAGTGAGGAGTTAGGGCACGTCAGGGTTGGTCCAGGTTGCAGCAATGAAGGTCTGGGATTGTGCTGGCTCTGGCTCTGGGTAGGGCCAATACAAGACCAGTAAAGAGTTGCGTTTGCTTGGGGCTTGGCCAGGGGCCAGGCACGGCATGCTCGATATAATAGCGTTTGACACTCGCCTGGCGCCATTGCGCAATTGGAGGGCCAAGCCTCTTTCGGTGTTCGCGCGACATGTATGTTATTCACAAAGGAATCCTGCTGTGAGGAGCGAGAACTCCGAAAGCAGAAGTGACGGATTCGTCTTGAAGGAACCAGCATGCCAAAAACATAGTTTAGCCACACCTGTGGGGAGTTGGGGCCAAAGTCCGATATCTATTGTGTCTGAAACTCTTCCATAGCACTGGTGAGACTCTCTCATAAAGTCAGGTGTTCAGTCGTTATTCAATCTGAGTTAAAAGGGCGAAGCCTGGAAACATGAGAGAACATGTACAAAGGGTTGTGATGCATACCTTAGTCGAGAATCGTTCTTGAGCGGCATGGTCTGTCTGAGTCACTTCAGTAGTATGCCAAGTTTTCGCTATCTTCTAAATCGTCCAAGTTCGCAGCAGTGTCAGCGCGTGCTCATGATGCTTATGGTGGCGAAAGATGAGAGCATGACGTAGATCCTAGAGCATGACGGTGACTCTTCATGTCGACGCCGAAATTTGACTGTGAAGGCTATTGTTGATGATGCAGGATGCTGCACATTCATGCACATCCTCCACGCTTATGCACACGCTGATAGACAAATCAATGAAATCATGCGCATGTTGCTTTCAGGATATCTGTTGTTCGCTTTAAGATTGACGGATATTGGTGTCAACGCGCCTTTGGCGCATGCAGCGAGAGAGAGAGAGAGAGAGAGAGCTAAAATGAATCCGCATCAATTTTGCTGCTGATGTTCACTTGGATTGTCTGTGATCTTTGTGGTGGTTCAGGTTCGATTTTGATGTGCCAGATGAGGTCGCGAAAAGCAACCCCATTCTCTACCTCGCAGGTCTCTATCTTTGCATGATCCATTGCTTTCCATGTGACTTCACATTGACAGTATATAGCATTTGTGCTTGGCTTAGCTCATGGTCCTCGCTTCTGCTGGACGATCCTTGAAAGTGCCTGGACAGCTCATGGGCCCAGATAGACGCCAAAGGCTTGTCAAGAGGCCGAGCTTCTTAAGACCCTTCTCTTGTAAAATTGATGGTCAGGCCCATATGGAACCAGACTCCGTTGCTGACGCAGCCCTCGCACAGACGCTGCAACCTCCGCTGCCATGAAGCTGATTGGCCAGAAGAGTTCACACTTGGGTCTCGTGAAAAAAAGTTGAGCCACCTGCCACATTCGGGAAACCCTTTGTACGGGTGCCATCCCGCTGCGAGGTCTGTCACCAGGCACAAGCGATTTTGGGGTATACGAGAAGCAACAATTGTCTCGAGAGCTGATGTAGGAAACTAAGAATAGACATGATTGCGCAGAAACACATATCAGCAGGAGCGATCAAAATCTGATATCCCCGTCCCCAGGAAGCAATTGCCAAGCTTACTTTACCTTCCATGGTAAAAGCCTGGATTTGCTTTTCAAGTTCAGTCGAGGGTGGTTCTGGAGTGGTTCATGAACTCGTCCTGCTGTTGGAGTGCATGCGGCAGGATTCTTGTTGGTTCACCAACTGAAGGCTAGCTTTTCGCAAGCGCATGGCTGGGCTTGTCGACTGGCAGGTGAGGCTGAGACACCAGCAGTGCATGTCAAGGCATGCCTTGATATACCTATCTGAATCGAATCGGGCCAAGGTCCCACTCCTCCCGCTAGTACTTTTTCCAGCAGACCACACTTGGATATTTTTAGGCGCCGAACATATGTTGCCGTTGCTGTTGGCCTGCTGGCTCATCAACTGTCAGGTGCCGTGAATCTCATAGGGTAAATCCCCTTGATTACGAAATAGGCCTCAAAACGAAAAAAAATGGGGGAAGTGTTTATTTTTTTGATTAGTCTGAATTGACGGCTACTTGGGTACGTCAAGAGGCTTTTCCGAGAGAGTGCGCAACATGCCTGCCATCCGATCGAACACCTAGTCGTCTTGGTTTCAAGCAAGAAGCCATACGGCCATAGTGCTCAATGTCATTGTCGTTTCAGTGAAAAATATCAATACATGTTTTTCAAACAACGGGTGTGTTGTGACGCTGTCTCGTGAGCAGTCCCAAAGACCTTTCTTGTAGGATCTTCAGACACATGCGCACTATTTGTGTTTGTGAATTCCTTGCAGATTTCCCGCAACTCCGAGACGACAGTTTGTTCCCACCTGCTCGGGGGACCGCCAGGGTGACAGCTTGGTTGCCCATAAGTGTGGGATTTGCAAGCGACTTCGCCTGTTGTCCGTTCAGATTCGATTAGCTTGTATTCCAGGAGCCGAATTTGAATTTCTGAGAGTGAGGTATCATCTGGCCTCCCTTTTTTTTTGTTCGAAGCCATCTTTTCAAGAGCTGCTTTTTGAGGGCGATGGTCCTATCCTCAGATTACCATAGGGATCTCCTTAGCTTCTGTACCTGGGCCACGCCTTGCCAGCGGCCGGGCTGGGCCAGGCCTCGGCCTTCCTGAGCCACACCCACCAAGATTAGGGTTGTTCGCTAGGCTAGGCCACGACTGGGTCAGGTTGCGCCATGCCACCACCTTGAGTGGGCCGGGCCAAGATTTCATGTCGCTCCTCACTTCCCCTTTCGCATTTTGGGTAAGACCCCATGACGCCGAACGAAAACATGGGGCTAGCGAGCACTTCGGGAACGTGGGCCATGGGCATACGAAGCCAATACTACGGACGAGATTTATGGACACTTTTTTTCCGAGAGCGTGAGCGAGGGGTTCTCGTTTAGTGAGTGTGTCCCCTGGGGGCGTGGATCGCGTTTGGGCCGTTGCCAGTCAATAGAAAAATCATTGGCAACCGCAGTTGTTTTTGAAAGTTTTCAATATGGAAACTTAAAACACAACGTTTTCGGTTTCAACATGTTGGGCCCAAAAGCAAGAACAACCACCTGTTTTTCAATGGTTTAGGCAGGCCGGGGGCCAGCCGAACCAAGCCGGGTCTGCCGGGCCTGCTGAGCCGGCCGGGCCGGCCGGCCCAGCAAGGAGCCCTCCCAGGTTCGTGCGCTTCGGTTGAATCACGAAAATAATCGTTTCCCGAAGTGATTTTTCCCGAGAGCGGGGGCGAAGGGTTCTCGTTTAGTAGGTCTTGCCTGGGGGCGAGGATCGAGCTCAGGCTGCTCCGCCCCATGTCAGTCAATAGAAAAAAGCGATGAAAACGCGCGGTGTCTCATTATTTTCAACATGGAAGCTTCAAAAACCACATATTTTTTTCGCAATTTTGAGCCCAAACGCTTTGAAACCTTCGGTTTTTGAAGGGTTTTGGGGTCTGGCCCAAGTTCTGGTGGAAGTCAGGCCGGCCCAGGCCTGTCTGGGCTGCGCTGGCCGGGCCAGGCTGGGCCGGCCGGGCGAGCCAGGCCAGGCCGGGCGGGCCGGGCAAGGCCAGGCCGGCCGGGCAGAGCCAGACCGACGAAAATTTTTGACCGACGAACATTTTTGACCGACGAAAAAAATTGACCGACGAAAAAGTTTGACCGACGAAAAATTATGACCGACGAAAAAACATGACCGACGAATAAATATGACCGACGAAAAAACATGACCGACGAACAAATTTGACCGACGAAAAAATATGACCGGCGAAAAAATGAATTACGAAAAAATATGAAAACGAAATAATATGAATTACGATTTTTTTGATGAAAACGAAAAACATCTGAATGACGAACATTTCTGAAAACGAAAAAAAATGGATGACGAAACTTGATGACGAAACATTTATGTAGCGTTTTGCTCGTTTTCCATCCAACCCAAATGTCGAATGACGAAAAATGTTGAGCCCCAAAGTCTCAATTACGAACAATTTTGGGCGCCAAATAGGAGCTCCATTTTTTTCGTTTGTCGTTTCGTTTTGCGAAAATAAAATTTCGTTTGGCGTTTCGTTCTGCCATTAATATCCCGTGGCGGAGATTTCGTTTGCCATTTCGCCGGGCCAGGCTGGGCCGGGGCGGCCAGCTGGGCCGGACCGGCCGGGCGAGCCGGGCCGGGGGCAAGCCCAGGCAGGGGCCAGGCTGGGCCGGGCCGGCCGGCCGGGCCGGACCGGCCGGGCGAGCCGGGCCGCGGGCAAGCTCAGGCAGGGCCGGTCGGGCAAGGCAGAAGGCGAGGCCAGACCGGGCCAAGGCCAAGCTGTGTCGGGCCGGTCGGGCAAGGCCAGGCCGTGACGGGCCAGGGCGGGCAAGCAGACTGGCCGGGCCTGGCCGCCCCAGCGAGGAGCTCTCCGTTTCATGCGCTCAGGTTTCCCAAGAGCGCGAGCGAACGGTTCTCGTTCAGTAAGTCTTCCCCTGGGGGCGTTGATCGAGCTCCGGCAGATGCTGGTTAATAGAACAAAAACAAGGAAACCTCAAGTTTTTACACATGTTAAACATGAAGCTTCGAAAACCAATGTTTATTCAACATTTTTAACCCAAAAGCTTTAAAATACCGGTGGTTTTTCAATAGTTTTGGATTCGGGAAGGCCAGCGTAGGGCGGCCAGACCAGGCGGAGCCAGCCCATTTTAAGTCCGAAGGCAGGAAAAACTCATGGTTTTACGAGGGTTTTGGCCAGCTGGGCTGGCCAAGGTGGGCCATGCAGCCGAGCCAAGCCGCGTCAGCCGGGCCAGTCGGCTGGCCCAGCCGGGCAGGCCAGAGCGGGCCAGCGAGCCCAGCAAGGGTCGCTCTCAGATTCGTGCGCTCAGGTTTCTAGCATTCCCAAGAGCGCAAGCGAAGGGATCTCGTTTAGTAAGTCTTCCCCTGGGAGCGTGGATCGAGCTCGGGCCAATGCTGGTCAATAGAAAAAGCAATGGAAATCGAGTTTTTTTGAGATCTTCAAAATGGAAGCTTCAAAAAGCAGATGTTCTTTTTCAACATCTTGAGCTCAAAAGGAAGATACACCTGAGGTTGGTCCAATGCCGGTCAATAGAAAAACCAATGGAATCTGAGTTTTTTTTTTGAGATCTTCAAAATGAAACTTTCAACAAGCAAATTTTCCTTTTTAACAGTTTGAGCTCAAAAGAAAGATACACCTGAGGTTTTCCAATGGTGCAGGCCAGCTGGGCCAGACGAGCCAACCTGGGTCAGCCATGCCAGCCGCGCCAGCCGGTTGGGCGGGGCGGGCCAGCGGGGCCAGGCGAAGCCAGGTTGGCTGGCCCAGCAAGGGGCGCTCTCGGGTTCTTGCGCGTAGGTGTTGCACAATTTGCCGGTGAAGCTGCATGGGCCCAGTAGTCAAATTGTCATTCGCTCACCTGCGGACCAGCAGACCATGCTGAGAGTTTCTCTGTTGCCATTTCATATCAAATGCCGCTCTTGAGGTGCTTGTTGGGGAGCTCTGCTCCCTCTCTTTGCTAATCTGCGATTTGTGGGTGTACCTCATGGTTGTTGAAAGAGGGAGCTTGCTGAGGAGCGGACAAATGGAGGTAGAGTCAATCAGACCACTTGACCTATATTGATTACACAAGCAAAAGCCAAACAAATGGCACATCAGGAGATGCCTCTACCTTGTGATGGGAAAGGAGTCTGATGTGTGCCGTCGTTGCGCCATAATATCATGATTGGCGAAGCTAGTGATAAAAGCGTGTCATAAGATCTCGTTTTAGAGGTCAGCCACAGGGAGTGTTAGGTGTCGAAAAAATCCACAACATAAAAAATGTTAATCAAATTTCGTTTCTCGATTCGTACCCATACTTTTTGTCAAGGGGATTTACCCAATGATGAATCTAGTTGCTTATGACAAACGCAGCCTACCTTCTTCCAAGTCACATAAGACGCGCACATGAAAAGAGCGCTTACTAACGATTGGGATCCCGATAACATCTCAGGTGTCCCGGACAGCGAGATATGTTGAAGCCTTGAGGGTTCCTGACGTTTCTGAAGGCTTAGCCCACAGTGGCTTATTGGGCCCCCACCGTTCCCAACATGTTTGGTTCAAATCATGCGGAATTTGCAAATTTCCCTTCAGGCTCGAAGTCAATCTAACAAACAAACTGCAAAACTTTCTGGCTGTTTCGGACTTGACATCACATCAGGAGAGCCTGCATTTTTCATTTTGCGATGGGTTTGCTTTTCAGAAAATTCGGCGTGTGGCCATGTATCTTCAATGATCAATGTTTCCTGTGACGTCAGGCCCATGCAATGTCAGATGGCCGCGTCTGTGCTTACAGCTGGAAGCAATGCCGTGGGACGTTAGTCCATAGCTCCAGTGAACAAGAAAACATATGTCTTGTAATCTCATCTGTTTTCTTCTGTGTTTGTGCACCTAGGTCCACAGAGAAGACTCTTCAATGTCAAAGTCTTCGCGGCATGGATGATCACAGGAATGTTCCATGGATGCGCGGCGTGGATCGTCCCCGCCTTGTGGGTTTCCAGGGTTCTCAGAGGTTTGTGATCGTCCACTTGCTTCCCAACGAAGGCAAGTTCGCTTATTCTGACCATTGCAATGCAAAGTTACTACAGTCTACCCGGCTCTAACCTCGTGTTCGCATGCCTTCACCATCTACCAGGCAGCATTAGGGAGGGTGGGGCTTGGTCACATTCTAAGGCTTTGGCGTCTCGCGTAGTTGGCGCCAGCCAAGACAGGCATGCCCAAGTATGATGTGTTTATGCGGCGGTAACTCCGGTAAGCCATGGTTGGATCCAGCCTATGAATTAGCCCAACCTGGTCCTAATACAACTTCCAAGTCTACAACTAGGTGACTGGCAAATTCAGGAACGAGTTAGGGGTCACATTTCGGTGTTGTGGTCCCTCAGGCGCTTGGATCACCAGACAGTGGTACACTCAGGTGTTTGGATATCCACTGCAGTCGCATACGCCCATGCCGCCATGCGTTTGGGTTCCCAGGCACAGTTACACATAGATGTTTGGGTACATCAAAGCGCTTGAGTCGCCAGCACAGGCGAGTTACCTCTGTGACTTAGGCTACTTTTGGGGCCTTGCCTAGAGTTGTGTGCCTTATATATTCCTGGTCAGGCTTTCGCCTGGCGCAAGCTAAGGTCCAAAGCATGTGGGCCTTCCTTGAGCCAACTCCTCGAGGAATTAATCAAAGTCATTCATGAGCCACTGCATGACCTGAAGACGAGGCCATGCCTGCCAGCGAGAGGGCAAGAACTTGAGTGACTCTTCTCTGATTCATTCAAGGCTAGTTTATCGTGTACTGACAACAATTGAAATTGGCTGCGCTTGTTTGGCATCCAAGCTAGGGTTGCATCGAGGTGTTTCGACATGCCCATCTCTGTGTGCCTCCAGTCCATGCTATGCATAGGTGTTCGGGTATAGTGTATGCTTAGACATCACAGTACCCAGCCGGGCTACACACAGGGGATTACCAAATGATCAATCCAGAGAGTTGCGTCTTCCGGTGGCTGAACCGTCGCACCTGGCCCTGGCAAGTTAGAGCTCACCTCCTGTGTTGTTTGGCCCGAAAGCGGCCCACGTAGCTTTTTCGGTGCCATTGTCATCCAGCACTTGTGCTGTTTGGCACAAAGGTTGCCAAGGTAGTTTTTCGGCGCCTTGTGGGCAGTGTTTTGCAGGGATAGTTTCGAATAGCGCGCTGTCGTCCTTCTATCCTTGGTCATTAAGGATGCTGACTATGATCCAGACGAGCCAGGACGATTCTGGGAAGGCTCAATAGCTGCGTTCACAATCGTTATTCTCATAGTCTGTCAGAGCAGTTGTTCCCCCATCTCCACAAGTGGTGGTGAAACATGCTGCCACAAGGTGTCGCAGCCGCAGGCATGCGATGTACTATCCTGCGGAGAAGGCGCATGTCTTGAATGGCACGGGCAGCGCTGACTTGTTGTTGAACTCGTTGCATGATCCGTTTTGCAAACTCTTCAATCCTGATACTACAGACCCAACAATTGTCCGCCTCTTGCTCCTTGTAAGAAGAATCCGGTCTGAGCTGGAATCGTTCTTTAATACTGTGCTGGCCCCAAGATTCGCCTCAATATACTAAAAAGGATAGCTAACCTGAGCTTGATGTATCCCTGGCTGCAGAGAAGCTGCTTGGAACAGAGAACACAAGGCTTGGTTTTGCTGCGGCGATCAATTCGCAGCGTGTCATGGCCCGATGCCAAACAGTGTGCCCCGGGGGCTGACAACAGGTACTGCGTATTGGCTCGTCCCAAGAGTCTAAGCAGATGCCAGGGTTGCATGGTCTGGTGTAGCCCTTGGCATGCGGCATGCAGGTAACTGCCAAGCTGTTTCGAAGCTGACCAAAAAAGTCAGGGGTCTGGACAATACAATCGATGTTTCTGGTAAATAGAATTGAGGAACAGGGCCATCATAGGCAAGGAGGTAGCCAATGGACGCGAATGGGTTCATCTGACCAAGACAAGTCTGCACCATAGGTTGAATGGAGTAAGAAACTCTTTGAAGTATGAACAGAGCCTATTGCTCCAATCGAGGTGGGAAAAACCGGCCGTGGCCTCCGCGCGTGCCTTAACAGAGACGCTTTGAAAAGACTTGTCGTTACGCCATGGTGCTTGTTTGCTTGCATCTCATGTCATGTACATACGGAAGCCTGAATTGTTTTTTCCAGCATGCAGCTGCCATAGACCCGCCGTCAGGTTCACAACGTGTTGCTCCCTGGAAAAACATCCTTCAGGGATGTACCGAGAAACGTTCTTCTGCATGTGTGCAGACGCCCATGAAAGGTTCAAAAAGCATAGCGTCTCAATAAGCACACATGGCTTGTCACACCTTGGCGTTGGCACAGCATCGGCCGTTGCTAGCTTTGACACACGATTTACTACTTGCTTGCAGCTAGCCGCTGCCCTCGTCTCAGAGGCTGCCTTCATTTGCATTGGCCGCCCCTGCTAATTTGAGAAGTTGCTGCGTCAGCATGTGATGGGTTCTTGGTCTCAAGCTGCTGATCTGCAGTCAGAGCCCTCTGAAGCTCAAGACGTCCATCCTACCAACACTTGGAGCTCTTGCTTCCTACCCAAGCCCGAAGCCTTGCGCATAGAATCTGCATTGATCCCAGCACTTTAGGGCATCATCGTTACTTCCTTGTCAGCAGACCCAGCTGGAACATGCCAGGTCAAGTTGTGCGCGATTCAAATGGAACCACTTTCGTCCTGATCATTTACTAGTAGGAGCAGGTTGATTTGTTGGACAGTTTGATTTGGGGAGTGCCTTGTGCGTTGCAGTGTCATCTGGTTGACTTTGCCGCAGTGTCGATGTGTCATAGAAGTGTTCAATTATATTCCCCTGCAACCCCCAAATTGCTATGAGCACTAACAAAGTGTGGTGTGGCCCAACAAAACGTTTTGGTGTAGGTTTCCAGTTAGGGTTTCACTTATTGTGGTAGTGTTCATGGCCAAGTCTCTCTACTAGCAGCTGACCAAAGTAAAATCCAGGTTGACTCTACAAAAAAAAAATATGTGTTGCTTGAACGTGCAACATTCGCTGAGCTTGAGGTCGCTTGACAGCTATTATCGGTCCTTGAATAGCACCAGTATCCATTTCTCAGTCGTGGGATGGTTCTTGGGCGCTGTATTTGGTGACAGTCTTGGCAGTCTTTGGCGAGGCCGACAAGTTCCAGCTTTCTTGTGGTCGCTGAGCTGGCGCTCGAGTCACCTTCGGCACATGGGCGCAAGGAGGGATTGAGCTCCTCTGACACCTTGGAGCTCATGGCGGGTCTGGGTACATACTCCAGTGTGAGTCTCCGGTTGGTGTGGGTGGTAGGCCATGGGCATGCAAGTGTTCGGCATCGCCCGCCGCAGCTGAAATGAGGTTTAATGAAACCTAGCGCTGGTCGCGTAAGTGCATGTTGCAGATTCTACTTGTATCGCGGCGTACCAAGAGGGGCCCAATAGATATTTGATCCCTCCACGCAATCCACTTCGCACCATTTGTAATCTTTTTCCCTCAAACAAAAGTGGCACCCCTCCGGAAGGCTAGGGCGGGCGTTTCGCTGCAGAGAGAGACAGTTTTCACATTTTCGTTGGATCCCAAGAAGCGGTAGCCGGCAGACTTTTACAATCAAGATTCAGGGCCCCGAGTCTCCCCTGCAGCCCCACCATGGCGCGAAAAAGATACAAAGAATACAGAATCTACAGCTGCACCCAAAATGGAAGCGGGTTATCTGACACGCCGATGTGCTCGGCGAATATTTCTTGGAACGGTTGCGTTCATAGATTCTCGACATTTGCGTTGTTTGAATTTTTAGACTTCACGCACCCCTGCATGTGTTAATTTGGGCAACATTGTGCCTTGACCTCAACGCGGGCGACACCGGACCACTATTGAGTCCTTTCTGACTCTTGTTGTGAGTAGCGATGCCTCCTTTTGACGTAGGAAACATATTTTTTCTTTGGAGTCTACATGTGTGCACCAAGACAACCTTCCGTCAGTTGATCAGGTGTTGATGCCATCTTGTGAATGAACTTTTTGCGATGTGCCAGAACCTTGTTCCTGAAGGCGTCGCGAATGCTCAGGAGGTGCTGCATGTTTCAAGCGTGCCCCAGGCCTCCTTAATTATATGGACAGGTGATGCACCCCAACGTGAGCAGATGAGGAGCCTGAGCTACAGGTGGACCAGTATTGTTCAAGTCTGTCGCAAGGAGGTATGCCCGGCGTCAGCAACTCTGATACTCTGATAGCCTTCCCAACATGGGCGCCAGTGCGATTTTGACAACGTGATTTTTTCTAGGTTCAGGATGTTGTGAGTTGATTCTCTAAAGCAAGGATTGTGTTTGACGGTCCGCGGACGGCGAGTAGTCTAAATGCTAATACATCGCTCACATCCAAGTCAGACCTGCAGTCAGTACGAGCGTCGCGAGGTTCTTAGGTTTCTGGAGATATCTGAGAGAAATATTTTCTTGTGCCCTTGACGTTGTGCACCCTGCCGTTGACTTACGATCAAAATTGCATCAGAGCAAAAATAGTCGCCATGCAGCTCTTTCTTCTGAGGTGTTGGTTGTTGTGGTTCGCCTGTTCGGAAATCTTCAGTGATGCTACATTTGGCTGCTGTATCCCCTCCTGACGAGATTCTAAATCCTTTTGTCTGTTTGTTGTCTTTGCCAAATTCAATAAGTTGCTTGTCTGATGAAAAGCGTCTTCAAGGTTGGGTGGGATTCATTGTTCCCTACATGAGCTCAGGACCCTTCCAACAATTGAGATGCCTCACAATTGACTTCTCCTGGTGTTGGGGCGTCCAGCACAGAAAGACCAGGCGTTGAGCCCAGCCCAGTTGGCCACAAAAGGCTTGATCGACCTAATCAGTTTGAGTCGCAGTTGTGCTGTCCGTGCGTCATGGTAAGGAATATGGAAGCGGCCGAGGCCAGGTCATGGAAGCGATGTCACTTAGTCAAGTGCTACATGCGCTACACACAAAGGATTTAGTATGCTGAGCTGATGTAAATCATAGATTTTCACCTGATCTGACTGGCTGGCTCTGTTATGGGATGCGGATGCTGATGTTTGCTGTTGAGACAAGACGCATGCCCCGGCCTCATTATTCACTTCGGCATATCCAGCCCAAGTGTATCATTGTGTATTTTGGATGGGTCAGTTCCAAGGCAGAGACATTACATGGGCATATTTTGGCTGGGGAATACATGAGGCTTCCTTGCAAATTGCAGAAGCATTGCGAGTGAGCCCGCGTGCGCTGTCAGGTCTGACTGGAAAACGTGTTCTCCAGGGAGATTCCACTCCTGGGTGTGTGGGGAAGGGTGCAGGCTGATTCCAGTCTTTCGTGCAGGGCAGTTTTTTTCCAGTCAAATCCTGCCAGGCTTCAGAGGGGATTCTTCCGCGTCTGTCAATTGATATGAATGGATGGATGTGGGATCATGCAGTCACTGAGAGGCTCGTCGGGCCCTTTCAGAAATTCAATTTGGCACGAGAGGATTGCGACAGGACATGTCAGCATTGAGAGGTTCTCACCAGTTCTCTTGCAGATCTGTGTCACCTTGTTCGACTCCAACGTGTCGCCACAGCGCCCCGGGGGGCTTGAGGTCTCCTCAGGAGCCGACGACCGCCCGGGAGCTGATACGGCCGTCTCGTGAGAACCTGTTTCAAAGGCGTCCCTCAGTTTGAGCAGCCTCCAACTCTGTCCACAAGACATGCCTATGTTCTGCTTTGGTTGTTGAGGCCAGATGCATGATTTTGGGGTATCATGGCCCGACTGTCTGGTCTTTGTGCTGCGCGTACTGCAGATTGCCTTGGCTAGCTATGAACATTTTTCCCAGTGGTCTAGTAATGCTCTGAACATGCTGACTGTTCCGAACGATGTTCGGCAAGTATCTCGACATGTGTTTATCACATGGCCAAGATATACGTGCTCCAGACATGATAGCTATGACCCAGGCATGAATGCTAAGATGGGCATGCTCAGGCTCAGTATTTTCTAATGCATGTCACAGTACAGTTCATGCCTATTGATGTATCCATCACTGGGGGCGTTGTCATGGATCATGATCTGGCCATCATAGTCAGTCTCTGTGTAGCAATGACGGCGTTGATGTCCTTAGGACCCGGTGGTGATTGCCACACCGCTTCAGCTGCGCCTTCTCTTTCATTGCTGTGGATTGATGCAGACATGCAGCTTCTTTCATTGGCAAGGATTGGACCTGATCATTCTCGCATTGGTTCTGTGGGCACCGATATCTGGGCAGCTACTACTTACAATCGAATAAATGGGCTTGTCTGGCTTCTGATGGCTGGCTTCTAAAGCCTCACTTGGGAAAAAGTAGCGATGTTCAGTAGGCAACGTCCTACGTACTTGCACTGGTTTCTTCCTGGGAGAGCGCTGCACAATCATGGAATGCGCAGTGATATTGTGGAAGTGGTCCAGTCAGGGGCCACGTGTGATGCGGTGATACAGCTTGTCTATACATGTTGTGCCATTGTGTATGGCACATCACCTCTGCTTGTGTGCATGAAATCCTTCTCTTCGGCGTGCCTCCATTGCCATCTTGGCAACCACAGATGAATGGAATACCATAGCCTCGGCCTTTGCTCGCGGAAGTGCTAGACTCTTGCAAACAGACTCCACAGTGCTGTGAGAATAAGACGTCAGCCTTCTCTCTTCTCAGCGCAGACGTTGCCCAAGAGACGATCTGCATTCGTCTGAAAGTCTGTCCACCAAAGCATGCCCAAAGTTTGGTCCACCAAAGTAGGCAAAGATTTATTTAAAGCAGATCCAAAGTAAGCCTGAAGACCGCCTACAGGCCAACAAAAGCGCGCCACAGTTGGAACAACTGTTTTCGATAGACGCCCCAACTCGGAAGGTTGTCTCTTTATTCATCTGTAAGTGGTCACGAAGTTCTCAGTGGGACCCAAGTGCACCTCAACTAGGCTTGTACCACAAAGGAGCAAGCAAGAATGAAGAATAAATTAAGTTGATCAGTTTTGTTTTTCCAAGAATCGCGAGGACTTGCAGGGGCAGATCGTCTGAGCTGAAGGTCTGAACAAGTGGATTGCTCTCGCATTGCAAAAAACACACTGTGCTCAGGATGCCGCGGAGGTGACTGTTTCGGACCGACGAAATTGTCAAGAAGGCAACTGAAGGCTCGTCAGGACAGCTTCGCATCGTGGTCGATAATATTGTGCGGGCTTCATGCTGGGTACGATGGGGCTGTTTCGCTCAATCTGCAAGCTGCTCTGATCATGCACCAGACGTCCATTATTCTTACAAGCACAACCCTTACTTTGCCTTGAAAGCATGATGGCAAACACGAAGGCTTGGGGATACTCATATTGATCTGCTTTGCCCACGAGGCCGATTGAGGTAAGTCTTTAGAACTTGGTAAATGGCAATATGAGTTGCTGCTGTTTCATCAGCATCTGTCAGTTTAGTGCAGTGTCCCAAATCAAACCATGCGAACAAGCTTAAGGGTTGGGGAGCGGTCTGAGCTTCTCTTGCCGAGACACAGCTGTCGGAGCTGGACAACAATTGTGTTAGATTGCAGTACTCGGATTGAGTTGTGCTTCGCGTGAATGCGAGTTACCTTAACATAAAGGCCTTTCCAAACAAATTCACATCAGAAGCGGTTGTCTACATCCGATTTGAGGCTATGAGGGTCAACCCCACTTGGTTCATCCACGCTCACTATCAGCCAAGGTTCAGCAAACATCATGATTTAAGTATGGGTTTGCCTTTCCCAAAGATATGCTGGCTCATGAGCCAGGAGTCCCTCCACGTGGCCTGGTCATGGTGTCAGGTAATTTAGTCCTACACTCAACCTACAGGTACGATGTTGAATTATTTCGGATGCATTCATGATTTGTGTTTTTGTTCATTGATGTTGTGATCATTCGTTCACTGGACGATTGTGTGCACTTTGCACATGGTGTGTTGCAGTCTCGACGACCAGACGCAAAAGATTGTCAGGGCTTCGCAATACGCAGGAGTTTGATTGCTGTAGCCAAGGGGAGTCTGGTCTACACTCGAACTACCTGGAATTCTTGACATGTGCATTCCATCCCAGGTTTCAAACCCTGCAATTGCCTTGAGCAATTGCCTTTGGTCAAAAAGGAAACTCGTGCCGATATGTTGTTCTATATTTCACCACCCCAATGCGGAAGTACTGAGACGACATGGGCATTGCCGCTTTTTGCAATGATCGTAGTACCCCCCCCCCTGTAGAGGTGCTTCATTACTACCATAGACTCTGTGACATGCGTGAGATCGCCTTCAGCCAGCCGCTAGCTTGTCCAACACTGTAAAACGGCCTGTCAATCACCACTCACTGTTGTTCACAGTTCTTTCACAACTCATTGTTTGGATCATGTGCAACTGGCGCTTGGCTTGTGATGGACGGGCGGCCCGCTCAGGGAAGTTGGAAGTTGGCAAACACTTGCTGGAGGCGTTTTTTTCACCAGTGACAGCTGAACACTGTTCAAACGCGGGTTCGATTGGAGTTCGGCAGGTCATGTAATCCCTAAGATGGGCCTGAGATGCTTCCTGCCTAGAGAGCATGACGCTATTTCGTTTGAGCCGGCATGTTGGTCACGTCACTTGTCAACGGTCCCATCTGTGCCTTCGCCGAGCTGCAGAACGTCAGGAAAGCCACGCGATTGTGTTGGAAAATGAGATCATGAAGCGCCAGGAAAACTGAATGCTGAAATGCTGCTTTGTGTCAGCAGAACATGCTGCTACCAACTGCGGCCAAACTGGCCAATAGCTTGCAGTGGCCCTCGCTCTGTTGGCATAACTTGTCGCTAGTAGCTGCAACATCCATCGAGGCTCTGATGTGCATCGCCATAGTGCCGTTCGCAGTCATCGCTGTCGATTCCATCTTCGCATGCATCAAGCGTTTCCTCTTCCCTACTTAGGCCCAACTCTTAGGCAGACATGACGGAGACCGCCGCTGCTGCTGTGAAGGAAGTGCAGGCTTCCCACATGGGCCTACTCCATTGAAATGGACCCATCGATTGGCCTCACTCGACAATCTGGCCCCAGGATATCCGCTGAACATGAGATGGTTGCAAGTACCTCTTTCCATCCTGCTGAACAGTTGGCAGTTGAGGGCGGGAAATCAGGGTTGAATCTAAATGGCAGAAGACAAAGCCGGCACCAAAAGAACCAACAGATTCTCGAATGTTCATGATGAATTCACACCTCGATATCGATTCTATGAGGGCTCGACTGTTGAGTGGGGTCTTGCCGCAAGTGTCTCTTGGGGCAGGCCTCTTCGCGACAAGCAAGCAGAGGAGCGCCCTGGACTCATCCTTCCTCACCAAGAAAGCAGGGTTGACTGGTAGACCATTAAAAATATTGGAGTGGACCTTCCGCCCTGCCACCGTGGGCATACATAAAAGTCTGCCTTCAAATCATCAAGTCGTCAACGCTGATATCTTGGGGTCTTGAAGCAGCTAACAAAATGTTGCAGATTTCAAAAGCGGGCGTTCAGGAGTCGCGCAGTTGCTTGAATGTCGACCGCAGGTGAGTTTAGCATTGCTGGACACCGTCCCATTTTCGTATTGTGAATCAAACCTCTCGAGCACAGCTATCCCTATAGTTGCTTACATGTTCTGTATTTCCCAGAGAGCATTTGTTGTGAGTTGCGCTCTTATGGCGTGGGTTCCTACAATTCTGGCATCCTGAAAGTTTCGCTCTCTCATTGAATAGACGTCCCCCCAGGCGATTGCGATTGTTCAGATTTCTTCTCTGCCAAGGTGCTTGCCATCTGAACGCTAGTCAGGTTTCTTGCACCAAGTGGGAACACAATTTGCCACCTCAAAGTAGATCAGGCAAACGCCGAGAGAGTCTGTGAAGCTCAGGCTGTCTACTTGATCAAAATATGTTCCTGGCTTCTTGTTCAAGATTTCTCCATTCCCCCAGGGCAGGTATACACAATAACATCCTTTGCATCCTTCGCATCCGCTTTGGGGGAACAATGGCGGCGCCGTGATTCACCAGACTGAGCGCGAACGTCCGCGACATT
>JACLAC010024101.1_pt1 | contig 18003 bp, 14 predicted proteins | sample 8027881 | NCBI WGS metagenome assembly JACLAC01 (sample SAMN15725517, study PRJNA655200) | protist metagenome | isolation source: fluorescence activated cell sorting (FACS) single amplified genomes of... | place: Spain: Blaines Bay Microbial Observatory, Mediterranean Sea | collected 2016-01-19 | reverse complement strand
TATAAAAGTGTGATAATTCGTACGGACGTATATGTTATAAAGGTTTATACCCCCTATTCTACCCCACAAAATCAAAAACAAATCTTTACCACAACAGGGTATACCAGCTACGATATTAGCTTTAGCATGTCGTCTGGTATATTATAGTGATACAGGTAATTGTCGTCATTGTAGAAAAATTTTCCATGCACACTAGCATCGCAGGCACAAAGGTATGGCAGTCCCATTGCAAAAGAGTGAATGGTGCTGCTCGGTAAAAGTTTCGACGCGACAATTTCACCATTCAAATATAACTTGAGGTTATCGTCACGGCAAAGGAACAGTACCGCATGGTTGTTCGGATCCGCACATTTCACCGGGGTAAACGAAATGATTCTAGAGTTTATTTTCAGAGGTTTGTAAATGTGTTCCAGTGTTTCGCAATCGTGCACAATCACTGTCCTATCCGATTCTATGCTTAAAAAACCACTGCTTGACACAAATTGAAAGCCCCATGGCTCCCTTTTTATACTGTAATAAAATGTGGAAACGTCAGCACTAGCCATGCTCGACGTCGAATCTTCTTCGTCTTGGCGATTCACTTCAGCATCATCGCCTTCCTTGACCTCTTCATCCGTCATGTTCGCATAGTCATTAGAAACCTGCTCCTGATCAAAAATATGCTTCACCATGATTCGAAATTCCATGGCATCGTCGTCTTTTTCAACAATTAAAGCTCGTGTTCCATCGAAATCGCTGACGTAGGCGTCTCTTTCAATATCAAGCTGTGCCATGGAAACGATGCTCTCCGTGTTCTCCTCACAGTCTAAAAAATAGGACGGGCTTTTGCTTTGGGCACAAAGAATTTTTTTGTTGTGTATGTGTGCAAAGGTGCTGTGGCGCCTCGTTGCACCAACAAATTTATTTCCGAACCGAAAAGGGAACTGGGCGATGGACTTACGATCACGCACATCTATCTTGAGCAAGCGTTTGATGCCGACAATGAGATAACAGTGAAAGCAGTCGCACTCCACCCCAACTATAGCTTCGTCTAATATTGTAGTAATTTTTCGCCTTAACCAAGCACGCTGAGGTTGCGCCCTTTGTTTCTTCCACTTGATCGCTGGCAAAATTTCGTCCGACCCTTCCGCATTTGGCTGCACAACTTCCTGTTTATCTGCATCAACCGATGCGTTGTTCGAGTAGATGTTGCAAGCACCGTTTGCATGCCCAACGACGACGGCCCCGTCGATATCGCTCAACGTATTGCTTTGGGCGTCACCGTCTTCGCCCCCTTTCCCCGGCATAGACCAGCAAACGCTCATGGATGTTATGGGGTTTCCCGCAAACGGCCCCGCGACGATGCTCACCCGGTCGTCGGGCACTATATTTAGGGCTAGGGAGCTCATCCTTTCCCGTGCGAGCGAGGTCGGTGTCAACTCGTGCAACAACCAAGACCTGGCATCGGCTACCTCTCTCTGACTCGCTGGATGATTGAGCCCACATCGATCTAGATCGGACGACAACCATTATCATCATCTCAATTATTTTTTTAGTAGTACGACGCCTACTCCTATTATTATTACTACCAGTGCTAATTTGATTGTAATAATAATAAGTAATAATAATATTAATATTATATTATTATTTATTGTTATATACACTACTACTCCTCTGTGTATTTTTTTATATTCCATTATTATTATTATTTATTATATGGATTGATTTTAAAATTCAAATAGTATAGTAGTAGTATGGAACAACTATTACCTCCTAGTAGAGCAGGTTTTTTTTTTTTTTTATTCTTCTTCTTGTTCATCATTCATCAATATCATCCCATTCAATTCATTCAATCATCATCATCTCTCATCATATCATCTATTTATATTTTCGAAGAAGGGAGATAGATAGATAGATAGATGATCATCTCAGCACCTCGTCCTCTAACGCCCGAGTTCATCGAGAGCTGGCTGGTTCTCTTCCATCATCATTGCGAAACAACCTCGTTGGAACCATGGATGAGGCTCCAAAGCTAAACGCCAAGATCAGGAAGATCCTGGTGACCGTAGGTTGCCCAGCGCATGTGCTGCGCGAGCCGCACCGTAAGTGCAACCCCTTTGTTTTTCTTCTTGTCAAGAGTTTCTCTAACATTTTTTTTTTTCTTATCCACCCTTCCATGCATTTGCGTAGGCGGCCCCGATAGGTACAAATTGCTGCGTTGGCTGTATCTACGTTTTCAAGAGATACCAGATAACGGCGAAAAAGCAACGGTAGTGACGGAGCAGCGCTTGCAAGACTGGGTTGGAATGATGGGGATGCCAAAGTTGGCTGTGAACTCAACCGTTGTCCGCGAGTTTTCTGGAGTGCAAAAGAAAGTCGTTGACGATTTGAAACATTTACTGCAGCTGGTCGAAACCATCAAAGCTTATAACAATGGAAGCTCGAAGCAAAACGATGAAGTATTGATGGAGCTGGTAACGTCAAACATAAAGGAGATGTTTTCGACTGATTTCAATTTGTTTCCCCAGGACATCTTGGATGCGGCCGAAAGGGAGATAGCGCCAGCAGACTTGATAGACGCTGACGGCAACTACAAGCACGAAAATTTAGAGGGGTTAAAAAATACGCTGCATGAAATGAAATTAAAAACAGTAGACCTTGAGAGAAAACTTGAAAAAGTGAAGAAAGGGGACTTGGAAAGGAAGCCGCCGGCTTCTGAGATCAAGAAGGTGGTCGAGTTGAGGAACGGTCCGCTTAATACCGAGTTGCTCAAACTTCACAAAAATATGGCAGAATTGGAATCTTTGAATTTGCCAACTGAAATAATAACTTCCAACGCCAAAGAATTTAATGTAGGCCCAGCACTACAAAAAACAAACGAGGATTTGGCAGGTGTACTTACACTGCTGGGCAATTTGAAGCAAACAAGAGAGAACATTGACTCGTTGGTATATGCAATTGGTTCACACGACAAAAATACTTCCGCCGCCCACGTCAGGGACGGTATTTTGTGTTGAGAGAGGTTGAATGCTATATCATATGTTGAGAGTTTTGTTTATGCGTGTCGTATGGGTAAAGCATATCCGCACATTAAATTTTAATAGTACTCGTATTTGCCAATGTATATAAAGAATTTATGCTATAAAGTAAATCGTATATCATAATCTCTCACTGATTAATCTAATTCTTCCACTTCCGTTTCTTTAGGGGCGTCCACTACAACTTGCTTTTCCACTGCCGGCTTGACAGCTTTCTTCGCTGGTTTTGAATTCGAGCGTACTATACCAACCTCTCGACGCACGGAGTCTACGTCTACCCCGTACGCGGCCGCGTTCAATGCCAGCGCGGAGTTGATGTAATCATCATCATCATCGTCGTCAAAAATATCAGAGTCATTTTTCTCACTCTCAAGACTAACTTTGTTCACATTCGATGCTGGTGGAAGTGGCGGCGCGACGTTAGTGCTCGCCGGCGGTAAAGGTGGCGCAGTTGACTTGGCCGTCGATGGTGCTGGCGGAGCATCATTCATTAGCTCGTTCACACGAGCCTCCCGTGCCTTTGTTAATACCTCATTTTCTTTCGTCGGGATCACTTTTTCTCCAGAGAATGGGTTAACCTCGCCCTTCTGCGCAGTTTCAATGGCAGTCGCCATGGTCACCAGGCCTTCAGTACCAGCCGTCTCCGTGGCCGGCGTAGTAGACGCTGCCGCCTCTGCCTTTTTTCGTTCCTCCTCGACCTTCTTGGCCTCTCGTTCTAACCGAGCGTTGCGCAACATCTCTTCGAACTGCCGGAAGTTCCTTTCCTCTTTTGCCTTTTTCTCCTCTCGCTGCCGTTTGATTTCGGCGCGTTCGGCGGCTTGGGCCGCCTTGACGCCGCCCTCGGCTAGGCCTTTGGTAAATGCTTCTGCCCGCAATCGATCTTCCGGAAAGATTGGGCGGTCATCCAAGTATCTCAACGTTGGCAATGCGGCTGTTATTGTTTTACGATAGTACTTTATTTTTTTAGTTACCGGGTTTCCTTGCAGGTACAAAACACGCAAATCTGGTATTTGCTTAAATAAATCTAAGATACGAATGTCGTCAATGCTATTCTGCTGCAAATCGATGGATTGCAATGCTTTGCAGTCCTTCAAATGTTCCACGTCTTCGTACGTCGACAGCCTGTTGTGGGAAAGGAGCAAACAATGAAGGTTGGGAAGCATCGATAAATTTTCAACTTTTTTTACACAGTTTTTGTTCAAGTTCAACGTGTCAAGTAACACTAACGTTTCGAGTTTCTCGATCTTTTCGATACAATTTTCATGCAGATACAATGTTCTTAGCTCCGTGCACTTCTCCAAGCCTTGTATGCATTGTATGCCGTTGCCCTCGAGCCACAAGCAGCGCAGACCAGTGTACTCCTCGAGACTTTTGATTTCGCTGAAACCCTTGTACTGGCAGTACAACTTGTCATTCAGGTACGGGGTGCTGTACAAGCTATGCTGTTTGCATATGTTTTTCAACGCTTCCGGGGACATTTCAACCATATTTGAGTCGCAGTTCACGGAAGTTCCGGGCAATGAATAATTAAGTGGGGGAAAGGACTTTCCAGTGGCGGAGTGCGAGCGTTGGCAATGTGCCAGTGGAAATAATCAACTGGTCCGAGTGAGTTGGTGGTGGATGAATTTTATATTATTATTATTATTATTATTACTACTGTCATCAATCAATAACAAACAAAAAAACAATTAGTAAAAAAAACAAAACAAGTAACAATGAAAATCCGTTGTTGAATAAAATTGATTTTGTTTGATAATAATTGTTTGTTTCTGTTGTTGCGATGCAATGAAATGGAAGTTAGTGAGCGCTTCCAGATGGTACGAAGGAGGGGCGACATAATGTACCACCACTCTCATCACGGGGTAAACATTTACTATTTTAAAACATTTAAAAACATTCGAAAAAGTCAAAAAAAGGGACTGTAGATACAGCCCCTACGTAGCGCATGCATTTTGAAAAGCATTGCATCTAGGATTACCCGACGTAGTCCCTAAGTACAATATCACGTTCAAATCGATTTGTAAAATGGTCAAGTAGTCACCATATAGGGTGCGCGACGTACTCTTAACAAGTTAATATTTAAGTAGACCTTTACTACTATAATAATGATAGTTATGAATGCAGAGGTAGAAGCCTTAAACTAATCTACCACCGACGCAGCATTGGCAAGAGGTTTGTAATATCGGGTCGGTCGTTATTTTTCCAGTCCAGGATTGGCTCCGACAAGTATGACAAAATGTAGTGTAAACGTCTTCACCATACCTATTCCACCTCATCGTGGCCAAGTCGTTTCGGATCGCTCCATAGTGGTGCGTTCAAATGAACCTCTTTCGTCGGTTTTGAATTTCGTTTAAAATTAAACTACTATGCGCAGTACTTGTTCAGGTCCAGCGTATAGGGCTGGAGGTGTGTACGAGCACCTTCCTTAATAGAAAAATACGTATTTTAGTACACAAATTCTTTCCCCCTATCAAAGACAATTTAAACATAATAACAATTGATAAAACGGCCTGTTTTGAAAACAATTTTTGCGGATATTTAGTTATATAATCGGAGTTACGGGCGCTTACTCTAATAAGAAGAACGTTCAACAACAATAAATATTGAATCGTCATATAAATAATAATATATTATAATATAATATAATTTTTTTACAATATTATTATTATAATAAAAATATAATAATAAAAAAATAAGATGATGATGAAATATAATGATGAACAGACAAAACAAACAAACAAGAAAGAGAGAGAGATAGGAGTAAAAATGAATGAGCCCAGCCGATAGCTTGGAAACGCTGCGCGCTGCTTTCAATCTTCGCCCAACACAACTTGGCCTGCGTGCTCCGACCGCCCTAATCGATTTCTCTACACCGAGCGCCATACCAGATCGATCTGCATACCACTAGCACACCATGAACAGGTACAAGGTAACCAAGCAGCTCGGCGATGGGACCTACGGCTCCGTGTTGAAAGCCGTTAACCGCTCGACGCACGAGGTGGTTGCGATAAAGAAGATGAAAAAGAAGTTCTACACGTGGGAGGAGTGCATGCAGCTAAGGGAGGTGAACTCCCTGAAGAAGCTTAACCACCCTAACATTGTTAAGCTGAAAGAGGTCATAAGAGAAAACGACGAACTATTTTTCGTCTTTGAGTTTATGGAGGCCAATCTTTACGAAATAACGAAAAACCGAGACCGTTCTTTCCCGGAAGCACGTATTAGGAACATAGTGTACCAGCTGTTGCAGGGGCTCGCGTTTATGCATAAGCATGGCTTTTTCCATCGTGACATCAAGCCAGAAAATATGCTGGTGAAGGGTGACACGGTCAAGATTGCTGACTTTGGTTTGGCGCGGGAGATCCGTTCAAGACCTCCCTACACGGACTACGTCTCGACGCGATGGTACCGTGCGCCAGAGGTACTGCTTCGAAGCACAGCGTACAATTCCCCAATCGATGTTTTTGCTGTTGGCTGCATCATGGCGGAGCTGTTTACTCTTCGACCATTGTTCCCTGGCAGCAGCGAAGCTGATCAAATCTACAAAATATGCTCCGTGCTCGGTTCCCCCAGCAACAAGACGTGGCCGCAAGGCATTAAGCTCGCCGCACAGATGAACTTTCGTTTCCCGCAGTTCGTACCGACACCGTTGAATTCCTTGATACCGAATGCCAGCCCAGAGGCCATTCAGCTTATCAGCGACATGTTACAATTCGATCCGAACAAAAGGCCAACAGCAAGCCAGTGTACGTACTCGCGCCTCCCCTTCTTTCTTCGATTCCAACCTTCTATGTATATTCGCGCATACTAACTTCACGATTTATACACAACAGGCTTGCAGTACCCGTTTTTTCAAGTGAACATGACGGCCCCACCAGGGGGAGCTCTCTCGCCACCGAAAACACTATCGATGGAATCTGGGCTACAGAACCAAGTGAGTCGACCGCGCGTGGAAAAGCCTGGCTTGCCAGAGCAAAATGTAAACCGCAGCGGCAACTACAGCGACGTCCAAAACAACGCGCGCACCCGTTCGAATTCCGGTTCAAACAGCCCCTCGTTTGGTAGATTCAAGAGCAGCAACGATAACGCAAACGATTTCGGGAGCGACAACAACCGCAGCAATGCTTCGAATAATAATTTCAGCAGCAGCCCTAACAACGACAACAACAACAATAGCAACAACAATAACAGTGGGATCAGCTCCTCCCTTAGCTCCAACCGTGTTGGAAGCACTGGTGGCAGTGGCTTTGACTACGGTTCAAGCAGCAATGCTCAGCAGGGTGTAAAAAATAGCGGATATTCTTTTGGTGGCAACAATGACAGCAAAAGTGGGTATTCTTTCGGATCGAACGGATCACAAGCATCAAACGGTTTTGGAAGTGGTATGAACAGCAATTTTGGTGGGGACGTTCTCGGTGGAGCCTCGAACAACAGTCTCAGTAGCAACAACTATAGTGGCTTTGGCACTGGCAGGAATAGCCGTAATAGTAATAACAATGGTAGCAGCAATAGTAATTTCGGAGGAGCGGGATTTGGATCTAACAATTCAAACTCCAACTATAGTTTTGGCGGTAACAATAGGAATTCAAATAGTTCTAGCGCAAATGCAGGTAGTAGTAACACAACAAGCCGTTACGCACGCCTTGCTCGATATGGTCCAGGCAAATCGTCCAGTCCTTTGCCTGGAAGCACGAGCAGTTTTGGAGGTGGTTTCGGCAACGGCGGTGACAATTATGGGCAAGCTCCTTCGTCTGGAGGGCAGCGTGGAGGGTATAAGCCGGGCGGTTACGTACCAACGACGCGTGCGCAACGTAGTGGAGGTAGACGCAAGTTTGCGAGTGCCGGTGCGGGAGTTTTAGGTGGTACAAACAGCAACTCTGTTGCACAGAGTGGTGGGTACCAACCAAAGTACATGTCAGGCGCCACTGGATTAGGCGGTGGAAACGGTGGATTCGAGCCAAGCTCGTTTGGCAATAACGGCACTTCAAACTCAAACCAACAAGGCCAAAGCAACTTGAGTGGTTATGGCCGCCATAGATTTTAGGAGCAGTCATATCTGACTGACTGGCACACTAACGCTGACAGTGTCCTGGTCGATTCGCTCCTTTTGGTGTGTAACAGTAACGCTGCCAGTGTGGTGGTTTTTAGCATATGGTTACACGGGATTATATATACTACTGGTCTAGACACCTTTCTTACTTAATACATATAATAAGAATACATAAATAATAAAATGACACTAAAAAATAATTTTCTTAAATTTTCTTCTTCTGTCGAATGGCTAATTTCTACCCTCTGATGATTTTCTTCTTCTTCTTCTTTGATCGTTTATTGTAGACACTGTTAAATTTCAGAGGCATACTAAATAAAATGGAATTTCGTGCAGAACACTAAATCAGAGAAACATTTTTTTTATTTCAAAAAGATGCGTGTGCGTAAAATAAACGTTTATTACTTCACTTACCTAATCTCGTGAAATATTTTTCTTGTACTTCCTCAACTGACTCCCAACCTTTTACGCTCCTCGACCAAGTGTCGTTCCAATTCCTTATCTAATGCCCTGTCCAAAGCTAGGCTTCTACGCGAAAAATTTTTCTTCCTCTTTGTGGTCGACGTTCCTATCCTCGAACGTCCAGGTACTCCTTCCACCCCTGGTTTTGCTTCTTGCAATTTCTGCTTTGACTTTGGTTTCCACGATGAACGATCTTCTATTACGACTGAGCGGCTTTGTTGCTTTGACTTGGTACCGCCAATTTGCGGTAGAAACGACGGTTGACTGTCAATTGATACTCTACTCATATGCCAATCGGCAATGTCGTCTAGACTCTTCATATTTGTTAACGAAGAAACTACGGACGAACTGCCATCGACGATGCTGCGATCATCAACACTAGAATGGTCCAAATTTTGCTGTGGGCCTGACACTGTTTTTTGCTTTTTCGCAAAAGGTAATTTGAACGGGTTAGCCCTGCTGCCGTATACATTCGCGTTGACGCGCTCTCCTATCAATTTCTCATATCTACTAATTTGTTTTTTGTACATCGTCAATAATGTCGAGGTTATCTTTGTCCCCCTACCTTTTGCCCGCAACGTGCTTATATTGTCCAATGGGATAAAATAGGTTTCAATGTCTTTTGAGACCACGTAAGCGAATGGCGATGTATGTTCATCTTGATCCGTTATCAAAAGCTGTCCTCCAACTATTGGGTTGTGCTCAGCAGAAATGATGGCCAATTCCCTGTATGGGGCATTACTTTGCTTCAATGCAAAGTATTTTAGCGGCAACTTCAACTTTGCCTTCTGAAAATTTCTGCTTTTGCGTTTGCGCTTTGTAAATGTTTGTTCTATGTTGTCCATTGGGTTTCGAGCGGTCAGCTCAGAAGGTTTGAAGTAGTACACACATTTCAACTCGCCTTTCTTTATGAACCACACGCCAGCCGGTGCTTTCCCTTGGTGCACTAAAATGGCATTTTTCGCATAATCTTTTTTCTCCACAATGAAGGATAAGTCGGCAATACGGCGTTGACTCCAGTCGCTCAGCATTGGGTGCTTTCCAAGATACTCCATTTTCATTTTACTTTCATACGCTGTCATGTGGTACTTGCAAAGTGTGTTCATATACACTTCTTTTGGTATACTGATGATTTTTGTTTCTTTCTCAGCAGCAGCAATTATACTTGCTGTTCGCAGACTTTGATCGGAAAAGAGGGCTATCTCGCCAAACCCCTTTCCAGCGTCTATCTGGGAAACTTCTTTGCCAATGAATAAAGGGTTCTCGTCAATCATCCTTGTCATGTAATCGTAGCCTTTTACTTTATAAATTTGTATCTTGCGCTGCGTGTTCACGGGGTCCATATCAACATGTACAGCGACTAAGCCTTGAGCATTTATCATGTACTTTTGCCCAGGGTGCCCTTGTAAACAGATTATTTGGCTCTTTTTGTATCTGGTCATTTCCATGTATTGGCAGGCCATTCGGAGCTCGTCAGGTTTCAGTTTCAAGAAAATGTCCCCATGGACCTCCAATGCCCATGTTTTGATTTTCTGCATTCCTTTGTCGTCCCGTTTCCCAGGCACTTGGTTGTCCAAAACCTTTGACATTCGCTTGATAATCTTATTTTTGCGTTGCTGCTCTTCATACAATTTTTGAGATTGAACCATTTCATGCCATGTGTTCCATGCAGCAGCGTAGGGCCGTTTCAGTATTTTGCCGAGAAACACGCGTAGGAACTGTTGCTCCCTTTCGTCCCATTCGAACTCCATGTCATCTATGGTCTCCATCGCTAGTATCCTTCGGTTTGCCCCGGGGAGCAGTAGAAGGAAGATATGCACAGCCCAAGCTGAGGTGGCAAAGTGCGTTGAAAGGAGGACCGACTCGCACTCCACCCACATGCCACCGCAAGGCTAGTTGTGCCAGCATGCGTTACCAGTTGTGTCATAGTGTAGCCATATTTATTATATTATTATTATTACATTATTACACACCACATCATATATTTCTTATAATATATATTTTTTATTTTTATTATTATTTGTTATGTTTTATATGTTAATGTTGGTGTTGTTGTTTTTATATATATATATAATAAATAATAATATAATAAAATAAAGAGTTTATATTTTTTTAATATTATTATTATTATTATTATTGTCAGCCAATAATAATATAAAAATAATATGCGAAATCCTCTCTAATTAATATGCATGATGATAGGACAAGGAGAGTGAAATGCAAGCACTTACCAACGTAGACTTGATCCTCTGGCGAAGTCATGTTGATCCGCGAGTTCAACGTTATTCCTCGCCTTCACTTATAAGAGCAAATGGAGTACGAAACTTAAACGATAGAGAATGGTGGGCATATGATAGATAGGGTATTTTGTGTAGCATATGAAGTATAAAATTCTGTATTAAATTTTTGTAGACTTTGACATGAGTTCCATTATAGCTCGTCACCCATTTTGAATTTTATGGTGGATAATATATATAATAAAAATATAATATATAATATATATATATACAACAACAACAAACTAATAATAATAATAAGTATAATAAATATAATAATACACAACACCAACACCTCTTCTCTTCTTCTTCTTCGTTCTTCTTTTTTTCTTCCTCCATTATTCTCCACTCTGGTCGCCATGCATCACGCAAATCTTCACTACTGCGCCAAACGGCCGACTTACGACGCCCTGAAAAAGTAAAAACGCCATGGATCGCTTCAACCTTGTGCAAGATTTTAAAAATGATATGGTAAACTACCAAGAACGCGTAAGCAGCGGCACACAACCGTCATTTTCATCGTTTGGGGTATTGCCGACTACTTTAGACTTTCTAGACAACCAAAATATATCAGCAATCACCATCATCAACGTTGCTTATTTCGGAATCGTTTATTTCTTGTACAAATTAATGTCAAGAAAAGGTGTAGAACCTCTTAAAATTAAGAACGTCATGAGACTATATAACTTGATATGTGTTGCTTTGGCTGGTTATGTTGTAGTTGGTGTAGTTCGTCATAAGCTTGTTGCGCCTGGAAGTTTTGCTTGCAACGGCATGGACGTATCCTCTCCTACCGGAAAAAAGTTAGCATTTGTACTATGGGTTTACTACGCGCAAAAATATTTTGAGTTTTTAGATACATTTTTCTTCATTTTAAGGAAATCCTGGAGGCAAGTGAGTTTTCTGCATTTGTATCACCACTCGTCCATTACGTTTGTGACCGCAGCATTTATCACGTAAGTATTTTTGCCATTCTTTCTAAGCATATTGTATCGTCACATGACTAACAAAAAATGCCAATCATTGCTACAATTATTATTATATTAGTTTCGATATTAACGGCGACTGTTACCTTGCCGCATTGATGAATTCCTTCATTCATGTTTGCATGTACGGGCATTACTTCTTATCTAGCTTTGGAGTTAAAGCATGGTGGAAACGTTACTTAACGCAAATGCAACTTTTGCAATTTGTCATCTGTTGGATTCAACCTATATACGCCTTTTATGCTGGATCCAGTTGTGGATATAAAGACTGGTTAAAAATGGGCATGATTGTGTACCAAACAACCATGTTTGTTTTATTTATGCATTTCTACAAAAAAAGTTACTCCAATAAGAAGAAGAAGAGTGCATAACGAAGAAATATATTGGAGCGAGAAGCACTGTAACGAGGCTACGACGAACAGTGAACATGGGAAACCCAGGATGATGGATCAGGACACCCAGCGTTGTTTTGGGTACACTTAAATAATGCGATATCCTTCTTTGTTAGCATAGGGGCATAAAAATATATTTATTATTATCATATTATTTTATAAAAATGAAAAGAAAAAACGTAAATGGGGAGACTGCTCCGTAATCGCACATACATGTGATGTTGTTTTTCACGAACCTTGTGGAATAAATTTCAATTTCACACAAGAGCCTTGAAATGAAATTCCTTCTTCACGTCTTTGCTTCCATTGACATCGTATGGTCGTAGTTCATTGTTGGCACCACTGACTGTATAAACTTCAAAAATATGAACAAATATTGATCGACACGGGCTACTTTGCCAGAGTCTGTAAAATGATCCACAATCTTCTTCATAACAGATGCATGCTTGCAAGGGTGTATACTGGCAAATACACCACCATTCTTAAATGGGAAAGCTTCTATCGTTACCGTTTTATTCGCATAATCTTGCATAATATCTTCTAATATTTGTTCTGGCCTTAGTGGTTGCCCATTCTCATCACTACCACTGAGAAAAACGCGCGGTGTTTGATAGTATTTATCATAGGTCAAATATATGTCGTATCGTCGCGTCAATTGAATATTGTCATTCATGTCACCGGCAAAAACATAATCTGGTTCATCCTCTTCCTTCGCCTTGGCAATGTCTTCCACCAGCAGACTTTCATCTTCAAAGCCTTCTAAATCCGCATAATCATCATCTGATTCCTGCAAACCCGCATCAGCACCTTTCTTTACATTCTCCGTACCACCTTTATCGGCCAACCCTGAATCGCCAGACCCATCCATAGTCAAAGCGTCCATCCCTTTTGACAACTTCCCAGCGTCCGCATCTTCTATTGACACTGCTTTCTTCAAGTGCGATTCCTTTGCCCCATCTTCAAGGTGCGTAGCCAGCCAGCCATCATCACCATCACCATTCTTATCGCCAAGGCCGGCTTCAATGACCTCTTCCAGAAATTTCTGTGATACCAACGTATTGACTCGTGACAAGCACGGTATGTTTCGTGTGACTAAATACTGTTTATTGCCCGGCAAATATGATTTTAGTTTATTTCTATCTGCAGTGCACCATTCCCAAGTTGGGCATTTGTAAACAAGCAGATCACCCGCTTTTACAAATTCATCAGGTGTCAATACCCCTCTTTCAACGAATTTGCTTTCCCTCAAGACTGGCGCCGTCATCTCCCTTACGGACTCCACCTGTCTGGTGACAAAGTTGGTCAAGCCTTGCGTAAAACTAGACATTTTCCAAGCAAGAGGTCAGTGTACTCTCACAAATTTTTCAAGGCAGCAAGACCGAAGCAGATTGGTAGATTTCAATTTGCAGTGGGCTCGTTTGTTCCGCTTCCTACTGTCACTTTATCAAGGCACGCAATGGGCTACCCAAAATAGGTGTGATGTGGTGGCACGGCGACCGTTCGAGGACCAGAGTGAACGCGTCTCTCTCGGTGATGTGAACTAACAACAACAACAACAACAAAAAATTATCATTATTATTATTATTATTATATATAAAAAATATAAATAATTGATAATAATAATAAACAGTAGGAGAATAATAATTGAAATAATAGTAGAGCAAAAGAAGAAGATATTATGTGTAATTATATTACAGTAGTAAAATACAATAACAACAATGCTACCGGTCAATCATCCAATTATTACTGTAGTATTCAATATAATTGAAATACTGTAATAATGATTTCAAGGAGATTTCTTCGGATAAAATAAAGAAGGAAGAGGGAGGGAAATAGGAAAAGGAAGCAGCACTAAGTATAATAATATCATATACTTAGAAAACAAACACACAGGCAAAAGAAAAAAACGTATGCACTATGCACTCTGTGTAGTACAATATGCGTGGAATGTACTGTACCGTTTGGAAAAAGGCCTACGAGTCTTTCTGGAAGAAGCGCAGGCACCCACAGACTACGAGGTAGTTGTAGCATACTCATAGGCAACCATATTTATCAACAACCTCAAGCGAACGTCGAAAAACCATTGTTTACCACCAGCGTAGCACGATCTAATTAAGGTTTTTAGGCATCGCGAACGAAAGTCCTGCTGTACTGTACTGTACTGTACTGTACGTACGTGCATTAATAACGAAAAGTGTGAGAGTGTACACATCCGTTCAAGCAATGCATTATGCATATAGAGAATCGAAACGACCACACTGGACTTATTTAGGTTTGTTATATATAAATATATACACTGTGTAAGCAGAACATCATTGTTTTCAATTCTCATTTTTTTTTTGTTTCAGCGTGGTGGAGAAGAACCGCATCAACAGATAATATGAGATTACAACGAGGGATCATTGTCGATCTTCACATTTTCCACCAACTTTTACTACCTTTCCATGCTATGCCATAGTGTAATTTGTTGGATACTACACTTTACTTCTTTTATTATTATATAATAATTTGAAATAATATCGTGCATTATTATATTTATTTATTATTATGTCATCATCATAGTTTCTTCTTCATCATCATCACATTATTATTATAGTATAGCAGTAATTGCAAGGCGGGAGCATGTGCCATGTGCCAACCTGGCCGCTGACCCTACGCGGATACGTACACTCGTACAACTGACAGCATCAGTAAAACTGCACTAGCAAAAGATATCCACTGCTTTAACCATGAAATTTCAAAGTTCGATCATGGCCCTCGCCCTCGCGTCGGCCGCCCTTGCTGCCACTGGGAGCGCGGCTAGAATTAGCATGTCCTCAATCGCCTCCTACTGGAAACGTGCCGGTGGCTCAACTTCTTCCTGCCCTACAGCAGTTGCTGTTGCGTGGGCTGAGAGTCGTGGCGACACGACGGCTAAAGGGTACAATAGTAACAGCATTGACCGTGGTTTGTGGCAAATAAACAATTACTGGCACCGTGACGTTTCCGACTCTTGTGCATTTGATGCCGGCTGCAACGCCAAAGCAGCTCTGAGGATCAGCAGCGGTGGGTCGAGATGGAGCCCTTGGGCTACGTACAACGACGGGTTACATCACAGATGGATGAGCGCTGCCAGAACTGCATGTGGTGGTAGTAGCAGCTCATCATCTTCATCAAGAAGTTGCTCTAGCTGCTTGTATTACGGTGGTGGCCGAGGATGCGCCAGCAAATGCCCTCGAAGCTACTCGTGCCAAAATTGCATCAAATACGGCGGTGGATACGGGTGTCGCTCGAAATGCTCTTCCTCGTTTGACGAGGCTGAAGTCGGTGGCGGAAGAGTTTACGGCGAATACAACAAAGGTCCTGTGAAAGTCGGCGGTGAATGGAACTTCGATGAAACCGAGGAAAACGTCGGTGGCTTTAGCGTTTACGGCGAGTATGAGAGAGGCCCTGTGAAAGTCGGCGGTGAATGGGATTTCGATGAAGAGGGCGGCGAAAGTCTAGATTCGTGGGGTCAGCCTTCGCACACACAGCCTCATATGCCAGACAGTAGGAGTATTGGCGATTGGATTAATTTCCGCCTCTAAGCAGTGGGTGACAGGTAATCGGCTTTCAGCACTAAATGATCCCCCGACTTCAAGAAGAAAGAAGATTTCACATTATATTTTTTCAAATTATATAAGTAATTACAATGCTATATGTTAATGTAGTTGTTTTTTATGATGTGAGGCAAAAGAGTGTCTGTACTATATTGTAGTGTATGTAATTAAATGAGGACTTTAAGCTTTAAGTGTACAATAGACCACAGATTAAGTTTGATTTACATATTTCCAAGTTCCTAACCTTTATTATTATGTACTACGAACTCTTCTTGAAAGAACGAACACTTAATAATAATGATGATCACACACAGGAGGAGGGCGACTTTTTTCGAATAATTAATTCCCACGGGGAAGAATATCCCAATAATAAATATACGTAGTGGTACTCTAACTTTTTTTCTCTCCTACAACACTACTATCATCGACGACGACGATCTTTTTTTTTTTCTTCTCTCTTCTTCCCGTGTCGCCCGCACTGATGCTGCAGCTGCGCACCGCTCAACAATACCAAGCCCTTGGCGTTACTGACGATTCCTTCGTACATATTAGAAGAGGCCGGACGCACGCTCAGGCAAAAAAGAATCGAAGCGCGTCCAACCCCACCCCCCTTTACACGTGGGCATGCAGACGAAAGGCGAAGTGAGATCACACGGCAGTTCTAGTGGTGGGATAAGTAACAAAAAGAGAAAGCTTAGTCACGGCTCGGTCACACTAACGTCCGACACACGGCCCAAACATCTTGAGAATGAGATCACTTTAGAGCCATCGGAACGTGTAAAATCAAATAATGGAATGACGATCAATAAAAGGGCAGGAACGAATAAAAATAGACACCTATTCGTGCTTCCAGGGCTACTGCATGCGGAAGCGCTGCAGCAACAAACTGCTCCGAGCACCCAGCATGTAGATCAATCACAAGACACACCGCTCGGTTCCCAAACGGACACAGAAATCCCATTATCTCAGCCTCTAGTTGCAAGCCAGTCATACGAAAATTTGAGTCAGTCAACGACTACGAAAAACGATGCCGTTTCAGGCGCCAGCGCGAAAGACTCTAGTCCCGCAAAGGACGCGGGATCGACGAAACGAAAACAAAAGGGAAAGACAAGTAGTGAGCATTTACAAATCGGAAAAGTTTCTAAACTGAACACTGTAAACCCTGAGTTATACATTGAACTCAATGGCGGCCGCTTAAAGCTAGTAGGAAACATAGTTTACCCCAAAAATCGTTTCATTACATTACAATGCTTGCAGCAAGGTGGAAACAAAATTAAAAATGTACTGTGCGATAACACATTTGATAGCATTGTTGTTTTCAATCAAGCAGAATTTGTAAGTACACAAGTCTTCATTTTATGGCCATTTCAATTACGCAAGATTTACTAACACAGAGATTGCAACTAAAAGATACCCGATAGTGACGACAATCAGCACGCATCTTCTAAATCCGAGGTTGTTGACAAAGACATTTCAAGAGGGAAGATACCAAACAAGTACAAGCTACCCGCGGATACGAGCCTTGAAGCGTGTAATGGTTTTATTGGGACAGGGCCTGTAGACACGAAGGCGCATTTGGTTAAAACTACGGAGGAAAAAAAAGCATCGGTAGATAAAGTTAATGACAATCTAGATGAAAACGAAATTGCTCCAGTACCCATTACTGCTAAGAATGAAATTGTTGTCATAGACGATGACAGTGAGTTGGAATTGACACAATAGGCGCGCAAAGTTACTTTAGGACAGATCAGCTCGAGATGGAATGCGCAGCGCACGGGAAAGTGTCGTTCACTTATAAATGATTTTTATTATACAGATTACATTAGTATTATCTTAAGCTTAAATCCATACAGCAAATGCAGTCTCAAGCGCCTAGCAAAAATTTTGAAAAACGTGCGCCCTTTTATTTGGCACTCAAAACTTCAATTTCAAACTTTAGCACAGAGTTAGGCATAATACCCCATGCTGGAAAGCCGCCAGCACCATAACCATATGCAGGAGAACATGTCAGAGAGGCTTTTTCCCCGACTTTCATGGTCAATACACCCTCATCCCAACATTTGATTACTTGCCCAAGACCAACTTTAAAAGTGAATGGCTCTTGACCAGGGTCCTTGGTAGACCAAAATTTTGAATTCAAGTCTTTGTTTTTTCCATACCCCGTGCAGTGGACGGTGACCGATTGCCCCTGTTGGCACTGAGGCCCACTGCCTTCGGCGATGATATCTTTCTTGTACGTTTCTGG
>JACLAC010025993.1_pt1 | contig 18009 bp, 11 predicted proteins | sample 8027881 | NCBI WGS metagenome assembly JACLAC01 (sample SAMN15725517, study PRJNA655200) | protist metagenome | isolation source: fluorescence activated cell sorting (FACS) single amplified genomes of... | place: Spain: Blaines Bay Microbial Observatory, Mediterranean Sea | collected 2016-01-19 | reverse complement strand
GCTTTTCGCTTTTTTGGCGGTCTTTTGTATGTTTCTTTGTCTAATGCTAAATATTGTTTCAGTTGAACAAAATTCTTTTGTAATCTTTCAAACTCTTCCAAGATTACTGGCACATACCTTCTATTACTTATAACGTTTTCTACCGTGCTTAATTTGCCAGGGTACGGAGGTGGAAACTGTGGAATAGCTGGTGTTGTTGCAATTGAAATTTGTTCAGGAGAAGTACCTGTTATCATTAGAGCATTTCCAGTACCATTGGCGTTATTAATAGTCGTTGATGTCGTCACGGCAGCTGTTGCTGACGTGGCATGTGGTTCTGTATTATTTTGTCCATTACTTCCGGCTTTTTCTCCTACTACTACCGTCTCCCCTGGACTTACGACTTGCTGCTTTTCACTACTTTCTTGCATTTCTTCGCTATTTTTGCTTTGTCTACGAATATCAATTTTCTTTGCTATGTGCCACTCATCCCATTCCTTGAACCATCTTTCCATATTAGCGTTAAGGTTCCGAATGGATTTTTTATATTTATCTGCTTTTTTAAGAACTTTCTTAAATGGGTTGTCTAAATCTTTCAAAATTTTCCATTTTTTAGTTAATCGATTAAATTGGTTTTGTTTGCGTAAAATTGTATCGACTTTTCTTATGCAATGTTGTAAATTTTCCACTCGCAAGAGTTCATAAGGTTTCAAAAGCTTTAAGCTCTCAGAAGCCCATTTGAGTATTTCCACGCCTGTAACAATTAGATTCTGTACATTTTGACTTTCGTTACTTAAATGCCTAAAAGCTGTTGTGTTCCCCATTAATAATTCATCGATCTCCACATCACCAATTTTTCCACGAGTAGCAACATATTTTAATAAATCATCCCCAGCGACACTCTTTTCTACGTCATAATATTCTGTGTCAAACTGTGCATCATCAGACGGAATTAAACGCAAAAATTCACGCCTAGCAGTTTTGACTAGGTTTAAAAATTGCTTAACTTCATCAATTCTCTTCTCTTCGTTATATTTGGCTTTTTTTTCTGGTGGATAGTGCATATCAAGGGTCTTAAGTAGCCACCCGGTAACTTCATGTGAAATCATACCCATTCCTTTAATCTTGTGATAGGTTGGCGATTCATTTGTAGTAGTGGTGGTGGTGGTAGTAGTAGTCGTGGTCGTCGTCGTTGTTGTTGTTGTTGTCGTAGCAAGGGTAGATGCCATAGACTGTCCACCCGCACGCGATACTTCCATTTGCTTACTGTTTAAATACATAGACAACGAATCGGTTATTTGTTGAATAACGTTGGATACGCCTATACGAATAGTACAACGTGGACAGTAATATTTAAAATCATCAGTAAGGTTAGCGACAGGAACATCCATACAATCAGGATGAAACCAATTGCCACATTTCTCACAACCAAACATATCGCCATCTGTAGTGTTTCCGCATAAACACCACGGGTGTACAATGTCCATTATTTGCGGCATCAAGTCAAGGTGGCAATGTATTTTCATTCCTTGGTCACGAAGTTTTCGCAAATGATCTAAGGAGGCATTGCCTTGTTGAATGCCCGCATTTCGAACTTCTTGGTCCCAATTGTACCCATCTTCTATTTCTTTATCAATCTTTTCTACCAATGGTAAATATATAGCAATTTTCTCGTGTTGTTTCAACAGTCCCCGCAGTTTCGTTAGGGTTAATTTCTCTTCAGTCAAAGCTCTTTGCATCTTTTCGTTTAAAGTTTTTCCTTTCCTAGCTTCGCTTTTTAATCTTGTCAACGCCCCTTTTGGTAGAAATGGCACCGTTGCAGCTTTTTTCAACAGCTCACCCAACTTTTCCATAGTTGGTTTTGCCTCTCCGCTTTTTAATTTAAAGAAATTTTCGATTTCTTTTGAGCCTATTTGTGCTTTTAAAGATTTATTTCTTAATGCTTCCGCTGTTTGGACATGGCGTATAATCCTCCACCCATCATATCCTTTGCTTGATTCAGAAATTCCTGGAATGTACAGAGGTTCCTCGTCATCTTTCTTCAACGTCTCGTAACGTTTTAAGACTCTGCTAACTTCTTGGATTTTTCCACCACTGTCAGCTTCTAGCAATGGTGCCACACTCCGAAGCCATTTTAAAATGTTAACACGATATGACAACAGCTTTACTTCTGGTGTTGAGTATGCAAGACTAGTTCGTGCTTCTTCTAATAAATTTTCAAAAATTTCTAAATATTCTTCTTCTATGGTGACTATTTTTCCGCTGATAATATTATTATCACCGTTGGTATTGCTTGAACTATCCGTATCGATATCCTTTGCCTGTTCCGATTCCTCCTTTAGCGCTTCTTCCATGTCTTTATCGCTTTGCATAAGTTGCTCATCTACTTTCTTGATAAAAATTTCAGCTATTTCCACTTCTTTTGTGATTACTTTCAATTCATTATAAACTTCGGTGGCAAGCGTGTTGGCTTGAAAGCAAAGGTCCGTGATCTCTTTCTTTGTAGGTTTTCGTCCAACCTTTGATTTGTTGCGTTGCTGTTTTGAAAAACTATTCCTTGCCCGCGAAATCCATTCGCTTGACTTTTCAAATTCATTAATTATTGGCTCTGTATTTACAATCTCGACTTGTGTTTTTTTGACGTCTTCTATTATCTTCTCTAAAACTTTTAGCTCGATTGGTGCTATTGACATCACATTCGAAGAGGAATGAGAATTGAGTAAAGGGAAAACTGGATTAGAGGATCTATATTTTATAATACTTCCAATATTTTCCACAATTTCATTTACCGTATTTTGCAATGCTACAGAATCGTTCTTTAATTGTTTTAGCTTTTCTAGTTCATCTTCTATATCAACAGTAATATCGTCACCCTCTTCAATCAAAATTAACAACGAATCAATGGTCACTGGTACTTGGTTTTTCTTATGCGCCCCTTTCCCCGGGGCTTTTAAAGCTAATTCGGTCCGTTCGAGCCATTCTAAGCAAGACTTTATAGTATTTCTCATCTCCTTTTCTTTTTCTATTCGGTATTCCTCTGCTACCATATTCTCTGGAAGCAAAGCTCGTATGGTTGGTATTTCAGCAAACATATCTTGCAATGTCTCTATATTTTCAAATGGTTCTTCTGTTAAACATTTTGTTGCTCTTGCAGCCCAATCGCGGCGTTTTATTTCTGTTTCTAAAACTTTTAGAAGATCCATTTCAACAGGTATATCCACCCCCTCGACATATAAACTATGCAAATCCTCTTTTGTGCTCTTTTTGTCGTCAATAGCTTCCTGCGCCTCTTCCATCCATTCATTTGCAGTTTCGACTAAATCACGAATATCCTCAACCACGCCTTTATTTTTGCTATTATTATCCATCATTAGAAAATCTTCAGCTTCATCCAAAAGTGTACTTAACATTTTTAAGTTTGCTTTCTTTTTACCTTCCCCGCCACGTCTTGATGTTTTGTTCGGTATGGCGTCTTTGAACTTTTTTACCCAAGTAGTCGCCTCGCTCAAAGCTTTTGTCAACTTTGTCGAATGGACACTTACATCGATAGGTAAGTGTTTTGATTCTTGTAAAAGTGCGCTAAAAACTTTTAAAGACCCACGATTGCCGCTACTTGATGATGGCGTCCCGGCACCATTATTACCATCACTGGCACCATCTTTACTATTACTCGTTTTATTACTTTTTAAATTATTTACACGTTTTATCCATTCCTGCGTAGACAATAATGCATTTTTTACAATTGCCAATTCATCAGTTTCAATTCCAATTGACTCCACTTGCTCAACTAAATCCTTGACTACTTCTAATGCCGGTTTTCTATTAGAGGTACCATTTCCATCTGCCAGACGCTGTTTATTTGAAATTTGGAATTCCCAAAATTCTGGGAAAAGTCGTTGAATACGTGTGCTTTGTGCCACAGCCTCGGTTAAACGCATTTTTAATTCATCAACTTGTGGAACTCTTACTGGAAAATTTTGGCTATGTTTTAACATGGTTTGAAATACTTCGATTCTTATACATTTATCACCACTAATCATACCTTCATATTTTTCGATCCATTCATTAATATCGCTTAAAATATTTTTAACGTGGTTAATATCGTCCAAGAAGCCCTTTAACGATTTGGCATTTTGCATCAATTTCTCCAACTCTTCCAAACTGTACAATTGTTTATTCATACCGGACAACATATCATGTGCATGTGCCGTCCATTGATTTACCATCATGATGCGGTCTTTCAATTTTTGTTGTTGATTTATTGAGCTTTTTACAAAACCTTCTTGTGACGAGCCGGGTACTAATGTAACTTGAGGCAAAGTTTTAGCTTCGATTAATAACATTTTTAAATCGTTAAATCGAAATTGGTTATTATTGTTGTTGTCACTACTATTTAATAGATTCCTAGCACGCGTGTTCCACGCGGTCCATATTCTCTTAATTTCCTTATCTGTCAATTTCGTGTTGGATAACCTGCCATTGCTATTTTTTTTAACGTTGCTTTTGTCCATCTTTTTCAATGCAATATTCGCATTGTCACTACGTACACCACGTCTTAATTTTTCCTCTTCTTCAAAATTTTTACGTAAATATCGAACTTCTTGTCCTGCGCCAACACTTGCCGCTAATTGAAATGCTGCACGATTTATATTGTATTTACTATTATGTAACATTTCAAGTGCTTTTTCATTTTCAAGTAACGAGTTGGTCAACGCATTTTTATCAATAGCCCGCTTCACGGAATGTAATGGCTTCGAAAGTGCTTTTGAAATTTCTAAATATCTAGTCACTTCAGCTGCATTGACATCACTTCCTTTTCCACCTTCAGCGCCTTGCCATATACAATTAGCTTCCAACAAAGCCATCTTCTCTTCCCTTGTTTTCGGCTTATTTGTCGGGTCTTCGCGATACGAACTAACAACAGCTTGGTATGCATTATCATCAACTCTCGGTCGCTTACGCTTGTAACGTTTTCCAGCGACTTCAAAATGATTCGCGCTATCACGACCACTTGTTTCAGCTATGTTATTACCACTACTAGGTGAGGAGTGCGGTGTTTTTTTAGAACCCATTAAAGAACCTGAACGATCCCGCGGTGACAACGTCATACGGCTATTATTGGACATAAAATTTGAGGATGGTGTTTTCTTAATTTTTAAAGACGGTGATAAGTAGCCAAGATTATTTTGCATTGTCGCCGTGGTTGTCGTTGTAGTAGTAGTAGTAGTAGTAGTGGTGGTGGTAGTAGTATTATCACTGCTACTTGATGACGGGGTATTTAATTTATCATTTTGATTATTCATTTTTTTATATTTTAATATTATTTATATTTTCTTAATTATTATTATTATTATGTAACATATATATATTATATAATACAACAGAGAGAGAAAAAAAAGGTGCGACAACAAATAATATTGAATATATATGGTATATATATAGATGTGTGTCGATCCTAAAATCAATCGTATATTTAAATATTATTTTAAATTTTTTAAATAATAATTATTATTTATTTTTTTTTTTTAAATCAAAAAAATAAATCTCCTCCTCCTAAATCTTATTAAAATCCCTTTTCGGCTGCTGTGTCCATGCTATTATACGCGGGCTCTGTATAAAAAAATGAATATTAAAATATAGTAATATGATGGGTGGTTGGAAATTATTATGTTCGAAGGGCTCTATTATTCCAACCAGGCCTTAGGGCAGGCATGTACTTGTTCGTGTGTGTGCCAGTGTGGGAAAAAAATCTGCTGCTGGTTTAAATACCTCGTAATACGCGGAAGTGAAAAGATGTAACGTGTATTATCATATATATTTAATTTCAAATATATATATATGTACATTATCATATATGATGTGTGATTAAAATATTAATATATTACCTCCCCCCCCCAGGGGTTTTATTTTTAGTTTTTAATTGGGGATGGTATCATATCAGGTATGTCATACGACACAGTACAGTGTATGTGATTTTTTTGAAATATTTTATCATAATTTATTTTTTATTACAAAAGCAAAACTCTCCTTCATCATATCATACAGACGAAAAATACAACAAAATATAATCACGCAATATTTTAGTGTTTTTATTCGCATGCTAATTTACTATCAAAACTACTTAATGATATTGCAAAAGCTTGAAATGGTGACAATGGACTTTGGAAATCCATTGTAAATTTATCTTTAGCAACACGACCAAATTGCAATACAACCCGTTCTTGGTCTTCAGGGTTGATTAATTGGAAATTTTTTACAGATGCCATCGTTACCCGTCCATTGAAATTTAAAACGTAAGCACCGACTTGGTCATTCCAACGTGGAGGTTTGTTGATCATATAAAACAATTGATCCAATTCGCGGTCTTTAAATTTCCGTAATATCCCTTCTTCGTCAGTTCTTGGTTGAAATTTAACACGTCGTTGCGTACGTTCATCTACTACTGGTACCGCAACTCGCATTTTCCTTGGACCTCTTGAACCAAGCAAATTAGATGCATACATTGCTATTCCTAATTCCTCCCTAATTTTATTTGAACCTGATGTCTTATCGCCACTATTTGGATTCATGCCATCGTCATAAACGTTAAATTCGGTACCTAAAAAGTTTGAACGTAACTTTCCAACATAATTGTCACTTTTACGGGCAAGATCATCTTTGCTAATAGAAATTAGATAATTGGAAGTTTTATTAGCCTTCCGCGGTTTTGCTGCCATCAAAAAAGTATCATTCTCTTTCAAATATAAGTGATATTGTGTCGATCCAAAACCAAAACTTGCCATTCCTGTTGGTTTGATTCTTTCAATGTAACACTGGACTACACCATCGCGCCTTCGTGCAGGTGCCATGACAAATTCTTTCATATTTGATAGATTGGGAGTACGTTGAACGCCACGAGCTCTTGGTGCTGCATCAGCTTCTTTATCGATATCATCCGAACTTGGTGGTTTTGGCTTTTGATCCTTTGTTGGCGTACGTGATTTATTTGATGCCTTGCTTCTTCTTTTTGGTGATTGTTTATCTGCACGTAATCGAGCTGCTTGAAGCCGTTCCTATGTAATAATAATAACAATGATATATGTGTATATATATAGAGAGTTAGATTCATGTTGTATATTATAATATCATAATATAAATAGTTTGATAGATCAAAAATGTATGTAAATATATATATATATATCTTTGTAGATAGATTAAATAGAGAGGCAATACAAAACTTACTTCTCGTGTCATTTTTCGTCGATCCTCTGGGACATCAATTTTAAACATATCATCTTCATCCGCTGAGTCATCCATATCTGGTGGTGGTTTTGGTCCTCTCTTTTTTTTTTTCTTCGTCTTCTTACTATTCCTATCTGATGTTTTCCCACCAATATCTTCAGTATCCACTTCATCCATGAATCCTTTTTGATTTGATTCTTTAAATCTCCTATTTTTCTTTTTTTTTAATGGTGTATTGCTCTGTTTTTTACGTCGTATCATAGTACCTTCATCCTCATCATCTGAGGAATGAACCATACGTATAGGTTTTTTTTCCTTCCTATCTGATGTTTTTCCTTCGTTTCTTGGCGCTGCTCGTCGACCTTTTCCCCTGTAATCATCATCGTTATTATTAAAATCCTCCACGAAATCATCCTCTTCATCATTGAATAGATCTTGTCTGTCTCTTGCTGCTTTTTTTTTCGCGCTTCTATTCACTTTCTCTGATCCATTTTTCCATCTGTCTTCATTGTCATAATCGTCTTCAACAAACCTATTTTTATCTGTTTCATCGATTGATTCCGCAACAACCTCTCGACGACCTCGGATCCCTCTTTTTAATGATGATTTAGATGGTAGCTCTTCTTCCATTACATCTCCATCATCACTATCAAAAGGATCCAAAAAATTGTCATCCATACCAAAGTCTACATTTGTATTCTTTCCAACCGCACTAAATCTTAAGTTTTGCCTTGGTCTTGAAAAATCCTTAGACTTATTGTTTCTCATAGGGCTCATACCATTACCACTACCACCAATGGTTGGTTTTCCACTTCGGTTTACACCTGGTCCACCTAAGCTTCTTGCCGTGCGTCGTTTCGCGCGTTCCCGCTCCCGCTCTTCATATTGTTCTCGAGCACTATTACCACGACTCCTACTAGAATTATTATTGTTTCTAAAAGATAAGACATCATCAGCTTCTGCAAGTAAATCATCACCTTGTCCACGTGAAGATGTATTATGTCGCCCATATGTACCACTTGTAGAACCATGTCGTCCATATCCACCACCATTATTGCTATTAAATTTACCTTCTGATGTTTTCCCGCCCCATATATCATCATCATTTCGGTTTAGGAAGGCCATGATATGTGTGTGTATATATGAGTGCTTTCTTTTTATTATTGTAATAAATCCCTACTTCGTTTGTTCCAAATATACCCAAAATCAGTAATATAATGTGTAGGTATATATATATATATTATATTCCTATTCCTATATGCGGTAATGTGAACGTATGAATTAACAACTAGAGAAGGCAATTTGTATCCCAAAAGACAAGAAAAATATGATCCCTTTTTCTTTAATAATCTCTCTTTTTGTAAATTATTACATTCTATCCATCTTCGATTTCGTTTCTACTATTATTCATTTTTATTAATACCGATAAAATCATAAAAAAAAAAAAGTTTTACAAAGAAGAATAAAACAACTGCCGTCATTAATTATTGCGGCGCAACATCATTTAAGAGGTGCATACCATGGGCCAAGTTATTATTTCAATTAAGTCCAAAATTCTTCTATTTATATTTATATTATTATTAGTTTTATTAGTTTTAATTTTTCAGCAATGTTAATGTAAATGCACCAATTTTGATTTTTAAAAATAAAAAAAAGATTTCCGGCTCGGGCGTCTGGATGAGCACACGCTCTGCTTTTTCCGATGTAGTTATAATAATATTATACGAAATAGGCCTAAAATTCCATGTAGCATCTATATACTTTCAAAGGCACAAAGCAGCGATATACTTTTGCAATGATATTTAGTTGCGACGCTAGCTACTATGATGAACATATTAAAAGGATTTAAATAGTTGGTTCTATTTCGTAATTTTACCACTTTCAGCTAGGAGTATAAATAGTATTCTATTTAGTATAAGTTACCTATCATGTCATAGGCTATATTGGCCATAATTTTCAACAAGCACACAACTCTGATTTTATTTATTCTTCTATTCTTAAAATAAAAGATGCAACGGCATATGTCGCGTGTGCCTCTCTATCGATCTGCAAAATAGAAAGCAAATATACAACAAAAATTATACAACAATAGTCAAGGTATATTACATAATAAATAATTATTCATAATAATAATGTCGAAAAAATTTACGTTAAAACAATTAGAAGTTTATAAAGGTGAAGATGATGCGGAAAGGCATGAGGGTAAGGTAATATTTGCTGTACGTGATGCTAAAAATGCTGCAAATGCTACGAAATACAATGTATATGATGTAACTAAATATTTGGAAGATCATCCAGGTGGTGATGATATCATGAAAGAGAATTCCGGTATTGATGCATCTGATGAATTTTGGGATATTGGACACAGTGAGCAAGCAATGGATGATATGAAACAATATATTGTTGGTCAATTAACAAAAGAAGAATGTGAAAAATTGAAAGAAGCAGCTAGCTCAAGTAGTGTATCAGGTGGTGGTTCTATGATGCCAGTTCTTGTATTCATTTTACTTCTTGCTGCTGGTGGTGCTGCGTTTATGTTTACCTAAGTATTGTTTTGTATTTTGTAAAGATAGTATGGTTATTATATTATATATATATATATTATGAGATTGCAAATTCGTAGAAATTATATAGTGAACCAAAAAAAGAAGAAGAAGAAATAAAAGAGGACATAGGGAGAAATATGGTGTTATCAGGTGTTCTAAAATAAAATAAAAATATTATAACAGTAGAAGTGTGCAGTTCACCTTTGTGTGTGTGTGTGTATACGATTTTAATTTTACGTATTAAAAAACTCCTCCCTCGGTATAATAAAATTGTTATTTTTTTAAAAGAGATCTTAAACATTTGTATATATACACTGCATCATACTGATGAGATATAATATACGTAACATACGTACGAATATACGAAATATATTTTTATTTTAAAATAAAAAATTATATATGAGATGTAACGTGTGCGTATGCATTACAAAAAAAAAACTATCATAACAACTTATCTCAACTTAACATTTTTATAAAATGCCAATGAATCTGGATTGCGTAATGCACTTGAATTTTTTACTGGTCTTCCTTCTAATACTTTTTTCACTGCTAATTCTACTTTTTTACCTGATATTGTATATGGTATATCTGGGCATTCCAAAATGACATTTGGTACATGTCTTGGACTACATGCATTACGTATACGATCTTGTATATTACGTTTTAATTTTGATGTCAAAGTATTTCCCTCACTCATCATGACAAATAACACTACCTTCACTTCATCCCCACCAATTTTTCCAACTTGTAAACCAACTATAACACTATCTCTGACTTCTTTTATCGTCTCATCGACTACACGATAAATATCTGCTGTACCAATACGGATACCACCTGCATTTAATGTAGCGTCACTTCGACCATATATGATCATACCACCACGTTTTGTAATTTTAGCAAAATCACCATGACGCCATATATTTGCATATTCCTCAAAATATGCACCTTGATAACGTTTGTTTTCTGGATCATTCCAAAAGAAAAGAGGTCCTGATGGAAATGGTTTTTGACAACACAATTCGCCTTTTTTATTCACAATGCTACGACCATCGTCGTCATAAATAGCAACATCCAAGCCTAAACCTAAACATTGCAATTCGCCCATGTAGACAGGTAATATTGGACATCCAAGTGCGAAACATCCATTTAGATCCGTACCGCCACTTATACTAGCAAATTGTACATCAGGTTTGATTTTTGTATAGACGTAATTAAATACAACATCTGTTGCAGGGGAACCAGTGGATGCTATTGTACGTAAGTTACTCAAATTGAATTTTTTACCAGGTTCACAACCTGCATTCATAATAGCTTGTAAATATGCTGCTGATGTACCGAATAACGTCAATTCCGTTTCCTCTGCCATTTTCCATAATGAATCCCATTCTGGATAACATGGATTACCTTCCCAAACCACTACGGTTGCACCGACTGATAATGCACTCATTAACCAATTCCACATCATCCATCCAGTAGTCGTATAATAAAATACTTTATCATCTCGTTTAATATTACAATGCAATATCATTTCTTTCATATGATTAATCAACACTCCCGGTCCTTGTACAATACATTTAGGCAATCCTGTTGTACCTGAACTATACATTATATATACAGGATGGTCAAATGGTAATTGTTCAAATTCAATTTCTTGCGCTTCAATTCCTTCAAGAAAATCAACTAAATGTACACCATTTTTAATATGTTGAATACCAATTTTATATTCAGTACCTTCCGTATATGGAACAAATACAACTTTTTTTAAACTTTTTATTTGTTTCGTGATATCTTTCACTTTACCCATCAAATCAACCCGTTTCCCTTTGTAAAAATATGCCGTAGTTGTAAATAGAACCGTAGGTTCGATTTGACCAAATCTATCCATAACACCTTGGATTCCGAAATCAGGTGAACATGAAGACCAAATTGCACCCATTGAAGTTGCTGCAAGCATTGCAATCACAGATTCTGGAATATTAGGTATGAATCCAGCAACACGATCACCACACTTTACTTTTGATCGTTTTAATGCAGCTGCAAATTTTGAAACAGAATCATATAATTCTCTATATGTAATTTTTTTCGCTCTCACGCTACTATCGCATTGAAATATAATTGCTGTTCTGTCATCTCTATATTTAAGCATATTTTCCGCAAAATTCATCAAGGCTCCGGGATAAAATTTACACCCTGGAAATTTTGTAACATCATCATATGCAGCGACTGGTTGTATCGATGCTTTTACATCAATAAATTTCCATAATGCCATCCAAAAGGATGAATATTCAGTCACAGACCAACGATGTAATTCATGATAGGTTGACATAGGAGGTGCGTTATAATTTTGTTCCACAAACCGCATGAAACGTGTCATTTCTGAATTTTCTACGACAATTGAAGTCGGCGTCCACATTTTTTTTGGCATTTCATTTCTTTTTGTAAGACTTGCCATGGTTACTATATGTATGTATATATGTATGTATGTATTATATTATTATAATTACTATAAAAATTTCAGCGTCTGTTTATTGTGTTCTTGATTCAGTAGCATCTATGAAGTAATATGATGGTGATGATGGATGTATTGTTCTTCTTCCCTTGATTGGTGGTTGTACGGATGAATCCATAATATATATTTAAGTTCAACACTTCTGTTTTTTTGTGATGAAAGAGAAAGGCGGAGGAGGAGGGCGATAGATTAATAAGATTTATTTGTGCCTCAATGCTATTTACATCCTAGCTCTGGAAATCGTCATCAATATGATGGTTCATACGTAAAATGATTTAGATTTGATGAGTGATTTAGATTTACCTTAACCTATTTTTAACATTAATAACTTTGCCCCTTCACGGCGTGGCCAAAACATTCAAATTTAGACATAGGAGTTTTGTTGTACTTGCACTGGGAAACTAGTAGTCTTTTATGTTTTTACATTTATTTTCAATGCTATACCATGCTAATTCATATAAATTATGCCATTATATTTTCACGGTCCCTTGAATTTTGCTCTTGTAAAATGTTACGCAAACCTTATATTGCGGGTATTTAAAAAGGACACCCTTTATAAGTACCAAGTTGGGGCAGTTTTACGGCCTATCTCCATGCTAATTTTTAAAAAAAAAGTCAAAATGTCAGGTCCTGATGTATACCTGCTATTTTGATAGATGTCGTTTTATAAACTAACAGCCTACTTGAGTGTAAGACATGAGCTGGCTTACCTCACACTCATACGAAGTGACGCTTCTCTTGTTTCTATTTTATATGTATTCTTAGAGTAATTATAGTTCCTAAAGATAGTATTATATCTATGTATCATTTTCCATTATATTATGTGTATTTATTTCATTATTATTATTCTTTCTAGTACCTTAATTATTACATAGTATTTACATTATTATTAATTATATTTAGTTAGTAATTTTAAGTGATTCATAATTTTAAGTTATCAATTGTTGTTTTATAGTAAGAACCTATTCGTAAGAATGTTTTGGGATGTCGGAATAGCGTGGGGCCTGTATTGTCATTGTACCCTGCTCCCAAAAACTCCAACACCTTTTTCTTTACTCATTCAACAATCTTCCATTGGTGATATTTGAATCCCCCATTTTTTAGTTCTTGAGATAGAACATACATTTTGTCCTTATAAAAACAATATTTTTCATATGAAATATTATCACAGAGATTATCATTAATATCATATATTTCTTCTTTTAATGCTTTTAAAACAGATTCCAAAGCATTTATTTTTGGACAGAAGCAGCAAAACATGTCTGCACTTGGATTAGTATGCAAGACTTAAATGCACTAAAGAAATTAAATTACATATCTAATGATAGTGGACAAGAACGACACTATATAAAAATTGTATAGAACAGCTGAAATTGGAATTTCTGGTGTTAGTGGCAATATATTGTGTTTAGCTAACAAATATTGGTTTTTTGTTTTCAAAATATACCAAATATAATATGTAACAACTCCCCACACAGATTCTAAATACCTTAGCCTGGTTAGATGTAGGCCAATATTCATTATATTTTATATTTTTTGAATAATATAAAATCAATTAACAAAGGACCAAGTTGTTTCAATTGGCGATAGTGCTGTGTCTATATTATATCTATAGTAGGTACATAGCATTATAATAACATCAATAAACTTTTAAGATGATTTTTAAGGACTTTGTACCAGAAAAGTCCCGGTCACAAAAAGTGCAAGAGGTATGAGCAACATGAATCTAGTCTATATGTCTATCTATAAAGATTATTACCTTAACCTGTAATACCTGGTAATAGAGAGGATCCGATCTACTAAAGAAGATACTGTATGGTGCTATGCATATATTAAATTGATGTATTATAGTTGCTACAGAATACAGAATAGCTCTTCTGGAAAAAATAAAGATACAGTCCATACACAGCTTTCTTCTTCATTCATTTTCATGATTTCAATTTAAGAATTACAAACAAAAAAAAAAAAACTAATACCAAAAGGTAAGTAATAATGCATTAGAAGAAACTGTTTTTTCAAAGAAAAGAAATACTAACAATTCATTTATTATTTTTTTTTTTTTTACCTCTCTCATCATCAATTTCCGTCTTACCATCAAGTTCATCAGTACAATATAAACAAAAAACTTAATTATCAAGTATGACTACAGACGTTAAATATTATGGTATCCCAGGACGTGGTGAAGCAGTGCGTTTAATGCTTAAATTGAAAGGCACTAAATACACCGAAACGTACATTGATAGCAAGACATGGAAAGCAGGTGAAAAAGAAAACACTAAGTGGAACGTTATGCCTGTTATTACATTGGAAAATGGGCAAGTAGCAGGAATGTCAAGATCAATTCTAAGATACATTGCAAAAACTACATATGTAGAAGGAAATCCTTTGTATCCAACCGATCCAAACGATGCTTTGGTTGTCGATGAAGTCATGGATTTTTTAGGTGAAGATATTTGGATGGAAATGTTAAAATCTGTGGGTGAAAAAAACGGTGAAGAAATTGCAAAGAATACATTAGCTAGTGGTGGTAAAGCTTTCCTCCAATTAAATGAATTGGAAAAAAATATCGAAGGTACAGATAGTACATTGAAAAATGGTAACTTATCTGTTGCTGATATTTATATTTATGCAGCAAGTGGTTGGTATTCAAGTGGTTTCATGACGAAAGAAACTAATGCTCAATCATTGTTTACTGGTCGTCCAAAATTATCAGCTATCTGCACACGTGTTGGTGCTTTGGCAGCTGTAAAAGCTCATCAAACAGATGCAAATAATAAAATTGCTATGAAACAAGCATATATGACGGCACCTTGGTCAAGCAAGCTTTAGGACACATGATTTGTTTGGTTTGATGTTTATATTTAAAAATAAAATGATGTGATATGATGATAGATGACGTTTCGTCTATTTCTCTCTCCTAATTTTTTTCAACGCCGGGAGAATAATCCACATGTTATACAAAAATATAAAACTGACAAGTCTTAAAAAAATATATTATATGTGATAAGAAATGCCGTTCATAAATTTTCATGTTTATCATCAACGTTCTTGCGTGTTTCGAAGTTCGTAGATTTTACTTTAGGACCGTGCGTTCGTACGACGAAAGTAAATGTGAAAAATGAAAGAGTAAGGAGAGATACAAATTTTTTGAATCTAGTACAGATATACGAGTATATTATACAACGTACAGAGTACCGTGTATTATACGGGTTGGGTTTATATTTTACGACTTCGGTACGAAATAATAATACTCGAGAATGTATTTCTTCTCTTTGCTGGTTTTTAATTTTATTTTTTTTTTACATTTTTTAAACTTCCAAACCTCAAACACCTTCTTGTATATCACATACAAACCACATATATATGTACATATATTCTCGTATCTAATTATCAACCACTACCATATCAACATCTAAATTATTCTTTGCTACCATTGGTTTGCCATCTACTACATATGGTTTCACATCGCATTGTACTTGAAAATATTCAAATCGTGTTGATGATAATTCACGAAATGCATCTGCACTTTGAACATCGAAATTATTTCCAAATACTTGTAAACGTTGTATTGCCGTATTAGATGCCATTGCATCTGCAATTGCTACTAAACCAGTGTCACCAATTTTATTATTACGTATATCTAAATCTGCTAATGTCCTACAACTTCGTAATGCAACACCAAGTGCTTGTGCCCCTTGATCTTGTATGCGATTTCTTGACATGTTCAAGGATGATAAAATACATCCACCTTTCATCAATAAAATTGCAAATGCTTCTGCACCAGCAATGGAAATTTCATTAGCTCTTAAATCTAATAAACGTAAAGATGCATTATCTTCCAAATATTGTGCTATAGTTTGCGCGCCTGCATCTCTGATTTTATGTTTACCTATGTATAATTCTTGCATTACCCGATTTGTACGTATCATTTTTGCAATATGAAATGCAGTTGTTTCTTGTAAATCATATAAACGTGGATTTTCCATGTTTAATCGCAATACGGATGTATTATACCACATTGTTTGTGCTATTGCAATAACAGCTTGTGTACCAATTTCGGAGTTACCAACATCTAAATCACGTACTTTACAAGCAGCATCGACTAATATACGACTGACTGCCATACCACCTTCTTCCCCAATTGGGTTGCCATTGAACGATAACGCTTCGACCTTAACTCCATTCTCATTGGCTAATGCTTCGCATATTAATTTGCATCCATCTGGTCCAATACTATTGCCATTTAAATACAATTCACGGACTGGTGTCGCACCAGTTCTTAATAAATTTGCTAAAGTTTCTGCACCTGTGTCTGTTATTAAATTACAACCTAAATCTAATATTCCTATAGCTACACCAGAATCCAACATTGCATCGCATAGACATTTAACAAACGTATCATTAATACGATTATTAAATAAATACTTATGTTTACCATTCAATACAACATCAACTTCATCATTTCCAGATGCTTTTTGTGCATCCAATCGTTCCATAAAGACAGATGATGGTCTAGTCGTTACTTCTTTATCACCAACTATTGTTAAATATGCATTTGATAATTTTTTCGCTGCCATTATATTATTTTTATTTTTTTTTGACTACTAAAATTTATGTATATCTATATATATACTCTTACAATATTGAAGAATGCGATATATATTTGTGTGACACTATTTTATATTAATAGTTTTGATCCCAAATAAACAATCACAGACTTTTTTTTTTGGAAGAGGTTACTAAAACACAACGTTTACTCAAAACAAACACATCTTTTTATCTCATTTTCTATGTTTTTTACGAACGAAAAACGGCTCTCGCAAATGTTCATATAGGAAATGACGATGTACTCTACCAGGTAATACATAGTAGCTAATCCGGGCGCGGGTGAAAGCGTTTTATCAATTTTTTATCCAGAAATGACGATAATAATGAGGACTATATTTTGTTTGAGATCTAAATATCCGACATGATGATAAGATGTGTACATACTATATCGTTATAATTTAAATTGAATTATTTTTAACTTGATGGAAACAATTTTTGATATTATTGTTTTTTCTATACACTACAACATTAGTTCTTGGTTGAAATATTATACGTTACCTATGTGGGAAGAAAAAAAAAGCCAGGAGGAAATTCCGTTATTAGTCATTTAAGGAAAATACTTAAAAAATAGAATATACGCCGTGTGTCTACGCTATTCTAATCATTCTATGATTATGCTATTTCCAAATAGTAAGATCATAGCATAAGGATAGTCGGAATTAGTCCTTAAATTACTGGGATTAAAAATATATATCGATATATTGGAGTTTATAATTGTTTACGGGGAAGAAGTAGGTACATATACATCTAGAGTAGAGTAATATATATATACATATATAGAGAGATAGATAATATATAATATATTGTTTTTTCCGTAAGTGAGTTTGTATTTCGTTTTGTTCCTTTTTTTTTTATTTTTTAAGTACATATATATATATAATAATAATACATTTAATAAATATTATATTGTATAATTATTATTTAACCAAAAATGGCGTTATGGGAAGATAATAAATTCACTTCAAATAATGCAGCGTTATATGAGGAAGAAGGAAAAGTTGCTGAGTATGATATTGGAACAAATGGTAGTCCAACAGAAGTATATTGGTTAAGACCAAACGATGAATTTCCAACTGGTAATAATTTAGCAGATCCACAATTATTTGTCGATGGGGATGAAGCTGGAGATGTCAGTGAAGGTAGTAT
>JACLAC010023164.1_pt1 | contig 18009 bp, 11 predicted proteins | sample 8027881 | NCBI WGS metagenome assembly JACLAC01 (sample SAMN15725517, study PRJNA655200) | protist metagenome | isolation source: fluorescence activated cell sorting (FACS) single amplified genomes of... | place: Spain: Blaines Bay Microbial Observatory, Mediterranean Sea | collected 2016-01-19 | reverse complement strand
GATCGATTGGATTCGAATGCCGATGTATTGCTCCAAGATCTCGAAAGCCTGCGCCATGTCGACGAGCAAGATCACCCGCAGCAACACTTGATATTTGTCAACAATGCAGCAAATCTAGGCCATCTTGGGCCATCGTGGAAGACTCCTTCGTTGGAAGATATGCGCCAAACGATCGATTTCAACGTGACGTCGTCGCTGTGGCTATCGGTTCGATTTGCTCGCTACATTCACAAACTCCATCAGGAGGAGCCAAACCAGTCTCTAAAGGCAACGCTGGTCAATATTTCCTCTCTGGCAGCTGTGTCACAGGAATTTCCTGGTATGGGTTTGTACAGTGCGGGCAAGGCAGCCCGAGAAATGTACCATTCTCTATTAGCCAAAGACGAGGACAACCCAGATTCTTTCAAGGTATTGAATTTTTCTCCGGGGCCCCTGGAAACCACCATGACGGAGGACATTAAGCATTCTTCGGGTTTGCACGAGACAGACCTACAATCTGCATTTCGACAAACCCAAATGTTGGATCCAGAGGAAAGTGCGCGGAAACTGATTCGTCTTGTCGAGATGGACGAGTTTGAGAGCGGTTCTCACGTGGATTATTTCGATCTTCCAGACGAATAAAAGGACGAGCAGTTCGATGGTGTCCAAACCAAATGAATAGATAGAGAAAGTTTAGACGGCTGTTGCGTGGAAAAATGAACCCAAGAGAAGGTGGAATCGCCGTGATGACATTCGCAATTCCAACCGTGTGTATTGTCTACTCCGAAATTCACCATCTCTGTATATGCAGATTGGAAAGGGAAAGCGCAGTAATAAAGACGACTAAGTACGTCCTATAAAAAGGCGTTGTACGAAAGGTAGAAGAAATTAGCGCGATCTTTTGAAATTTAAAATTAGTAGCCGTGGCAGGAAAAGTTGTGGCTCAATCTATTTGGTGACCTTCTCCGCTGTAGTGCTGAGTACGCTGCCGCATTTGTTGCTGTTGTTGCTGCTTGAGCTGTTGGGCTGCCTCAAGCTCGTCCCGATCGTTGTCGTCAAATGTGAATCCTACAAAAGTATCCTCGTGAAGTTCTTCTAGATCCTCGTCATCATCACCGGTCTCGTTAACAGAATCGACCGGCATTCTTGTAAATTGGTTGTCAAAATTCGCCGTCGCCGCATCCAAGTCTGTGGGAATTCCCGAAGGACCCTGCTGCTGGTTTTGCTGCTGCTGTTGTTCCGGTGCTGGACTGTCGTTATTGGGGGGCGTCCATCCCTCGCAGGGACGGATGGGTGCTTCCACACGACGACCATACAAGGCTCTCCAGCTAATGCTTTTGAAAAATTCATTCTCCATTGCCGCTCTAATTCCAGCCACTCCCAGTCGCCTTCTCGGATTTCGTTCCAAAAGAGCTTGGGTAAAGGCCGCAGAAGGCGCAGAAAAGTATGGCGGAATGTCCAAAGGAGCGCTACGTAGCCGCCGAAATAGTTTGGCCCGATCTGTAGTATACCATGGCGGCAATCCAGTCATCATTTCGTAGGTTAGCATTCCGAGTCCCCAGTAATCGACACAGAATCCGTGTCCCTGCTGCGATAGGACTTCTGGGGCCATGTACTCTGGCGTTCCGCACATCGAGGTCGCTCCTTCGTATGCGTGGCGGATACCAGCCTTGGCCAAACCAAAATCGCCCAGTTTCACGTGGCCATCCGCGTCTAGCAATACATTCTCGGGTTTCAGGTCACGGTAAATAATCCCCCGCTTGTGCAAATGTCCCAGAGCCAGCAAAAGTTCCGCCGCATAAAAACGGGCTACGCGCTCGGGAAATCGTCGAAATCGCGACAAGTGAAAAAATAATTCGCCGCCGGGACAATAATCCAAAACAAGATAGAGCTTGTCGGGTGACTGGAAAGCATAATGCAATTTCATAATAAATGGATGGTTGACCGCCGACAAGACCTTTCTCTCTGTTCTTGTTCGTTCGATCTGACGCCGCCGTACCAAATGCGATTTTTTCAGTATTTTCATTGCAAACAGGGACCCCTTTTCTCGACCCACGCGTTTTTGAACCAAAACAACCTGTAGTGAAAAAATAGAATTGTGTAAGAATACGAAAAATGTTCAAACAGTTAGCGAAAAACAACAACATAAGCATCCGCACCTTCCCAAAGGATCCCTTTCCGAGAACTCGAAGTAGAGGCATAAATTGTTCAACGTTGGGCGTGGTATTTTGTCCCGTATCCCACTCGACTCCGTCATCTTCCGTTGTGTCATTTTCGGCTTCGTCGTCTGTGACAGCATCATCGGGTATTTCTGGTTTGGACGGTGATCCTGGTGTTACGGCCACGGCAGCTCCCGGATGGGGCTGTGGTTGTTGGAAGATTGCGGGCGGCTGCTCTTTCTGTGGTTGTTGCGCCTGCGGTTCGGGTGATACCAATGCCGCTGCCGCGCCAGAAAATCCAGAGTCAAGCTCGGGAGGTCCAATGGGGGGAGATATTGCCGTCGTCGGCAATGCATCGGCTCCCGCTATTGGCTGTTGCAGTTGTTGCGTTGTTTGTTGTTGTTGTATGTCTGGTTCCTCGTCCTCATCTTCTTCGTCCGAGTCCTCGTCCCATCGGGTTTCCCACTCGTTGACATTTTGCACTTGCTGTTGTTGTCGCCTCTGATTTTGTTGTTGTAGCTTTTGTATCAGACCTGGACTAGCAACACCAGAAGCAGTACCGCCGATTCGGTTCATGGCGGAATTTATGTTGGAACTAATATTCAAGTTTCGCATGCCATTTAGAATGGCGGCTCCCGCACGCTGTCCTGGCCTCGTTTTTCTGCCAAGTTGTGGAAATTGTTGTGGTTGTGGTTGCTGCTGTATTGGTTGCTGCTGTATTGGTTGCTCGCCTGGTGTGTGATAGTATTGTTGCTGTTGCTGCTGTTGGTATTGCTGTTGGGCATATATTTGTTGCTGTTGCTGTTGAGGATATTGCTGTGGATGTGTCGGATAGGGCTGTCCTCCTACACCGACGCTTGCTTGACCCATACCGTACGCCAAATTATCACCTTGCATTTCCGATGGAGATGGATAGGAGGACAAGGTTGTTTGGCCAGGAGCTTTTTCAATTCCAAAGGAGTTTTGGTTGTGGGCATTGTGGCCACGTTTGAAGGGATTCCCCTTTAACCGCCCGCCTACATTTTGTGCCATTCCGTTGGATTTTGCAGGTTGTTGTAACCGAGGGTCATTAGCATTGGCTCCAACGTAGGCTTGGGGATCTACACCGGGAGGAATGGCGGAAGGAGGTGACCTTGCCTGGTATTCAAACCCTTCGATATCTTCGTCTGTCGGCAAAGACCCTTCGTTCCCCATGGTTGCGCTGAAATTGATTTAACTAGCACCCTCTTGTTGAAATTGATGGATTCAAGGGAATCGATCCGAATCAATTCGAATCCACTGTTTTACAGCCGACAGATATCAGCCCAAAAACGAGGAAACGGAATTACTTTTGTCGTCTCAATCTGAATCCCGAGTATTGTCTTTCCTTTGGTTTCAATCGATAAAGTTGCTGCTAAGGCTTTGTGACAGATTCATTCATCCACTCGTTGTTTCCTACTGCTGGCTGGCTCTTTGAATGTGGTACTGTTCCACGACCGGAGGAATCGGTTGTGACGGATAGGTTTCGGAAGACCCAATTTAATAATTCAGCAGTGCTTGGGATTAGCTAGTCATTGCCAATCTCAAATCGGCGTGAGGTCGCAAGGTAATACCTACCGCCTTTGATGATTGGTTCAATTGCCTGTACACGTGATTTAAATTCTTGGCGCTATGCGCTATTGCACATCCGCTTACTCGTAGAATTCTACTTGTTGTACTAGCAAACGCGGAGTTGTGCGGTAGCAGAGGTAGGCAAGTGGAGATGTGACTCCAATCGTGGCTGATTTACCTACGACGTCGATTTATGTGAGGGGTCGGCACGCGAATTAACCTACCACACGAGTCCTACAGTTCTCTAGGTAGTGAAATTTGAAAACCTTGCGAGAAGACCGTTAAAAAATTCACCGTCAAATTTGTAAGTAGTTTTTCATCGAGATTCGTCCCAATGCCAGCTGGCGCGCGGACGATGATGGAAATTTGCAATTTTTTGGTCATGATTCATGGAAATTCGCGGAAGAAAAATTGACTGAATGATTCTAAAGCTGTATCTTACTATTGTTTGTGTTACTTCTATGACATCTCTATATATCAGACTGATTCTGACTTCATTTTTTACTTTTTCATTCTCCTCAATGCTGCTTCGGCCGCCAGTTTGCGTTTCTTTTCTCGACTATCGATATTGCTCTCATTTTCCATAGGACTACCTCTCTTCTTGGAAGAATGATCCGCATTGTGTGTGGCTTCGGAATCCACCTTGGGCTCGTTGGTTGATTCGCCATCTTCATCATCGCTACTATCAATCAGATCCAGAACAGTTGTTGTATTATTCTCAACATTGCAGATGGTCGGTACTACTTCCAGCTGTGAATCTGTCAAATCTAGAACGACGCTATTCTTGTTGGATGTGATACCATTGTTGGTCGAAGAAGCATCAACTTCCGCATCAGCAGTGAGATCGATCGTTGATACTGATTTGTTGCTTTCTCTAGTTTTGCTAGCTTTTATAATGGTCTCTCCGTCGTTCTCCAGATCAATAACTGTGTTTGTCTTTGCCATTTCCGTATCCTCGCAGCTGATCGCCAGAGCTTTTTGTAGTTCGGCATCTTCGGTCGACAAATTACTATTTGCATTTACAGCTGGATCCATACGAGACAAAGCCAACGCCATTTCCAACTCCTCGTCTTCTAAATGCTTCTGAACATGAACGGCCTCGCGGTCATCGACTTTGCTTTCGAAAATATCGTTGGAACCCCAACGACTTTTGCGAAAATCCATATTATTCATAGAAATTGGATTGAAAACGCCGAGTTCCTTGTAATCCATATCCTCAATCGGTGTTTTCTTGGTACCCCAGAATTCCTCGAATTCATCCAAAGTAGTAGATTTCGTGCTCGTCGTTTCATTGCTTTCGTTACTGCCGAGAACATGCCCCATTGACTTGCAAGTAATTGTGCCCATTTCTGTGTCTTGTCCAGACTGATACAGAACCATCAAGAGTCGCGATTGGATATTGGATCTTGCTTCAATGACAAAGTTTGTCGTGTATTTTCTCCATGACGCCTGGAACTTTTTGCCCTTGGCGGTTGTTTCGTGGTCCAGCAGGCCCTCAGCCACACGGCAAGACATACCACGACAGGTTGCTTCAATGCCCAGGGTTATTGGAGAATTTGTTGCGGAACCATCAGCCGAAGAATCTTTTGTGTTTGTATCTGCTAGACGGCACAAATACACAAAGACCGTTCCACCTCCATTTCCTAAACAATCAATCTTGGTCACTTTGTAGCCGGCATTTTTCCATAAGATGTATTGCATGCCCTGTCGAGTATTGTTCAAGTGACCCGGGGGCTTCGGCGACATTAAAAAACGTCCAAGAACACGATCCATTCTCGGTGTGTGTTCCAGCTCACGTATCATCAGCGGAGCGTCGGCGTTGAAGCGAACTACAAAACTTCGAAATTCGTCCGTGGCTGCTGGATGACCAAAGGAGATTGGCATAACGACGAGGCGCTTGCACTTTTTTCGATCCAAAATTAATTTGTAGTGCCCATTGCGATTGAAACCAAACATTTGCCCATGAATGGTCGAAAATGGATCTTTGCCGTCTTCCTTTCCAGTTTCGTCCAAGGGATATTCTCCTACTATTATTCCCAAATCCGAAACCTTGTAGGATTTCTTCCGATCGACCCGTCCCTGTCTAGCCCCACGTTTACTTTTCTGGATTCCCATGACATAAACTTCTACTCGATCTTTTGTTTCAAGACCAGGTTGAGGATCGAGAAGCGATACTTCAAAGGCTTTCTGGCATCGGTGGTTGCACTTTTTGGGAGGAAAATTTGAAACAAAAGACTTGGCGTGGTTCCCTTCAAATGCTAGAACAACATCAATATTTGAAAATCCCAGCAAAAAATCATCGTAGCCAATCCAAAAGGTTCCATCATTGGCCATGGTTCGAGGAAGACTGATTCCACTGCTCATCAACAATTTTTGCCAGGTTTTGCATTTGTCCGAAAACTCGCCCTTCCACTCGCCCTGCCCGTGTGGGTTTCGTACCCGAAGCAATCGCAGTTTTCCGTCATATTCGGTAAAGCCACTGACGTTGCCCAGAGTACCGTTCAGCAGACGTTCCCGAAAGAATTCCACGTCCACATTAGTCAGTTCGACAACATCTAGTATACTGTAAGCGTGCATTCCAATCAAACCACCGGCAGATCGATCGGTTCCGCATCCCATGGGGAGCCGCTTTCGTCGCCAGCCCTTGAGATCTTGCCAGAGTTTTCTGGGATCGTCGTAAACGCTACTGTTCCTTGCAGCTGCAGCACGTCCCGCGTGCCACACCACTTGTAGAGTGGGCGCTCCGGTGAGATCCAAAAAGGCCTCGGCAACATGACCACCACTGATTGCCTGGTACGAGCCATGAATCTTGGCGTAGGCCTTTTCTAGAAATGGCACCCAAAGCTGATTTCGACGAGTCTTGGAATAGGCAAGATCGCTAGTAGAGGCATGTTTTCCCTCGGGCAAGAATTGTGGTCCCGGAAGCTGCCCACTATGTCGTCGACGTGCAAAATCCTTTTGTAGAAAGTCAAAAGCCGCCCTCATGACGCTCAGGTTCGTCTCCGACACGCCGTGCGGCTCGTTTCCCGAAGCAGCGCGGGGAAACTTGGTATTGTATTGATTGCTTAGCTTTGTAGCCTTTGGTTTTGCATATGGATTCCGAATATTGTTTGGTGTAGAATTGCTGGATTGATCCAGTAGACTTGCTTCGATTGCCTTTTGCAATTCTTCTTCCTCTTTTTGGTTGCCGCCCAGAGAGCACGGTAAGAAATTATCAATCGTGACCGGAGTCCAAATTCCGTCAAGAAAGAGATTGACACGAACAATTCCTCGTTGTTCGTCTTCGTGGTCGTTCTGCAGACGACCAGGTTTTCGCCGAAAGAGTCTGCCAACAAGATCGGAACGTTCCGCCACAACGGCCAGAGCGCTCAGGAACCAACAGTCTCCCACTTTGCCCTGGACCAAATCTTGCGCCGAAAAGATTGACGGTGTCGACGTGGAGGAAGAGGCATCAGCTATAACCCCAACGAGATCCTTGTGCACCAAAACGTGGCCATTGTGCGAGCCGAATCGGTACCATGGAGTGAGTTCTGCTCGAAAAGCCCAAGAGAAAAAGTTGCACTTACGGCCATTGGAAGCACCGCTCGAGTGCTTCCCGCACGAAAAGTATGGTCGCCCATCCTTGTTGTAGGATAGAGTTGAAAGAAGACTGCAGCGACACTTGGGTCGCCATTTTGGAGCTGTTTCGTTTTCGGCAGCATCCGCAATGGATGCCTTGTGCATACCCTGAATCGACGAGGCCATGGGACCAAATTCTGGGTCTTCAAATAGGACGTCTGGGGGCGTTTTTCTATCTCCATCTTGATCATTGGTTTTATCTGCTGCAAATATATCCTCTTCGAGCACTAGACCTGCCTGGAGGCCTAGGCTGGTGGTTGTTTTTGCTCTTGCGTTGAGCTGGTTGGTTGCTTTCGCCTTCTTTGCATTCGTAGCGGTTTTCGCCAGGATCTTTTTGTAGGCAGGCAAGTTATCGTTACTTGCGTCCCCATTGTCTTTGTCTTTTCCAAAAGCCGTTGAATCATTGGGTTTCTTCTCAGCCTTGGCATTTTCCTTGTCGCCATCATAGTCGCTATCACTATCACTATCGCTAAGCAATAGATCAATCACCTCGCCCATCGGCTCCTTTTTCGTCTTGTCCAAAGCCTCGGGCGCCATTGTTCTACAACTCCTTGCTACGATGGCACAAGGTTCATCCTACGTGTACAACAAACTGAAATCTTTCTTCTAGAACAGAATGAATGCATGGATAAGTTTCATCGTGGACAGACTTCTCTCAATCAAACAAACTGATTGCATTGAATTTTTATTCTTGTTTCTATTCCTATTTCTGCTGCCAAGTTCGAAAGTTGTCTTTTCAACGAGAGATGATGGAGCTGAAAAAGCTTCAAAATAATTTAGGGGAAGGAGAACATTTTGGGGTTTTGCCTATGCAACAATCCATCGCGGCACGGATGATGTGTTCTCGCATTCGCAGAATGAGCAGATGAGTTTTCCATTTTGAATGTTCTGACTGATCTCACCGACATTTCTCCGAAGTTGAAAGTCTCGTTCTCGCAAGTTGGGGAAGAAATGTTGATTTTGACAAGACCGACGATAGATCCAATCGAAGTAAAGCACTAGATTGAATTCTTTCAAAGCCAATTCGTTGTCATGTCGAGATATGTCCCATTCCAGGGCTTCTGGGATTTTCTACGAAACAAGAATGACGATGAGATTGAGGATTCCTTCGACGAGACCTATGGCGATCCAGATCGAGATGTTAGTGATGGAACCAAAAGAGGACTAATTTTGATTCTCATGGCGTTAGTCTTTATGTTCCTGCTGGTGCTATTTCGGTACTGTTGTTTTTGGATCATCGACAGCATCATCATGTGCGAACACCGCAGACACAACCAAAGCTTTCTTCGGTACCATCTCTCCAAATGTTTCCCATGCTGGTTTACCCCGCCACCTTCACAACAACAGGATTCATCACAAGATGCCGACGATGTGTCACATAGTAGCGAGGAACGTGAAACAGAATTGGTGGAGCGGAATACCTCCTATGCAAAGCGAATCGTGCGAAAACTGACAGAGGAAGAAAAGCGAAGTATTTTTTCCACCATACTGGAAAGCCGAAAAGCAACCAGCGCTGATATTACGGAACGACCAATGGAGAAAGATACAAAGCAACAGAGTTTGGATGGATCGGTCAGCGAGGATTCCGCAGCAACTTCGACCGCTGCCTCGTCATCAATAACGGTTGCCGATGGGAGTCCACTTCCCACCGACCTGGAGGGAGAGAACAATCATGCCTGTTGTCCAATTTGCATCCAAGACATCAAGGTCAATGACGAAGTCTATCATTGTAATGATTGTCAGCATCTCTTTCATTTGGACTGTATGCTGGGGTGGGTAGGCACTGGCTCGACACTGTGTCCGTACTGTCGGCGCGAGATTGTCAGTCGGAAAATGCTCAAACGGGCCTACAAGGAGCACAAAGCAGAGAACAACTCCCAAGATGATGCTGTTTGAAATAATAGTCGGAGTTCTGATAAGAGAAAATTTTGAATCAAGTACAGAAACAATTTTGGTGTGGAAATAAAGACTTGGCCACAACCAGGATTATGATGCACCTTCGTCGTGCCCGCTCAAGCCAGCACAGGGACCTGGTCTAGCCCACACCAACTCCACCATGTCTGACTGGAATGCTCTGCAACTTCACACAAATTTGCGACTACGAATTGTCAATTCGTAGCACTTCAATGCAATCAACTGCGCCGATCTCGTTGCCAAAATATCTAGTGGCGGATGCAGAATTAAAGGTTTGGAAGAATTTTCCTGATCTTTGCAAACCTTGTACTCCAATCGACTACTAGCAGCAAATTTGAATCTACTAGAACAGACAAATTTTGGAAATAGTACTGTGCTGGTATCGATACAAACGTAGACACGCCGGTACAATAAGACTACAGTATACTATTAGAGATTTCCTTCTTGTTTTAAGAGCTGAATATCTTCTTTATTTCGATTACATGACTTTCCGTCCTGCAGAAACGTCAGAAATAGGTATCATACAAATTAGGCAATATGCCGTTTTTACTTGCCTCCCCCGTTAGGTCTGTTTCTTTGTTTCCCTACACATAACACGGGAAAGCTCAACACGAACGATCTTCCGGAATCGCCATTCCATTCTCCCGACAGATTCTCTTCACCCCCACAATCATATCTTAGGCACGTTCTCCGCGGATGCGACGGGCAAGCTGAATATCCTTGGGCATGATAGTGACACGCTTGGCGTGAATGGCACACAGGTTGGTATCCTCAAAGAGACCCACCAAGTAGGCCTCGGCAGATTCCTGAAGAGCCAAGACAGCAGATCCCTGGAAACGCAAATCACTCTTGAAATCCTGAGCAATCTCACGAACCAATCGCTGGAAAGGGAGCTTTCGAATGAGAAGGTCTGTACTCTTTTGGTACCGACGAATCTCACGAAGGGCAACGGTTCCGGGTCTGTATCTGTGGGGCTTTTTGACTCCTCCGGTGGCAGGAGCGGACTTGCGAGCGGCCTTGGTGGCGAGCTGCTTGCGAGGAGCCTTTCCTCCGGTGGACTTGCGGGCAGTCTACGTGATAAAAATGGAACAAGAAACAAAAGACCATAACGATGAGGAAAACACGCAAAGAATAAATTGTAGATGATTCGAATTCTTCATCTGTTCAACACAGTCGCCACTTCGTATGTAAACCCCTGTTTCCATAAATATCTAAATGGATCAACGCAATGATACTTACTTGTTTGGTTCTGGCCATATTGAAAGGAATACAATGGGTTGTTGGTTTCGTTTTCGAATGGAGACGAAAATGAATGTGGATGGAGTCTCTGCGTTTTGCTGCTTTTGTTGTTCCTTGCCGTGTCTTCTTCATTCTGCTGATGTCGTGCTTTTCATTCGTTGCTGCTTCTCCCCGTGCGTGAAGTTCTTTTCACGCAGATTTCATGCCAATTTTGCGCGCGCCTCACGAAACTACCCACACATAGACTAATACCTATCAAACGTAGGATAGTCTTCCACAATAAATCGATCTCGTTTTCATGGTCCCCATCTCTCAAAACATCACACTACCAGGTACTTGTAGAGATTGATCAACAAAGCGACTCGCCACAACAAAACATTACAGAGTTACCATCAAAAGGTAACAATGATTGTTATGCGTCAGAATTCCAAGACGAGGAAGGATGGTGATTTGAATGGATCGATTACTGTTTCATATCGGTGGATGATGCCAATCATTGCTACGGGGGCTGTGATTCTTTCCAACCTCAGATTCGTTACATCCTTCACCAATACCCGACTGGACTATCCTCTCGGCAATAAACAACCTCAAATGCTATCCAGTGGTACTTTCGGTCCTTCCTTGACCAAACTGGTACCCGCATCCACTTCGCTAGCGGCGTGCAATAGCTGGTCGGTTCAAAGTCTGCTCACCTGCGAAGATGCTCAGAAACTCATGGACAGCCCACAATTCTTGCCTTCGATGGGCTACGGGGATCGTATCGTATTTGGCCGCCAAGCAGCCGAGAAAGAATACGGTAAAAGCGAAACTCTGGGGGTCATGATGTCCGACGACCCGCGATTGGCGAGGACCTACGCGGAGTTTCCCCTGGAAAGCTTGGATCTCTTGTTGGACCGAGCCTGCGCATATCTTTCGCAAGAGACTCTAAACAGCGATGATCCATTAACTATGGTAGATATTGGATCAGGTTTGGGACGAATCGTCTTCTATTCGGCGCTGACGAGAGACTCCAAGAAGGCAAGCTGGGAGATCCGAGGAATCGAGATATCGCAATCTCTGCACAACAAGGCGTTGGAACTCGCCCAAACGGCAATCGACATGAACATATTCGGGGATAGCGAGCCAAATATATCTTGCGGCAATTCGGTTTCATTTCACTGTGGATCAGCAACAGACGAATCTGGCAAACGATTGCTCGAAGATGCGCAATTAGTCTTTGCCTACTCCACCGCATTCAAAGCCAAGGAATTTGATCCCGACGTGGGAGCGCTCATTCTCGACACAGAAGAATGGAGTCTTCCACTCAGTGAAGCCTGTCCTAATGGATGTGTGGTTGTGACTACCGATCGAGCACTGAACCCAGATCTAGGATGGAAAATGGTGGAGCGCATCGATGTTCCAAATCCCGAGGTCTTGGGTACCACGGGATTCATCCATGTGCTCGAGAAGGGAGGAATTGAATACTGAACAAGGAAATGTGTTTGATTATTGGTGAAGGCATCCAAGACTCTTTATCGTGTGGAAACTTTCACAAAACCAAACGCCTGAATGGGATGGTCGTTTGTCGGACTCATCACAGAAAAAAGTGAAAGAAGAAAGCTATGTTTGAAAAATTGAAACAGATATTTAGTTTACGAGACTTCAAGTTCTTATAATGTGGTTTTAAATGATCCGGCATGGTGCCCCTAGTCGTTCCATTTCAAGGCAGTAAAGATAAACGTTGAAAGGACGTATGGGGGTAGATCCAATAACGTAGCCATAATTAGGGACACCATTATAGTCATCATAATAATCAATAGTCGTCATCAAAAAGGCCATCATATTTCAAGTTTCGTGGTTGTTCTTGACTCGAGTGAGGGGTGCCCTGCTTCCTCAAGTAACGAGAACCTTTTTCGGATTCGAGCGCCTGAGCGACGTGGCTCATCGTTGCCAAGAGTAGGATTGCAGCCATTGCAAACATTCGAAGAGCTGATGAAAAGGAAGACATTTTGTTGTTTTGAAAAGGGGTTGAATTGATAGAGTTTATGAAATTGTGGGAACTTCCAATAATCGAGAAAATCGTCTCAGAAATCGAACATGCTCAGGATCTATATTGTCACTTGATCACTCGGCGCGATGACTGTGCTAAAAAATCGGGATCACACTTCGAGTCTCTGAAATCGGCATGGGCTAGAATTTCGAATCGTGCTTCCAATATGGAATCGGTCGCAAAAAATTGTGAACCGATGCACGAAGAACTGTTCTCTGTCACGGCCGATGGTACAATTTCGAAAAACTGAGTAGAAATATGATTTCTGCTAGAGTATTTTTGAGCAGCACTAGTGTAGTATAACTAGAAATAGTTTTATGAGTTATCGTCTTCATCTATTCTCTAACGAATACAATCGTCATAGAAGTTGTCATCAAAACTATCGTCGATGCAACCTTCAAGTTACCATCCAATGTAATCATTAATCAAGTTATCACCAATCAATTAATCAAAAAGTCATCAACATAAAGAATATCGTCGACATAAAAATCGTCGATATAATCATCGCCAATAGTATCATCAACTTGCTCGGTACGGCGAGACTTCTGGTGACGACCATGCTTTGAATTCAAGTTTCTTGTTGGTTCGCCCCGCAAATGCCGGGTGCCCTTGTCGGGACAAATACCAAGAACGCAACCAATGCCGAAAGTTCCGACGTCTTTTTCTAGCTCTTCTTCAAGTGGAGTTTCTGTTTCCTCGGTGCGACGAGAGGCTTGTCTTTGGCTCCGTAAGTGTCGAGTCGCCGCGCCAACTTCTGGATCTACTGCGTTAACTAGTGGATGACTGTCGTTCGTTGCCGCTCCCATGAGAAAGACTGCACTCGTTGCAACGAGTCGAAAGAATGATGGAAAAGATGTCATAATGTGCTTAAGTTGTAAAATAGTTGTTCAATTTTGTGGTTCTGAATTTATGAACCTTCCAAATTGTTTAGTGAAAGCCAGCATTTCGGCCATCTTTTCCAGGTGTCTCTCGTCGGACGAGTTTGCACGACTATGAATGCTTGCGATTGCTACAAGAAGGATTTAACTTATTATAAATAGTGCATGGGGTTGCTACAAGAAAGATTTTGAAATCTGTATTCCAAAGAATGCCTGGGGTTGCTAGAAGTAAGATTCGGGAAGTTCTCCGTGAACGCACAGTCATTCCATCGAATAAAGAAAAAGCAACCGGCGTTTTGTCATTCATACTATCTGCCTCAATCGAGCTTTCACACTTGATCACATTCTTGCCGACTTTTGAGCCGATTCCAGAAAAGTCGATTGGGCGTTTTCAACCCTAACCCTAGAGTTAGTCGTGCCTTGAAATTGAAAATGGAGAGTGATTGTGTTGACGCTTCGTCAGTCAAAAAATGACAGAGCATGTGTCACGGAAAGACAAAACTGTACAAACAAGGGAAGACATCTGGGATGAATCCGAAATGGGTGAACGAGTAACTTTCTTCTGTAGACTGTGGACTGACATAAATCTGAATGATTGCAACTCGTAGTGTTGGCAAGATCGTTCGAAACAAGACGCAACACCTTTTCAATACAAAACATAGCTGCAACAACGCTTGCAATTCTGCCGCAGCGAATATGATTCTTCCGGGCGACGGCCTTGTGGCACAAAGTCCCAATCCAGGACAGAGTATCGGGTTTTCGTTTTCACCAGGTGGATTATTGCTGCCCTATCACATGGGCGTAGCAGATTGCCTCATCAAGGAAAAATATATCGACCCTTCCAAAACAGTAATTGCGGGAAGTTCTGCCGGATCCATTGCTGCCATGGCGATAGGAGTAGGAATCGATCCAATCCAGGGTCTGGAGGGGACGATTGCCATTTCGGACCGATGTCTGAACGATGGAAAATCAGCCCGAGGAAATCTTTTGCCGCTGTTGGAGGAACAAATGGAATCCCTGGTTGGCCCGGACGAGTTTGAGTTCTTGATGGCCCGCCGACAGGACCAAAATGGCAACGACAAGAAAACCGGAACCGGGGTGGCGTTGGCGTACCGAGAAGTCTTTCCACAACGCAAGTCTCACTTCCAAACCAAGTTTGAGGATCGCGAAGATCTCCTTCGTTCCGTCGGATACAGCTGCATGTTCCCCTTTTTCACCACCAATTTTCCGTGCATCCTCGATTTTGATCCCGTGTTGAAGAACGATGGGAAGCGACTCCCCGTTCCGCGGTTGCTCATGGATGGGTATTTCTCACTTCCTCGGCCTCAATTTGGCTGCCCAATCCTAGAGGATGTATTTCCCGATTCGGGAGTGGAACGAACGGTCGCAATCACTTGTATCCCCCAGGAATACTTTGGAATGGATGAGGTCTTTCCAAGGAACTCCAAAGAGGACAACAATCTGATTTCCATCAATGATGCATGCGGAGACGGAAAACCTCTGAGTACGGCCGATATTTTCCGGATTGCTACCCAACCGACATCGCGAAAGGAACTCACGGATCTCTTTGAGCGGGGATATCGCGATGCGGAAGATTGGTGCCGCAGGGAGGAAGACAATCGAAGAAGGCGGCAAACGAAGCAAAAACCGAAAGCTTCCACATCATAGTACAACGCGTGCATCATGGCACGACTATCGAATCCCAGAAAATACTCAATGTAGACTAATGCTATATGTAGCGCACTACTACTTATTTTACAAATTGGCTTATTGTTGATGAGATGCAGATGGCACTCAAACTGCAAGAATTCTGGTCGAACTCTAGATGCAAATCGCTCATTTCTGATCATGTTAGATGTTTGATGAGCATTTAGTATTGGAAAATATTCAGTCTTCAAAAAAACTTGATACCGTCCTCCGAGGATGTTTCTCCCTGAAACACAGTGCACTTGCCCTCCTCTTCCAAAATCGCCAGTGCTCGCCGCAGCAGTTCCTCATCAATTCCCTCAAAGGAAGTCCCAGAGACATCCTCTCCGGAATGAAGCTCGTACAGGGTGCAGATTCCGCCAATATTGCCGGTTGCCGTGGCCCATTCATAGACATCCGTCGCCAGCTCTTCGGGTTTGCGCCACAAAATCCGGCAGGAGGTCTGTTCCTCGTCGAGCCATTCGCCGTGACCAGATGCCACGAGATCCTTCACAATAGTTGTTATGCTTTCTTTGTCGAGTTTTCGGCCAATGACATCATTCTTCCACAGTGGGCACTCGTGTACCACCAGAGTTTTCAGCTTGTGCTTTGTGTGATAATTCAAAATGAGTTCCCGCCACAGTGCCAGCTGTTTTTGTCGTGTCGCTTCCACGGGTTGGATCGTGAAGAATGGCGGGAAGGAGTAGAATTCTGGAAACTAAATTCGAGTTGTGTAATTGTGTGTCGTGAATTCGGGTTGTTGTGTATTGATGTTGCGAAGAACAGGGTTTAGTTTCGGGAGAATCACAAAGTTGGCCAATGACCGAATGCGAGTTGTGTTAAATTCAGAACATTGCAGGAATGTTGCATTCATCAATGAAAAATCGAACACTTTTAGCAATAGGTTTCACATTGAATGCTAGGTCAAGTCAAATAGCCAAAGCAATAGGCAATCATCCATCGACGTACCTCAAAGTCCGTCATTATTTTTGTTTTTCTCTCGTTGTACTGCTTCTTGTCTAAATTCTATGGCTGTTCCGTTGATGAATCCGATAATTCGAAGGGTGAGAGATTAATCAAGAAGACCGGTAGATGAAGCAAGAAGTTCCGAAGATGTGAGGCCTGTTGCCTTGATCGTCGATAAGACTTTGTAAACTGTTGTTTGTGTTTGTCATCAAGCGATGTAATGAAAATTGAATCGCGTCAACGCTCCGAAGGCAATCTCCTCCCCGACTCTTTCGACCACAACATTTTTAGAAAAGGGGAATCAATAGTCCATGCACCCTCAATTCAAAAACCCTAATGATTGATCGAAATCCATTCCGGGTGGGAACATGATATTCTCAGTATTTCCGTTGGTCAGGCGTCGGCTGCTGTTCGCTAGCAGATAGTAATTCCGCTTGATGGGCCGTAACTACAAATCGGGGAAGGAAGATACATACCGATTTCAGCCGGAGCGCGTCGGATTTTTGGCGCGCCGGGGGACGAGTCGTTGATGCTTACATCATAGAAAGAATTGAAGTGAAACCCTCCTCAAAATGAAATTTTCAGACAGCGAGAGATTTTTTGGTCGTTCCAAAACTTTGCACGATCTCATCGGATTCGGAGAGATTCCAATCGGATTCAGAGAGATTCCTTTCTCGGAGGGATCTCTGTTCCTGCTGTCGGAGCACCGACCATGACGAAAACGTAGTTGAATGTAGAGAAATCGAGTAGTTTTAGCGACAAATCTATAACTGTTTCATAAGAGTTAATTCTACAAAGGTTACAAAGATATATCTAATCATTGCAGTAGAAAGGTCCACAGTTGACGTCAAGGGAAAACACATACAGATCGGCAACAGCACGCGCTTCTACAAAATAAGAGCGACGTGCACCGACCATGCTCACCGCGGGAGATCAACAACCTCACGCAACCTGCGATGATCTTTATGAAATAAGGCCGTTAACAAGGTACTTCAACAAACAAAAACGCTTCCGAGGCGCTATTGCTATACCAAGAGGTCAAGGCCGCAAGTTGTCAGAAGTCTTATACCGACTTTCCAGTCTTGGGTGTTGGGGCAACAACTCCAGCCTTGGCTGCCTTGGCGGCGGCGGCAGGGCCGACAGTACCGGTTGATGAATAGTAATCACCGTAGTAATCATATGCGGCAGGACCGGAATAACCTCCGGCCTTTCCCCCCTTGGAGCCTACAGCAGGACCGTAGCCCATGTCGTAGCCACCCTTTCCTCCTTTGCCTCCCTTCGTCGCGACAGGTACGCAAACCATGCCCTTGGAGCCCTTCTTGGATCCCTTTCCTCCCTTGCCCTTGCCGGCATCATAGCCGTAGGCCATGCCATAGCCGTAACCTCCGGCCTTTCCTCCCTTACCGCCGTAGCCGTAGGCTCCAGCTCCAGATCCGTAGTATCCAGATCCGTAGGCACCTCCGTAGTAACCTCCGGCCTTTCCTCCCTTGGCACCGTAACCGTAGGCATCATCTCCGTAGTAGCCGTAAGAACTCTCTCCGTAGTAGCCGTAGCCGCCAGATCCATAGTAGTCCATGCCGTAGCCGGTGGATCCAGTCTTCGAGGTCTTTCCTGCGTAAGCATATCCAGCAAGGTCACGGGATTCATCGGCTTCAAGCGCTCGAAGTCCCTTGCCAGTCTTGGAGGCATAAGGAGCGACAGGTCCATAGTTAGAACCGTAATACATGGCTCCGGACTTTCCTCCCTTAGCACCGTATTCAGCTCCGTAATACATGGCTCCACCCTTTCCACCCTTGGTTCCGGGGCAGACTTCGTAGCAGTATCCTCCCTTGGATCCCTTTCCTCCCTTCTTCGATCCCTTTCCTCCCTTGCCCTTGCCGGCATCATAGCCGTAGGCCATGCCATAGCCGTAACCTCCGCTCTTTCCTCCCTTACCGCCGTAGCCGTAGGC
>JACLAC010013228.1_pt1 | contig 18021 bp, 22 predicted proteins | sample 8027881 | NCBI WGS metagenome assembly JACLAC01 (sample SAMN15725517, study PRJNA655200) | protist metagenome | isolation source: fluorescence activated cell sorting (FACS) single amplified genomes of... | place: Spain: Blaines Bay Microbial Observatory, Mediterranean Sea | collected 2016-01-19 | reverse complement strand
TCTTGGCATCATCCGCGCTACGGTTACCGCCGCATCCGCGCTTTGCTGGCAAGAGAGGGTTGGACCGTGAGTCGTAAGCAAGTCCAGCGTATTCGTCGACGAGAAGGGCTTAAAGTCCGATCAAAAGCCAAGAAAATTCCTCGACGTGGGGTCTCCACTGTGCTACCGACTCAGGCTGCTCGTCGGCATCACGTATGGACCTGCGATTTCATCTTTGATGGTACTGATAACGGCGGATCAGTGAAAATGATGACGCTGCTGGATGAATATAGCCGTCAATCTTTAGCCATTCAGGTCGAACGGTAGATCACCGTAAGTCTGCTTCCACCTTGCTACCGCCAACGCCTCCGCACTACCTGTCTTATCCGCCGCATCCAACGCCCCGATCGCCGCACCGTATCGCTCTTCGTTCGCATGGTCGTCACGCTTGGTCATCGTGATCGACTTATGGCCGGCGAGGTTGTTGACCTGGTCGATGGGGACGCCGAGATCCGGTAGACGGGTCGCAAAGGTATGGCCGAGGGCTGGGGTTACTGGGCCTTTTCCACATTAAATAGTACCCTTCTGTGCCTGCCCGGTAGGACTTTATCGGGTTTTACGTGTTGCCCAATCCAGTGGACCCCTGTCTCGTTCTTCCAATGGCCCATCGGTTCTCCTTGTGCCTCAATGCCACCTGCACGTGTTCTTTGGCCGATGCTTAGGTGTCAGAATAACTTGGAATGGGGTGTTTGAATTACCTATACTTCGGTGGTCGCCGATGTGGACTAAATTAGGTTTTGTAAAGCGCACGTGCGCAAAACGGGAGAGGCGATCAAAGCGGTGGTGGGTTAGCAATTTGATTGCAGTGGTGCTTGTTACTACGGAGGATTATGGCCAATTCAGATAGTGGAATCGCGTTAAAAAGAAGCGGGGGGCTGATCACGAATTCCGTTGAGAGGCACTACGGTTTTCCGCGTTTGGTCCGCGCACAAAATGGCGAGTTGTTGCTGTTTTACCGCATCGGTACAACGCATGCCTACGACGATTCGGCCATTGCCATGCGGCGGTCCTCAGATAGCGGGGTGTCCTGGTCCGCGGAGCGCATTCTCTGGCAGTGTGAAGAGGGCTATAGCGCCCATAATCCCGTCTGTATTATTGGAGCGCGGGGGCGAGTGATTCTGTGGGCCTCGCGCTATCAGTATGGCCCGAATCTTCGCCATCCGTGCTGGTGGTCAAGCTCAGATGATCACGGGCATACCTGGTCTTCGTGGACGGTATTCGATGCCTCTTCGCAGCACAACTGTTATTATGTCACCGACGCGATTCATACGGCCGATGGGCTCCTTGCGAGCGATGCGACCTTTCCGCACTCTGGGCAGGGCTCATGCCACACGAGAATCCTATTTTCTGGCGACGGCGGGCTGACGTGGGTTCGTCGGTCGGCACTGACGTCTCCCGACGCGAATTTGGGTGATGAGGCGGCGCTTACGGAGACGGAGGAGGGGAATATTCTCTGCATCCAGCGCGATCGCGGACGGAGAGATGTTTTTCGGTTTTGGTCTCGGGACGGCGGTCATATATGGGGGGGGGCGAGAGAGCATTCGAGCCATGTTAGATTGCACGCTGCAACGCCCTTTTCTGACACATCTCGGCGATAGCACCTATTTGCTATCCGGGAGGGACTTCGATCGCAAACAGGTGGTGGCCTATCTGTCGCTCGACGGTGGCCTCACCTTTGGTGCTCGCATCGAACTCGATAGCTATCAACGGGATGGTGCTTATACCTCGGGGGTCAGGCTGGATTCGGGGGAGTGTTTGATCGTATGGTATTCCGATAGTCACACTCAGCCGTTAAGACCGGATATTAAGGCGGCGACAGTGGCGTTACAGTCGTAGGGCATCATTCGTACAATGAAGGTAAAGCGATCTACCTGCGAATCTGGCACATGCCGCAGGCTCGCGCCCCTCTGCCCTGCTGCCACTGAGTCGTCAAAGAGACGGCGAAATCCGCCCTCTACTATCAGCCCTTGTGCGCGTTGTATGTCGGCACGCAGGGTTAGGTTTAGCGCAGCCGCGGATTGGCGTCGAGGCGCCGGCGGAGAATGGCGAGCCCGATCCTGAGCTGGTTGAGGCTTGAAACCGATACCTTTTCTATTGAGCTCTATTTTCAGCCGGCAGCTAAAGCCTCGACGCGAAATTCGTGCAATTGGCGGCGACGTCTGGCGTAGGGGGACTCGATATTGTATTTGCGACACAATCGGCTAAAGCTGCGAATTGTAATGCCCAATGCCCGGCTCGCGTCTTGATTTGATTTATATATTCGTGCGACCCGCTCGATTTGTTCCCTACTAAATCCTTTGTCCATTGTGAATTGCTCCGTATTGGGGGGTATGCATCTCCATTTTGATTTGATTTTGCGCTGTTGCTCGTGCATTCGATCTATTAGACATGACTGCGATCACATGTATTCCAATTCTTAAGCCCACTATAAGTAGTCACAACGATGGACATGATAACGGGGTGACCGGATAAGCTGGCGGTGACGGCGCCAGTTTACGGCTGACCACCCGGGGCGGTGGAGATCACTAGACCGAGATCGAAAGCGGCGGTGGAAACTTGGGATGAGTGATGAACGAAATTGGCCTGCCTCAAAGTTGGTCTTCGCCCAGTTCCACGCGCTCTCCATCAGAGAAGCACTATGGGGTGATGTAACGGACACTGCCCTTCATAATAATCATCGTCTGCAATTCCTCACGTGCCGCAGTAAATTCCGGCGTCGGTTCTTGAGCAAAGCAAGCCATTGATGTTTCGACGTCTGGCCATACCGATTCGTTCATGAATTGAGCTGGTTCGATTGGATCAGTGTCGGCACCGTCCGCTTTCCTTATGTCGTACAGCTTGAGTGTCCGACGCTCTATGCAACCACGGGCTAAGGCAAATTCTGCTAGCACGCCATCCCATAACTCGAGGGCTCGCCGTTCGTCGGCTCCCGGAGTAAGGTCGAAGAAGTGAATATTGCGCATCATGGTGGGGAAACCTCCTGCCAAAGGTTTATGATAGGCCCATCCCGCAGAATACGAGGTGGGTGATACAGTGGGGAACGTACGGAGATCCAAGTCGTCCGGCAACAAGATTTGCCAATGTTCGCGGTTGCTGAGGCTAATCGAAGCCCCAAAAGAAGTGAGATGTACAGCCGATACCTGGGGGGCAAAGGCAAGTCAAAAGAATAAAAAACGTCCCGCGGATTGCGCGCCGCAGGACGTTTCGGGAGGGCGAGAAGGACGATTCGGTCCCCTTCTCTTGAACCGGATTTAGTATGCACGAACCGTTCGCATGATAAACGATTCATGCACTTTGTGAATTTGTCGGCTCGCGCTATTTATGCAAGTAGGACCGATGATTTTTTGTTAAATAAAAAAATAATTTATTGTTGCAAGGCTTGATGACATGAAGTACACCGCCACCACCTGGGGCACCGCAACATGAGCTATATTGCAAGCAACTGGGCAACAGACCGCTGGCCTAACTTCAGGCACGCTGAGTTGGCCTGTCAGGAAACCGGCGAGTGCGCGATGGCCAAGCCGATGATGGACCGGCTGTCTCAGGCAGCACAACTCATGTCTGCGCCGCAGCACAGAGTCGACTTGATCTTCCCGTGACCATTGGGGCACTTGGAGATATGCACTTCTTAGCCATCGGACAGGCTGAGGTCGTCGTTCTGAAGCGGTGCGTCTCAGTGGCCGCAGGTTGCGTTGACGGACATGTTACTAGTGTCACAGGTGTAGGTAGCGATTGGGGTTCTCCAGGTGTTCAAACAGTAGTCGGAAACCAGTGGTCGGAAAATAGGTGTGCAAATCTAGCGCAAAATGGAACTGAACCTTGAAGAAAAATCCAATTAGTTTCTGTTGACAAAGAATTAACGCGCCCAAAGAGGTCGATTTGGACTCGCATCTGCTCAAGCGGGCATCCGACGTGCTCCGCCACACTTTCGCCACGGAACAGGTCGACCAATTTGTCCCGCTATAGCCGATACAGAAATTGGTCGGCCCGCTGAGGAGGACTGCAATCCAACTAAGTCTGCTTCCGCCCGGCTTCCACCTGACTGCCGCCAACGACTCTGCACTACTCGTCTTACCCGCCGTATCCAACGCGTCGATAGCTGCACCGTATCGCTCTTCGTTCGCATGATCATCGCCATCGACTTATGACCGGCGAGATCTGGCTCCATCGTGACCTCCAGGTCCAGCAGTGCCGGGCGCTCCTTAAGGAACTCGAGATGGCGTATATGCAGTAGATGCCAGGGGAGATCCGCCGGGCTGTGTGACTTCGCGCTACGGGAGGAAGGAAGCCAGGGAGGAGTTCGGCTATGGCCAGGCGCCCGAGTTGGAATCTGCCGGGACGTCAGTTCTGGCCAATTTACGGCGGGTGCTTTAGGCTCAAGGTATTTCGTCATCGCCGATGTAGCAGGTATGCCATCCACATTGGTCCTGGCCGATTGTTTCTGTAGGGCCGCGGGCACGCTTCAGCTGTCGAGATAGCTGCGGATCAATGCGGCGACCTCCTTATGGCCGCCGGCTTCGGCGCAGTCGAGGGGCGTACTGCCGTCGGGCGCGGTAGCCGCGGCAAGGGCGGAATCGTCTTCCAGCAGGGCCGCGATCTGATCCCGACGCCCGAAGTGCGCGAGGTCGAATATATCGTGGCTGTAGTCCAGCAGTAGATCGCGTAGTCCTCGGTGACCGGCGTGATTGGCAAAACCGACCGGCGTGGCGTGGTGCGTTCCTTCCCGGATGTCGCAGCGCGCGCCGGCGGCGAGCAGGCATTCTACTACCGCTTGGCTGTTGTTCCACGCGGCTTCGTGCAGGAGTACCCGACCACCTTCGCCATCAGGCCGGTTGGGGTCGGCACCCAGCTCGAGCAGCAAGCCGGCTGCTTCGGGCCTGTGAACTGCCCCCATCAGCAGCGAAGGATTCTCGATCATTGCGGGCTGCTCACGCAGCAGCTCGCTCGCCTCTGTCCGGTCAACGCCCAGCGCAGCGCCGCGAAAGCGATCTTCAATCGGCAATTCGACCCGGGCTGCGCCGTACTCGACTAGCAATTCGGCGATGACGGGAAAGCCCTCCAGGACCGCGTTTTCGTAGTTGGGGCGCCCATTGTACCCGTCTATTCCCGTGGCCTCCGCTCCGTGCCGCAGGAGCAGTTTGGCACGCTCGTGCAAACCCCGCTTTACTGCCTGGCTCAGCTGGTAGTCCAGGGTCCGGGTCCCATCCCGGTCGGGATCCACCGTATCGGAGGCGCTCAGACCGTGTGCCAAGAGCAGCTCCAACCACTCGTTGCCCGGCGTGAACATCGTATTGTACAGGCCCTGCGCGTCATTGGGGTCGGCGCCATGCGCCAGCAGTAGCTCGGCCAACTCGAGTGCGCGGGCATGCGGTGGCTGCTGCAGTAAGCCGTTTTCTCCCTCCCCCATCGCGCCGGTTAGGCTCGACCACCGCCATCCGCCGATGCGCTCGTCGACGATGAACGCGTCGGCTGGGGCGCCGGCCTCCAGCAGCAGGTGCGCGCAGGTCATGGCATCTCTACGGGGTGGGTTTTCGGTGGTGCGGCTATAGCAGACATACATCAGCGGGGGCCAGGCGCGCGGCCCCCCCGCGCGCGTGGCGTAACCCGCGTCGGCTTGCAGGTAAGCGCGGATTGCGGCGACATCGAACGCAGTGGCCGCGGCGCACGGCGTGGCTGCGCCGATATCGGGCGAGGCGGCAAGCATCTCCTCGGCTCGTTGCCTGCGGCTGAGGTGATCGCCGCCGTAGGTGAGGCAGGCCAAGTCGGCAAAGCGGTCGGCGAGTACGGTCGTTTCGTCGTTGGTCACGGTCCTTGCTTCTTTCTATTGCGTGTTATTGCGTGTCGCAGATGGGGCGCATGGAAGAGTATATGCGCTTCCGTCGAAGTGCGTCCGGCCAATTCACACACGACTGTTTCGTAGGACTGGTTGCATTTCATCTGATTAAATCTGCTGGATTCATTTATTTAATCGATGGCCCATAATAAGGCATAGCAGGCGGGAGTGTCCATGCGATTGATAGACATAGCCTGATCCTCGTAGGGGATCTCGCTGGGGCCGTCCTGGCCCAAACGGTTGAACTTCGTGAACATAAGGCTGGTGATTATGAGTCACATACCTACACTATGGGATAAAGACATTTGTCAATTACTCTGTGAATCCACCTGATCGCCTCCAGCGCCGCCGCACTACCCACCTTGCCCGATGCATCCAACGCCTCGATAGCCCCACCATATCGCTCTTGGTTCGCATGGTCGTAACGCTTGGTCATTGCCGTCGACTTATGGCCAACGAGGCAGATGACCGGCTCGACACGCAATGGTGGGTTGGAGCTGTGCTGTCTTATGGAATATGGGTTTTGCTACTTAGCCGTTTTGTACATGTTTTTGATCTGGCCCCAAGCTTTATGATGTATGACTGTGTCGTAGTCTGTTCGCCTCTGGTTTAGCAGCCACTCGATAGCCTGCGGATTCTCATATATCCGATTCCAGCAACAGTGTTTGCCGTCTTCAATGGAGTTAAAAGTGACGTTAGCACCTATCTCCTGAAGTTTATCCTTCATTTGAATGGCCATGTCGTACGAGGATACTTGATCGGCATCGCCATGACTCATCCAAATTGGTAGGGTGGATATGTTCGGCGCAAGGTGGACATAAGAATACGGTTGATGATGGGGAGAAAGTGGCATAATAGCTGCAAATTCTTGCGGTATCGCTGCTGCGACAATGAAAGTTCCGCGACCTCCCATCGACAAACCAGTTAAGTAAACTCGCTCGGCATCCACTCTCAATTTTGACTTTACATCGTAGATGATGTCCAAGACCTTCTTCGGATTCCAATCCCATTCGAGTTTGCTGGGGATCAAAAGGATGTAGGGATCTTCATGGGGTATATGGAATGCTCGAGAAAGTGGATTTTGTCCGCCCGGTCCGTTGGTCAAACCCCCATGTAGGAAAACCACCAGCGGATATTCTCGTTCTGAGTCGAAATAACTCGGAGGAACTCGAACTCCATATATGTATCCGCACATCCAGTCGCGATATTTTCCCCATCCCGGAATTGGGCTTTGGGAGCTATTGTAAAAAATTTCGCTGAAGCCTCTTACGTAGAGCCAACTATCAGGAATGATCTTTGGCCACTCAGTGGGGTTGGCCGTAGTGTCCAGGCCTTCTGTTGAGGGCGTAGTACAACGAAACTGCATATATCCGCTTTGTTGGCTACTGGAAGTTGACACACAACCGATTATCAGAACAAGGACAATGGATTTTGTAATTTTCTTGGGTCTAAGGCGGGCGTTGGTCAAATTTCTCATGCTGTGATTGTTCTCTCAAGAATGGCCATACTCCTCAGTTGGAATTGGCCGAAGAGTACCGTAGCGTTTTTATAAAAGCCTAATCGAAAGGTGCGGCAGTCATGTTTAAGGGCCCGGGTGGTTCGAAGATGGATCACCGGGAGACAAGAGATCTTTAAGTGCTTTGCGAAAAGCATGATAGGCGGTTCGTCGTAGGAATATGCCAATGGGAAAAGTGAGTACGTCCAGCAAAAAGATAACCGCAAGCCGTGGTTGAGGAATGTTGTCATTGTAGGTACCCATAACGCAGACGTAGACAAAGTAGAGACCAGGAGAACATACCCCCCAAGACAAGACTAACAAGGGCGTGTTGGGTGCCCGAGGTATAGGTGCGGTGCCTTCGATTCTGTCTTGGTAGACATCAGCCTCGTGGACAGTGGTTCCCAGTAGCTCACAGCCTTGGTCGGATCCTGGAAACTCACTGTCTGGTTTCTCTTCTGCCCTGTATACATAACTCCCCTGGAATTATGTATACAGCAATATGACAAACTTCTAAGGAACTACGGACAAAGGAACCAGCCGTAAGCTGGGCGTCGCTGTCATAGCTAAGGCCGTCTAGCGGCTAATGGGGCGGCTGACGGTGACTTGGCCGATAGCTGCGACGACGATGGCGTATATCGCGGGGCAGATGTAGGTGGATACTTGGGATGAGCGAGGCGCGGGACGGAGTTAAGAAAACTCTCGGTCCACATTACCACTGGATGGAGTTTCAGTCTCCGCCTGACATACCGTCGCCACCTGATACTCGTCCTCTATATAAACGCCGGGTGGATGGCTGCCCACTCGGGTCAGGGTTGGCCACGCCATCACGGATGGCCCGCACTGCCTGGTAGACGTTTCCATCTGCTATGCGCGGCATTGCGGAAAAATAAACCAAGCGGAGGCAGCAATAAAGCAAGCAGTGTGGCAAAAAACGTTCCCCAATCAGCCACTTTTTCGTCGTTGTGCACGGCTTCCCAGCCTAATAACGCGCCTATGAAGCAGCAGGCGCCAGCTCCGAAGAAGGTCCTCGATATCTTGAGTAAACGAGCATTTGGCTTTGGCGATTGCTTATAAGCCAATGGAATACCTCCTGCCAAAGGTATGAGATGAATCGATCAGCGAGATAATGCCATATATAGGCCAAACGTATGCAATTTAAGATAGGAAGGATTAAATCCTGGCGCAGCGTTTGAAGCTCTGTGTTGAACCGTGCAAGGACGTAAGACGGGCAGGGCGAGTAGGTAGCGAATAATTCCGGCACCAGTGACCCGTCGTTGATTCTCAGCATGGGGTAACCCACTGGTAGTTTAAAACGACGGGGTATAAGACTACAGTATAGTAGTCAATAGATGTTCCGCGACGGCCACATAGGTTCAGGATGTCGCAGCCTCATCATTACCAAATTCATGATACCTGGTGATTGCGGTGTCCAATATGTGAAGAATTGATGATTCCTCCAGGTTAAATACTTGGCCACCACCGTAATGTCCGCTGGTTTTCTCCTCAACCCAAGTACGCACGATCCCTGCCTGGACAACGCTCAATTGAAGTGGAGTGTTGTCAGTTATTGATCTGCGTAATTTGTTAAGCACGCGTTGTTCATCGGGCCACGCAGTTCCGTCCTTCCAGGCAAGGATATATTCAACCTGTCTGGTAGAAAATGGGACGTTCATACTTCGTCGGTGCCCGGAGCGAAGTCGAAGAATTGAGTGTTGCATACCATGGTCAGAAAACCTCCTGCCAAAGGTTCGAAAGATAGTCGCCAACGTGGATGTATGAACGACAATGGCACGTTTAAATTAATTGGACCAAGCTCAATGTATAGGTTGTGCATGCGATAGGCAATATACGGATGTCGTGGGCCATTAGTTGTGATGGAGATCAATGGGCCGATAGCGGCGATGGTGATGACTAATACTGCGAGGCAGACGTTGGAAGAGTCGTAGGGGTGTGAGGCGCGGCAACCGAGCATCCAAAGCGGACTGGTCAATCAGTCGGTCTGTTTCCATCTGGCCACCGCTAACGTCTCCGCACTTGTCGCATTAACCGTAGCATCCAATACCGAGGGAAAGCTTCTCTGGCGATAGGAGTTTGCGTATGCTATTCGGCCCATCTTCGCTGATGTATTCCGCACACGCGACACTCTTATAGACCTTGGCAGGAGGTTTTTCGTGATACACCACCCCATTTAGATCCGCCATACTTTCCTTGAGTGGATTAGTGTAACTACTGCAGAATTTCAAGTAACCAAACTCAAAAGGAGTGTGATTATGTACTGTTTGGAATGTATAGTACGACCGGCGAATGGTGACACATAAAAGAGCTCTTGAGTACTGAAAAAGTCTCATCGAAATCAGCGGATACAGGGCACCGACAAGCGCACTAACAAGTGCCTAACGGTGGCTTTGACGATGAAGGCGAGCCGACGGCGGCGACAGGTGAGGTGACAACGACGGTGTGTTTGATACGGTGATGACGCGGCATATCAGGGTGACGATTGACAAGGGTAAAATCGTTGTCGGCTTCCACGCTAACGGCGATAGCGACTGCGCGGTCGTGACGTCTTCAGCGAAGGGCAAAGACTTGGTGCCGCTGAATTCGACGGTTGCCCTCCACGGAACGGTCGCGATCTATCATCCCAACGGCAAAGACCTGGTGGGTTTGGCTCCCGTCGAAAACGGCTACGGCGTAGTTACGAGCTAGCAGTATCCTAAAGAGTTGGTGTAGTTGAATTCCTCGGATAACGGCGGCATGGTCAGAGTCTTCAACAAGACAAGCGAAAGCATCGCCCTTATGCATGCTGAAGAGTACGGCAACGGCGTGGTCTATGATTGCAAGCGCAAACGAAAAAGGCGAACGCTTCAACCTCGGCCATGCAAGATTTAGCGATGCTGGCGGTAGGAGTGGGTAGTTATGCTTTCGACCCGAACCGCGGGCGCTCTTATTACTCTTCGACATTCTTAAAGCGCCATAGGTGGACTAATGAAATAAGGTGACCGTCTTCAATATCGGTCACCCTTATTTTGTTAATTGCAATCCCTTCTACTGTCATTCTTTCTAACTCGGCGTGTGGCCCAAGGACTTTGGCTAAGACCAATATCGGGTACAATCGGATGATAGATTTTTCCTTTGGTAATTCCATCCACCGCGTGGTTTGCTGCGGCTCAATTCCTCTTCTTACATTGCCTTTCTGCGGTCCCTTTTTTATCCGCGGTTATCTGTTTATTCTTTCAAGCCTTTAAGTATAGCACTCGTTTCGCTATGGGCCATTCGTGCAGTAGATAGGAGGCAACTCGGTTGCAATTGGTTGGTAGAGGATGTTTGATACTGCGGACCAAATGGCTAATGTCGGCGCCGATAATGGTGCAATTCGTACGTAGATGACGGCCGAAACCCAAGCTGGATTAATGAATATATCTGCCCCTCCGTTTGTATGTGACGGGGTCTTCTGTCCGTACTGCGTTAGGGTTTGCGTATCGTACACTTTGAACAGGCGCTGATGCACTCGGCACGGGCGACATACTCCGGAGGTAGAGGATATGGCAGTGATCGTAAATCTTCAGATCTCCACTCAGCCGGGTAAACGAGAGCAAGCGGCTGTCTTTTTCGACAGAATTTTTCGACGACGAACCGGTCTTTGGTTATGTTATTGTCGCGAATTCCAACTGACATAGATACTATATCAGACCTGCCTGATGGCTATTAACGGCTTGGCCCCCGCCGCTTGTGTGATGGTTGCTTTTTGTATACTCTCGGAGGACTACAAGAAGGAGGCAGCATAATGACGGTAGAGCAACGACTGGATCAGCTGGAGAATCGCAATAAGCGCCTAATGGTGGCGCTGACGATGACAGTAGTGGCGATGTGCGCGGTGGTGACGATAGCGGCGACGGGCGAGAAGCGCGGTGACTTCGATATAGTAACGGCGAGGTATATCAACGTGAAGAATGAAACTGGTGATTACGTTGTCCGTTTGCGAGCTAATCCGACGGGCGACGGCGAGATCTCGACGCATTCAGCGAAGGGCAACGACTTGGTGGTGCTGACCGCGACAGTGGACGGCAACGGCAAGATCACGACCTATCACCCTGACGGAAAAACGCTGGTTAAGCTGACAGGGACAGTGAAGGGCGGCATAGTCAAGACCTATCAGCCCAACGGCAAAGAGCTGGTGAGTGTGAGTACGTCCGACAACGGCGGATTGATCAATGTCTACAACAAGACGGGCGAAGGCATCGCCAATATGCATGCGGACGAATACGGCAACGGGGTGGTCTATGCTGGCAACCGCAAAGGTGAAGGGCTAACGCTTCGACCTGGGCCATGATAGATTGAGCAACACTGGCGGTGGTATGCGGCATGCAATTCGTAAGAATGAATTCGAGAAGTAAAAGAGTTGTGGACCATCGAATGATATGACCTGCTTTTGTTATTTTTTTATTGCATCGCCACATCATAAAAATTTTACTTTGAAAGCCCTGGACCTACGGCAGCTTTTTTTCAGGATCAATTTGAATCAGAAAATCACTTGAGGCTTTCGCCTTGTGCACGATAGATTAGTGCTTAAGAAAAGATCTCGTTGCTTGGGCGCTTTCGTTGGCTTGGCAATTGGAGATGCGCTGGGCGCACCTGTAGAGTTTAAAAAGCGAGGAACATTCGAGGCGGTCACTTCGATGCGGTCTGGCGGTTTCTTCGATTTGCCTGCGGGTGGGTGGACTGATGATACAGCAATGGCTTTGTGTTTGGCAGACAGCCTGCTCAATCAACCTAGTTTTGATCCGAAGGACTTATTGGATCGCTTATGTGAATGGATCGCCGACGGAACGAATACCAGCACGGGGAAATGCATAGGCATCGGGCAGAATACCCTTAGAACCATCGGGAATTATCACAGCACAGGGCAAACGAAGGCAATCAGATTTGGAAATCGCAGTGATGGTAATGGTGCTATCATGCGGTTGGCAGCAATCCCATGTATGTACTGGTCTGATTTGGAACGCGGCAGAAAGATCGCCGTAGCCCAAAGCCACTGCACCCACAATTCGGTAATGTCCGAAGCCTGCTGTGAACTACTCACGATTGTGCTCTGTAAACTAATATTCGGTGAACCTTGGGATCAGATCATGCCTTGGGCGGCTGTTGAAAAATGGCCCGAAGAGGTGGCTTTTATCGCTAGATGCGATTGGCGCAACAAGAGTATAGCTGAAATTCAATCCACAGGGTATGTCATCCATACTCTCGAGGCATCGTTATACTGCGTTGATACTACCAACACATTTGAAGGCGCCTTATTGAAGGCGGTCAATTTGGGGGATGACGCAGATTCTGTAGGCGCAGTAACTGGGCAATTGGCGGGGGCAAAATATGGTGTCGATAGCATACCTGAGGACTGGCTCGATAAGTTAGTTGATAGTGAAAAGATCATTTCAATCGCAGAAGAGATATTTTCTAAGTCTGTCGATATCAGTGGCGAGAAGAAAAAGCACAAATCGGTTTGAGAACTTGGGGATGGCCGAGCGGCGTGCATTGGTGGGATGGGTGTACTGTCGTGGTGCACGTGGTATACAGCGGTCTCTTCATTGTTGATTCTATGACGACCGGAACGTTTTTATATTGCAGCGCTTGAGTAGCTCAATTGAATCGGGTCCTTATTGGGCGAACGGGAGTTAAGACAAGTCGTGCCGCTAAGACGTCTGACATCAATGCGTAAACTAAATCGTTATCTAATTGAAATCAGCATCATAATCATTGGGATTACTATATCGTTCGGTGTTCAATCGCATCTAAAAGAAAGAGAAGATAATCGAAAACAGATCGTGGCCTACGAACGAATATTTGAGGACCTGAAACAGGATCGGGAGTATTTTGGTCTTGCTTTCGAGAATAACGAGCAGCAGATAAAGGCAGCTAAGTCGATTGTAAATGGACAACTGAAACAGGCTGATTTCAACCGAATCATCCCATACTACGGCACCTTTTTCAATGACAACACGATCACTTCAATTATGTCGACTGGGCTTTTGGAGGACTTTGAAAATCGTGCTCTGATTAATGAGATCCTCACCTACTACCGGCAGGATTATGATTTTCTGGCAGATGCAGTCCGATTTGATGAAGAGATCGCATTGCAAAATCTACTTTTGATCGCAAAAGAAGCAGCAATTGACTCGGTTTCTACAACAAGCATCCCAAGACATAAAAATGATTCAAAAACGCCTATCTATTCATTGGGCGATAGCACGGCATATGAACTGTCAAATAACCAAAATTTCGTAGGATTATTGCAGGCAAAAATTTGGATAAAGATTCATTATAACAATTTTGTGGAGAATGCTCGGAAGCGAAATTTGTCGATTTCGGAAGGTATACAGAAAGAATTGGAAGCTTTGCGGTGACCAATCTACATTCCACATTAGCTGCTGGAGATGTTAGGTGTTCGCCCCTACGGTGTGCAGGCTGAGGCATTCGGCTCGTGAGGTAGCGCGACAGTTGCCGGTGGTGCCGAATAAATGAATTCATCAACAGTAACAGGGGTCCAATGCTTTTTCGTGATGGCCAGCATAGCCTCGTCTCACGCAGGCGGTATCGATGGGCACGGCGGCCACAACAACCTCCATGCCGACAACGACCACTTCCAATGGGGGCCACTGGATGGCCTTACCTCCGACTCTAAAGTTGCTATCGCCTAATTCGCCGGTGTATCCAACGCCTCAATAGCCGCACCATATCGCTTTCGTTCGCATCGTTGCAGTGCTTGGTCATGCGCCATCGACTTGTGGTCGGCGTGGTGGTTGACCTGTAAAAATGTCAATCTTAAAGCGCCGCAATGGTACTGGTCCTTTGGCGATACAAAGATCAGTCTCCAGTCGCAATTCCCCGAGAGCCTCTTCTGCGCGAGGTGGATAGCGCACCTGGTCATCGGCGCAAAGACAAGTCGAATCCAGCTTGCTCCAGCCTCTTTTACGATGTATGAACGGACATATCCAAGCGTTGATTTGATCCGATAACTTAAGTAAGGAATCACTGTGCGTCTCAAAATGTTCCTAATAATAGTATTGATCGTTTGCACTGGATTGTTCGGGTGTTCGGGCAGTGGAAGCAACAACGGAAGCGGTGCTGATGCCGGCGCAGATTCTGATAGCGATCGTTATTCGGATACTGATACCGATAAATATCCTAACGAGTTTAAAGTGATTGGCTATCTTCCCACTTGGGGAACGTTCGATAGCCATTTAACGGCAGCAGACTTCACAAAGCTAACCCATATCAATATCGCTTTTGGCAATCCCGACACCGACGGGAAATTGGAAGAAAATTTAAGCAGCGATCAAATAGCGGCTCTGGTAGCAAAAGCGAGCGAACATAGCGTTAAAGTGAGCATCTCACTTGGTGGAGCCATCGCACCGTCATATGAAGATGTGCTCAATGACAATAGGCGTGCAAATTTTGTTGCCCAACTTGTTTCATATGTTGAAAAACACAATCTGGACGGTATAGATGTTGATTTAGAAGGGAACAATATCCCCACAAATTACGAAGAGTTCGTAACTGATTTAGCCAAGGAGCTAAAACCTGAAAAGCTGTTAACAGCGGCTTTGGGGAGATGGTATAGTGATCACATTACCGATGTTGCACTGGAACAATTCGATTGGATTAACCTTATGTCTTACGATGTCACAGGTTCTTGGGAGCCAGAAACTGCAGGCCAGCATTCACCGTATTCCAAAGCCGAAGGGGACTTGAATCACTTTATTAAGCGTGATGTTCCTTCGACTAAACTCGTTATCGGGGTACCGTTCTATGGATATGATTTCCAATATGACACGCCCAATTTAATGTATGTTTCCTACAGCAAAATTGTGAATCGACATTCGGGCGCAGAAAATTCTGACCAAGTGGCTGAAATATATTACAACGGCATCGATACTATGGTCAAAAAGGTGCAACTGGCCAAGGACAGTGAAACCGGGGGTATAATGATTTGGGAAATTACTCAGGATGTTGATAGCAATGACGGTCGTTCGTTGCTAAAATCGATTTATAGGGAAGCTTTGTCCGGCGCTTCTACAGCGCGCTGAATCATAGTCCACATTCTAAATAGATGGCGCTTTTACATCGATTCCCCTAAGATTTGAAGGAGCTAAGGGCGCTTCCGCCTCGCCTCCGCCAGCGCCTCCGCACTACCCGTCCTGCCCGTCGCGTCCAACGCCTCAATAGCCCCGCACCGAAGCGCTCCTCGTTCGCTGGTCGTTGCTTCTGGTCATCGCTGTCGACTTACGGCCGGCGAGGTAGTTGACCTTCTCGATGGGGACGCCGAAGTCGAGCATTCGCGTGCCGAAGGTATGGCGGAAGTACGGCGGAGGTAATGGGGCGGAGGCTAACCTGCCAATTCAAGCTCTCAGATATAAAGTTGCATGTCAAAGACTAACTCCATAGTTGCCCACCACTCTCCGTCTTTCGCCTCGGGGACTTTTTCTTGAAAGGTCCGCATAAGGTCGTCCCATTCGCGCGCCTTCGGATTTTGTTCCATATAGCGCGTGAAATCGCGCTCTGGCTCAAAATCGTCAACGGCGGTCATGAACATGAACATTCGCGTACCTAAAAGGAAAATTTTCATATCGATCACGCCCACTTCTTTTGCCCCCTCTAAGGGCTCAGGCCAAGGGTGGGCATGATATTCTTTGTATTTGGCGATCACGTCGGGATCGTCTTTGAGTTCGAGTGTCAATCCGAAATACTGCATGTCAATCGTCCTTTAAGCGGTTGTACGAGACTAGGCGAATGCCCTGTCGCATAAAAGTCGGCGTTTATGGCGCGTTGAGCGGCAGCGGGGCAGGAGGCTCCGTGCACGGTATATTCGGGTTCGCCACTATCGTTCGGCAGTCTGCACTCCGCCGCATTATTTTGGAATTTCAAACAATTCAGGCGCCAATGATCCGTCTTTGATCCTCAGCATGGCGTAGCTCACCGGTAGTTTAAAACGACGGGGTCCAATGCTTCCCGGGTTGAGATACAGCACGTTGTCTTTATAGTCGATTTTAGGTTGGTGGGAATGGCCATATATAACCGCGGAGAATCCAGCAGCATGGGGATCGAGATCCAGGGTGTCGATGTCATGCAATATATACAGCTGGTGCCCGGCGATTTCTACAACGGTGTCATAGGGGAGGGAGGCGGCCCATACGCCGGTGTCGACATTACCCCGGACGATGCTGGTCGGTGTGATGTCATTCAATTCGTCGAGGATCTCCAGCTTGCCGAGGTCGCCGGCGTGGATGATGTGGTCAACTTCCTTGATTGCGTTGGGTATCTCGGGGCGAAGCAGTCCGTGAGTATCGGAAAGAACGGCTATTGTGATCATGGCTCTACCGGCTTGTAGTCGGGAGGGTCTACTTTACTGGGTAGCCTGGAGATGATAGCCTCTTTGGGGTGTGAGGTTAATAAATATTTCAAGAATAATCTCCTATTTCGTGGTGAGGCCGAAGATTTCGCGGGCGCTGTCTGCCAGGGGATTGGCTCCTACGCTCAGGGTGGCATTTTCGGTAGTGCTGCTCTCACCTTCCCCATTCGGGCAACGTTTCAGGCGGCTTCTCGCCAAGTGCTCTGGAGGTCTATTGATAGACCCACCGCCGCACAAATATTCGGAGTGGGAACATCATTATACCCAACAATGTCACGAGCGCCAGTTTCGTCTCTTCGGCGTTGTCTTTGCTCTGCGAATCGCTTTTTTCATTACAGACGTGTATTCACCACATTGTTGTATATGGAGCCAAACGTAAAATTAAGACCGACGTCCACGTCAAATTCATAGTCTGTAGCCAGATTGCGTCGTCGTAGTAGTACTTGTTCCAGTGAAGCATCGCCTCGTACTAAATCAAACTGGTCATTGAGACGGTTGAAAGATCCTGCCAAATAAATAGAAACGCCCTTGAAAAGACGTAGAGACAGACGTCCGTATGATTCGATTCGGTAGTGGTCGACGTTATTGAGGTAATGTATCCCTTCAAGGCCGGCGCGAGCTGTGCCCCATGGTCGATTTAAGCGTAAGTCAATCTCAATCGAATGGTTTATGAGTGTTTCCTTCAAGTTGCCATAAATTGTTGTTGCGGTATAGTTGTTGTGCGTAGGGTTAAAAGAGTAAGCGAAGGTGATCGCCCGACGTGCTTCCTCTTCGTAATCAAAGAGACTGTATTCAATGCCCGGCCCGAATTGCAAACTTAGGTCCATATTATCGTACGTATTGGAAAAGGCCCGGCCTCGAAATCCAGCGGACCAATGAGATCCAAGGCTTTTTACAATGCGTGAACGAGCTCGATGTTCACGGGTGGAACTTGTGATAACATCCTTATGCTGTTTGAATTCGTCCTGCTCGTATTCGCTCCTAAGGTAAATCTGAAGACGCCAATCTTTCGTAATTCTCCTTGCCGAGACCATGCCATCTATACCCAAAGAAGTCTGGCTTGCCTCTTGAGCTACGTAACCATCGCCATCGATCTCGAAGACCCAGCTGTTCCATGGGTCGCGCAATTCTACCGAATGGACTTCTTTTTTTTCGGCTAAATAGATGAGCTCGAATTGATTGAGAAGTCTTGGGGATGAGATGAAAGAGATCAGGCCGATTTTAAGGAGATTGTTCAGTTTTTCACGAATC
>JACLAC010017632.1_pt1 | contig 18024 bp, 15 predicted proteins | sample 8027881 | NCBI WGS metagenome assembly JACLAC01 (sample SAMN15725517, study PRJNA655200) | protist metagenome | isolation source: fluorescence activated cell sorting (FACS) single amplified genomes of... | place: Spain: Blaines Bay Microbial Observatory, Mediterranean Sea | collected 2016-01-19 | reverse complement strand
TAGAAGGTGTGACCCTTTCATACAAGCGTACCGGCGCAGAAAACTATGACAATGCATCTATGGTAAGGCAAGAAGAACTTTGGATTGCAGAGATCACCGGTATCCAATTTGGAGCAAAATATGATTTCAAAGCAATTGCCTGGAAATTGGAGCAAAATGGAAATCAATTAGTACTTTTCAGCGGAGAACAAACAGCGTTGCCAGTCGACCACAGGAATAACTCACTTACAATTATGATGATCCCCGTTGATCTTTCTCCTGAAAATAAGATCATACTTCCTGCTATTTCGAAGGTCACCAAACCTTCTATCTATGAAATTAATGAAAATATAAATATTTCATATGAATTGTTAGTCGCTAGTAATGATGTAGTAAAATTTGAGTTAACTGCTGAAGATGATAATACGATATTAGATCGAATAAGTGGTTCGACTAGTGACTTAAATGGAGCACAGATTTTGGGTAAGACTCTTTACAAAATCGATTCATCCATCCAGATAGGTTATAAAGCACCAACTGAATTAGTGATTAGAATTACTGTGAAAAATTCTCTGAATTACACCTACCAACTGTCTTTTACAATTCCACTAGCAAATTCTGATTTATCAAAACCTGATCAAATTTCTTCATCAGAACATCACAGCTGTGCTTTGCGAGAAAACAAAACTGTTCAGTGTTGGGGGCGTAACCAAGTAGGACAACTTGGAGATAACACAACGAAAAGACGACTTTTGCCAGTAACTGTGACTGGGATCTCAAACGCCATTGCTATTAGTACCGGGGATCGACACAATTGTGCTCTGCTCGAAGATAAAAGCGTTAAATGTTGGGGGCGCAATCTGGATGGAGAAATTGGGGATGGGACAAATGAAAATCCCCGAAAAATCCCTGCGGATGTCTATGGAGTCTCAAATGCTGTTGCAGTCGATACAGGGAATCGTCATTCATGTGCACTTTTAGACAATCAAAGCATTGTATGCTGGGGACGTAATGACAATGGACAACTTGGAGATGGAACAACCAACAGTAGTTATGTTCCTGTAGTTGTTTCTGGAATCTCAACTGCGATCAAAATTGGTTTAGGTAGTTATCACACATGTGCGGTACTAGACAACAAAAGTGTGCAGTGTTGGGGAAAAAATAATTATGGACAACTCGGAAACGGGGAAGCAACAAGCGCACAAGACAATACATCTATTCCCGTGACTTTAGTCAAAACTCAAGATGTAAAAGATGTCGATGCAAAGGGAATAAGCACCTGCGCAGTATTGAACAACAAAAGTATAAGTTGTTGGGGAAGAAATGAATATGGGCAACTTGGAAATGGAATAACTGGTGGTAGCAATTCTGTTCCTGTGATTGTTTCTGGAATCTCAAATGCCACTGAGATTACTAACGGATACCGCCACGCTTGTGCAGTTCTCGACAATAAAAGTGCTCAGTGCTGGGGGAGAAATAACCAAGGACAACTTGGAGACGGGACATTTGTAGACAGAAACATTCCTGTAGCAGTAACAGGAGTGAAAAATGTTGTAGAGATCGCCCCTGGATACCGTCATACCTGCGCACTACTTGATAATGATACTGTTCAATGCTGGGGACAAAATAACCAAGGACAACTTGGAGACGGGACAACCAATAGTAGGACTACTCCAGCAGAAGTTCAGTTTTAATCCATACTTTATAAAATACTTAAATAACCTTCTTTCAATATTAAGATATGGCCACGGACGCTTTCTCTAACTATAATTGCTCGAAGCAAACAGTATATTTTTGTCTTTTAAAAGTTTTCAGAAAAGATTCGATCCAATATTTTTAAACATGAGCGCGACAAAGCACTGAAAAATCAAAAAACTAGTTTTAGACATGATTTCAAATATATCTTTAGACCATTTCAATTTCTAGCACTTACTATCCCTCATTTCTCTTCTTCTCATTGGCATAGTGTCAATCAACGAAAATACTTCCTCCAGTGAGACAGTACTTGTCCTCTTTTTGACTCCTCCATCCTTGCCAAGAAGTAGTAACTGGAATCCCTCACCTGAGACCAAGAACTCTTGACTCATCTCTTCGAATTCTGCCGAACCTTGAATCAAATCGATGTGCACCAAATCTCTGTCTCTGAATCCACAGCGATGTAAATCAATCTGCTCTTTGATGGAAAGGCGTTCGGGATGCTGTTCATCTGACGAGAATGTGATAATGACCCTGTTTTTCCAGAGATAATCTTTTACGGTCATTGACTGAGCAGGCATAGCACTCATTAGAAAAAAGATTACAAACAATCGTCTGGTCAACCATTGAGTTGAATTCATAGGTCACGTGTATTGAACTTGTTCTGCATCAAACGGACTTTAGGAAAACTTGATCGCACCTTCATCAATCCACCTCCAGAGTACCAGACAGGCAGTACTTCGATATGGTATCCAAGGTTCAATGATTTCCTCAGTTCTCTTCTCGTTTAGATTCTGCTCTTCATACAAAAGTTTGATTGCTTTTTTGATACTCACATCTCCCCAGGCAAAGATGTCTGGATGATGCAAATAAAACAGTGCAAAGATACTCGCACTCCAAATTCCAATTCCTTTGAATTTCTGCAGAGTCTGCAAAATCTGCTCTGAATTCATACGGATCAAATCTTCGATGAGATTTGGTTGGTCTTTGAATTCTTGGGCAATTTGAAGAATGTATCTCACCTTGGGTTTGGATAATCCACATTCCAAAATCTCTGCACTGAAAGTGGTAATGATCATTTCTGGTGTGATAGTTTGACCGGTATACCTGCTTTTCAATCTCTGAAAGATTGTTGATGCAGCAGCACTAGAAAGTTGTTGTCCTGCAATGATTCTGATCAATGATTCAAAATTAGGTTCTCTCTGATCTGGTTTTTTTGGTCTGAGGTTACCAATGACTCTTCTAAGAATTTCATCTGACTCCGAAAGGTATTTGAGTCCCTCCTCAAAATTCAGTTCGCTCACTTAGAACCTCTAGTTTCTTCATCACAGACACAATTTATTCAAATTTTATAGTTGAATACATGGAGAGTAGAATAAAATTTACCAGATACCACGGATTAGATGCTTTCCGTTGTTTTGCAATGCTAATGGGACTAGTAATACACGCACCTTTGATTTTTGAGATACCTGAAATTGTTGGATTAGAAAACGCATATAAATACCCACCATCAGCAGGTATAATTCTATCTTGGATACATTCATGGCGAATGCCTGCATTTTTCATCTTATCTGGAATTTTTACTCAATTTATCATTACTAACTGGGGTGCTAAATATTTTTTATTTGATCGATTTATTAGAATTTTAATCCCAATGCTAATAGTTACTACTGTACTCAACTTTTTTTGGGATCAATCTTTTCATACCCTTTACCATCTCTGGTTTCTTTACTATCTTTTTATAATCAGTACAATTACAGCAATCTTATTCATTATTGCTGAAAAGACAAAAATCAAATTTTCCCAGATTATTACCTCTAATCATTATTTAATGAGTTTAGTGCTTTATCTATCTTTATTTGCCTTACTGGTTTTTCTGACAGACGGTGCAAGAGAAAATGGGTTGAAAACAGACATTCCAAAAGTTTATACAGACATTAACCTAGTTTCTTTTCTGTACCACTGGTTTTGGTTCTTCTCAGGTCAAATACTATACTATAATCGAAAAATACTGGATTTCAAACCTTCCAAGATAAAACTTCTTTTCTACTTCATCCTAGGTTTGATTACACATTTTTCATTGTTGATACTGGTCTTTGAAATATCATTCAGAAGTTTTTCAATTAATATCTTAAGTGTTATATCTACTCTGATATGGATCATCTTTTTTGTTGGATTTTTTAATAAATTTTTCCATAGAGAATCTAAAATACTTAATATTCTATTAGAATTTTCATACCCAATCTACCTCATACATATTGCACCTTCAATTATATTTGGATTCATTATGTACGAAAATGGTTTTGATTCCCTGACTATGATATTACCCAATATTATCTTAAGTGGTTTATCAAGTATTGTTTTCTATTATATTTTTATTAGATATACACCTTTGAATTGGTGCGTTAATGGATACAAAAACTCACGGTTTAAACCCTTCTAATTTCATACTCAAAAAATTCACTAAATATTTCATTCTTAGCAACTAAACTTCTTCGCCAAATTTTCAGTATTTTCCTCTTCAGCACTGAAGATTTTCTAGAACCTCAGTCCTCCACACTCCAAGATTCTCTTTTTCATTTTTTCTGAACGTGTCTTTTGAGATATTGCACATGCTTCACAGTATTTTGCTTTTGATTGATAGTCATGGGGATGCACTGGTGCAGACTATGCTTGGAGACAGTTTCAAATGGTACGGAGTACTAATTTTGAACTGTTCAATGCTATGGAGAGCACCATCATGATGTCACTGAATCAAGCAGCACAGACCCTCCAAATCGGGAAGCCCCGCCTCTACCGTTTGATAAGCGAGAATGAGATAACTCCTACCCCTGACGGAAATCGAAGGATTCTTACCGATGAGCAACTCAAGCAACTGAAGAAATCCCTTGTACGTAGTAAAAAGAAACTGGTTCAACCCCAATTTCCTGAACTGCAAAACCAAAAAGTTCGAACCAGTTCAAAAAATAGTTCGGCAAAGATTTCTCAATCGGTCCGTGAACTGCTCAACGCTAAAGATAGTCAAATTGAGCATCTACAAAAATTATTAGAATCTGAAAGAGCACGATTGGCAGCAGTGAGGGAGAATAAAGAGAACTATCAGGTAATTCTTATGGGCATACAAAAAGTTTTTGGGCAACTCTTGCAGGCATCAGAAGCAGTAAAGAACTTCCTGAACAATTCTGTTGAAAAATTCAGCAGGATATCAGATAGAAAATAAAGAATTGATTTCCTCAATTTCATTACGGATGAAATGTATTGAAAAATAATTTTATATTATCTGATTGCTGTTACTTAGAATAGCAATTTTAATCTATAGAGTCCGATGCTATTGATGGTTTTTCAATTTATCTAAAGACTGTTTTTTGTATACTTGTCCACAATTCGTCAAAAATTAAACTTTCTCGCCAAATCTGCTGTAGGACTTCCTCATCATTTCTCCCATAAAATTCTATGCCTAGCAGAGTCTCTGCTTCTGCTTCAAAGTCTGAATCTTTACCACCCTGTTCTCCAGTAGATTCTCACTCCACTTCAGTCTGAGATTATGAATCATGACAAAATTCCTTCTCAGTTGCTTGTAGTCCACCGAATCCCGATGAAGTTCGATTTCCTTACTAGAAAAAATTGCCTCCAGAGTCTGATCAATCCTTGATTCGTACTCCTTCAGGTTCTGCCGCAGAGTACTCTTGAGATTCTCTTTTCTGGTGCGTTGATGCCTAAGACTCTCCTGAACTGAATCCTCAGAAAATTCATTTGTGCCCGGATGAACATGATGGGAGTGCAGAATGGATTTCCTGATTTCAATTCTTAGGATCTCCTTGATGTCTGCTATCGTCAGTGAACGCATACCTGACCTGATTTCATTGAAAATGTTTTCCAGAGTGTTGGAGAGACTTCGACAGAGTCTTTTTGATTGTGAAGGAATACCAGACTGCAGAGAAATTCTGAGCCAAGCAATCTGGTATCTACTGAGGTATCTGGCAAAGAGCTCTGTTTTAAAGACTCTCCCCTCAAACACACCAAAATCTTTATCGACTTCTGCGATCAGGTCAGCTTGGATGAACTCCCAGTCCGCTCGAAGTCTCTCAAGCAACGTAAGATCAACTGATGACTTGGAATCCAAGATGGATCTACTTTCCTAACAGGTTTCTGCTCTTACTGCCTTGACTCTGGTAGGAATTTCTGAAGGAAGAGACGGGCTGTTATCGAAGGGAGGAATTCTCTCAGGATTATTCACTTAGAGCTTAGAGGAAGAGATGGAGTCAAAATTGACTACCACCTCCCCTACTAAATCTGCACCCAGAAATCCAATCTATAGGGATTCGAAGGAACCTGAGAACAATCTCACTCCCTTCATGGATGCTTACGTGGAGAGTATTTGAAGGTTTAAATGAGGTTCCGTGTCTGACTTATCATCACAAGGATTACTCTTTTATCACCCAATTGCCCTCCTGTTTAATGCGAGGAACACATCGAAAGTCGTTGCTTCAACATAAACCTCTGCGTAAGGTCTGACTTTCACTACGGACACTTCAGTAGGGTTTGGGACTTTGGGTCTAAAACCCTTTTTTGCTGGATGTTGAGTAATGCTTGCCACTTCTACCTCCTTTCCATTATGTGGATTTCAAAATTAACGAAACTTCATTGATCATGCCTATTTTTATGCAAAATGAAACACTAATTTTACACCCACGTAAATAGTCCTGCCTGGTGCTGAATACCTCGGGATTATTACCCTTCTTTCCTCACTACTTCACCAATAATTCCTAGGTCTTCTTCACGAAAAGAGATTCTGCGTAAAAATTATCAAAAGATCCTATAAAATATATCTTTCTAGTATCTGATTTAATTGAATAAAATAATTTATTATCTTAGTGTGATTTTAAACAGAACTCAGTGATCTCACTTCTCTCTCTTCCAGTCCATTCTCAGACCTCCAAAGTCCACACTGGGATAATCAACCTTTGAAATCTCCTTCAGTAGTTGCTCTGCATCATAGGGATTCCCACCATAGTGTTTCATTGTGAATTCCTTTTCATGTCCTACAAGAGTCTTAATCACATTCTCATCCACTCCCTTTCGATAGAGATTGTGAATCAGAGTGTGCCTTGTGCAATAGAGAACCTTCACCGTCTGCTTCCAGACACCTACCTCCTTCAAATACTTCTCATTGAAGAATCTTGAGACCTCTTTTCCATACTTGCCTCTGACCATCTTCAATTCCCAGAAGAATCTCTCCTTCTTTTGATTCCTTAGTCTTTGAATGTAATCCAGAATTCCCAGTTCAATCAGTTTCGGATGAACAGGAACTCTGCGAATACTGTTTCTGGTCTTCACTCTCGTTTCTTCTGTCTCCTGCACCTGAATCATCCAAACACCACCATCAACCTGCTGGAAGTCTTCCAGTCTCAGTTGAGTCATTTCATTGGTTCTCAGACCAGTGAAGATGCCCAGTAAAAAGATCCAGTAGTATGCTTCTCGATTGGAGATAGGTTTCTTGGTAACTGAAGAGATGCCTCGAATGGTTGAACTGAGATAGGTCTCGGGATTCAGGATTTTCTTCAGATCCTGATCATTGAAGTTTTCTCTTTCAACTGCTCCTGCCTTCTTTGCATCCAATTTCATTCCACTGAAATGGTTCTGCTTGAGAAATCCGTTCTTCTCACTCCAGTTGCCGAATGCCGTCAGAACTGTGAGTTTCTTGTTGATATTATTAACCCCTTGCACCTCCACATCCTGCATCTCCAAAATTTGCGAAATCGTTTTGTCACGATACCTTGGGTTCTTTTTTCGATTTAGAGGGAGTTTAGACTGAACCGTGATGTAGTTCCTGATGACCTCCTTGGAAACCTGCTCCATCGAGTCTATTCCGGTGACTTCACAGAATTCCTCAAGGACTGTCTTCTTCTCTCCAATCGTTCTCTCTGCGGTCTTCTCCAGTCTCTTTCTCTCCAGATAACCCTCAATCGTCTCTAAAACCCCGTTTTCTCCAGACACTGTTTGGATTGATTTATTTGGGGTTGAATAAACCTTGTTTTCTCTCTCATAGAGATCCATCTCCACCAGAGTCTCTGCTTCTGCTTCAAAGTCTGAATCCTTCCTGCCTTTGCTCTCCAACAGGTCTTCAATCCATTTCAATCTGAGATTATGAATCCTGACGAAATTCCTTCTCAGTTGCTTGTAGTCCACAGAATTGCGATGAATCTCAATCTCCTTGCTGGAAAGAATTGCCTCCAGAGTCTGATCAATTCTGGATTCATACTCCTTCAGGTTCTGCTGAAGAGTACTCTTGAGATTCTTTTTTCTGCTACGTTGGTGCTTAAGACTCTCCTGAACTGACTCTTCAGAAAACTCATTGGTACCCAGATGAACATGACGGGAGTGCAGAATGGATTTCCTGATTTCAATTCTGAGGATTTCCTTGATATCTGCTATCGTCATTGAACGCATACCTGACCTGATTTCATTGAAGAGAGTGTCAACTTTTGCTGAGAGATTTCTACTCAATCTGCTTGAATGTGCTTTGGTACCAGATTGAAGAGAGAGACGGAAGGATTTGATGTCATCAAAGTGATGAGTCAAATCTTTGGGAATGTAGACTTGAAAGAAAAAAGAGGAACCAGAACGAGGATTCTGGACAAGTCGAGAGGGGGTTCGTAACCATGCCATGGAATGTCCTTCCTCAATCACCAACTGCTCATCATTCAGACGAGAATCAATTAGTAATGATTAGAGTAATGACTATTCCAGAATTAATTTGGGGAAATCAGAAAAGTTTAGTAAAAAACCAGTCTTGTTTAGTAGACTAAGTTATTGAAATCAGATAGGAAAATTTGAATTTTGGTGCCGACGAGAGGAGACATGAAAAATTAAGTGGTCTCCCTAAATCAGTACCATCTAAAACTCTGATTTCATTTATTTTTCAATTTCAAAAGTATGAAATTTAGGACCAGAGTGTGCCCAAAAATGTGCCTAAGAATCAAGAGAATTCCCGAGAAAAAGCCCTATTTCTAGCAAGCTAGAAGTTTGGTGCCTTTAAAAGGCATCGTACTTTCGTGAAATCACCGCACTACTCAAGGAAACTTTCCCTCACAAACACTCAAAATTAGAGCCTCAGCTGCCTTCACATCCTTCCAAAAGACTTTGCCATAGTCTGACATTCTCTTGTTAGTATCTCGTCTGACTCGTACGTATCTGATTGCCTCCCACTGTGTGACCACCCTATATCCAAACTCTGTTCTACCTAGTGATTTCAGCAGCTGCTGCCCATTAAGATAGCGCACATAGACGTTGTATGCCTTGGCAAGTGAATCATACTGGGGTCTGCCGCTGTACTGCAGTTTTTCTCTGGCAATTGATCTCACCTCTTTGCTGCACCACAGGTAGAATGGTTTTTCTAGGATTCCAACCAAGTCCCACCCTTCATAGAGTTCTCTACTCACTCTGATTTGTTTGTTAGACAGAGTAACACCTCGCCCACTACGTACTGAAATACACTGCTCCAGTTGCTCTAACTCCAAAGCTAATCTGAGGAAGTGATACCACATAAAATAGATTGGATAATTAAACGGTAACTTCTTGCGTATAGAGTCTTTTTGATTGATCCTTAATTTTCGCTTTAACCCCACAGAATGGGCTGTACTAGTTCTAGTACTAGCATCTTTTCCTCGGATCCCGATCGGCTTGTTGATAACTAACAAATCGCCTTTATATTCCGAAGTTAGGGACTTTCATTGCCTTTTGAGTTCAGTCAAGGCTGATATAATAGTCTTTGTTGAATGGATGGCTTACTTCATAAGCCTTTATTTTTCTAATCATAACATGAGAAGTCTTTATATGAAATATCTTAGTGAAATTCTAAAGCTTGAAGAAAAAATTAGTATCAACCAAAGTCTGGACAACCAGACTGATCTAGAAATAATTAAAAATGCCGAAATCCTACGTGAAATCTTGTCCTATTATAATGAGGTCCTTAGTAAGTTATGGGAACTCTATTTACAATGCATGGATAGTCTCAATCCAAACGATAATGAGGAGAACCCGTGTATGGATGCTCATGTGATCCGTTGTCTTTCTCAAGGGTTCTGTGAGGCATCTGGGAAGTTCTGGGATAAACAGGATAGGTATGAGGCAATGCTTGAGGAATATGAATTTGTCATGGCTGAAGAGATAGAAGAGGAAGTCGTTTAATCTCCGCTAGATACCACCTAAATACAGATAGGACTGTCATTAGGACAGTCTTCTCAAATTCTTGAGAAATTCTTCTTTCTATTTGTGTAGAGGTGTCCATGCAACGTAATACGAAAATCAAGCAGTCCATCTATCTTGACCAGCAACTCAATCAGGAGCTGCAGGTGCTTGCCAAGAAGCTCCAGTTACCCAAGGCAAGGGCGATTTCGTTCTTGTTGGAAGAAGCTGTGCGTCAACAGTTGAGGATTTCCTTTGGCAAGTTGCGCTCCAATCAGTGGTACGTGGAGAGAGTGGGCTAGTGACAAATTGAACACAAGAGAACCTGTTGGAGGGTAGTCAACAGGTTCCGCACAGAAGGGAGAAGACAATCATTCAAAATAGAGGAGAACCATTATGAATAATCATCTGGGTAATAGTATTTATCTTGGAAAGAAAGTCGTTAATCTAATTTTTTCACTAGTAGAGCCAGAAAAGAAGACCACCATAGCTGTGGAGGAATTCACTGATGGAATTGCCAATGGTAAGTGGCGAGAAGAGTTGGAGCAATATCGCTCTCTGAAGACTGAAGAGGAGCGCAAGCACTTCAAGACCCACGTGCTACCAGCTATCACCCTCTCTGGAACCTTTGAGACTACCAAACAAGACAGTTTGCTGGAGCACAGTGGTTTGCTGCAGGTAGACATTGATTTAAAGACCACAGCAGACAGGGAGCAGTTCTATAAGAAGTATCGCAGCCGCTTGCGTGCTGACCCCTACATGGCAGCTGTCTTTGATTCACCATCCATGGGAGTCAAAGGCATCTTTCACATGGGTGTCTGCAAAGACAAGGAGGAGCACAAGCAGATGGGATTGGCCGTGCTTGAGTACCTCAAGCAAACCTATGGGATTGAAGAGCGATTGCTAGACACAAGCACATTGGACTTGGGTCGTAAATTCAGTGTCTCTTACGACCCAAAAGCTTATACCAATTGGCAAGCAGAGGACTTCAGCCAGTCTGACCTCGTGACTGAATTACTAGAGAACATCAAGCACGCACTCTTCACGAGGTCAAGACGGCAATCACAGACAAATCCTGAGCTGGAGGGTTTTTTTAGGACAAAAAATCAACAGCGAATTGCCAAAAAACTACTGGAGCGAGCCTGTCAAAAAATGCGTGAAGCAGCCAAGGGTCAGCGCTTTGAGGCTAGACGCAAGCTAGCTTTTACGATGGGTGGCTACCATCTCTACTTTGATGGCAATGAAGCTCTACAGGCACTCATTAATACAGCCCAGTGTAATTGTACGAGCAAGGAGAAGGCAAAACGAGATGTGCTCAGTGCCTACCAAGCGGGCAAGCAGGCTCCATTAAAAATTGAGGAGCGTACTACAGAAGAAAATACTGTTGAAGTAGCGAAAGAGCAGCAAAATCAAATCTCAGAATTCTATCCTTATGATGCATCCATTCCTCGTACTCAGATTCCAAGTGGAGAGTATCTTAGCCAGCTATTGCAACCAGAGCACTATGCCCCCAAGAGCGTCACCAACCTCGTAGCTTCAACAGGCTCAGGAAAGATGTTTGCCATTCAGAAAATTCAAAAATCCCTTGGAGAGCGAATCATCTATGTTAGTCCCTTGGTCAGACTGGTGGAGCAAGCAAAGAAAGATTTAAATGCAGTGGGCTATATGGATGGGTTACATGGAATTCCTAATGCCAAAATCTTTGCTACCACCATCAATTCTTTGTGCACACCAAAGCAAAACGTCACTCAACTGCTCAAGCTGGTACGTCAACAACAGCTTCCCTATCTAGACAAGGGTATCTGTCTGGTCTTAGATGAAGTGCATCAAGTGGCAGAGAAACTCTTTGAGCCAAGCTGTGAGACCAATTATCCAGAATTTGTTGAATTCTGCAGAACCTACGTCAGCCGTACCATCACTCTTACAGCGACTGAGACTGCCTTCAGCAGGTCTTTTACAGAACAGTTAGCAAAAGACCTAGGCTTTGCAGAAAAAAGCTACTTTTTTCAAAAATCTGCCAAAAAAATAGCTCTACAACACCTGAGCCTCTCGCGTAACCAAGTGCTGCCTCAAGTTTTGGAATTACTCAAATCACGCCAACCGAATCGGGCAGCTATTCTCTGTCAAAGCAAAGAAAAAACAGAAAGACTGGCCATTTTGCTTCAGAGGGAACTTGGAATTGGGCAAACAGAGATTTGTCTGATAAATGCGGACAGGGATACTCCCTTGAACCAAGAGGCACAGTACATCGTTGGTAGTCCCTCCCTGGCAACAGGCATCAGCTTCACCACACATATTGATTTGTTTGTGTTGGTCACAGAAGACTCCATTTTCCAACCACAGGACTTGGAACAGTACACTGCAAGGGTGCGAGACCCAGACAAAACAGAATTCTTTGTGGTTACTGAGAAGAGAAAAAATATTGGCTATGCCCAATACAGGACAAATCTCCAACGGGAGATGAGCTATCTGAACTGGATTCAAGAGAATATCAACCAAGAAATTCAGCGAGGATGGAATGATCCAAAGCTACAGCAGCAGATTCGCTTGCTGGAGTATGACAGTGAGAGCCAGTTCTGGTTCTTTCATCCGCTCTATCAGTTGCTCAACGCAGAGCGCAGTGCCTTTGGTAATTTCTGCAAAAGTGTCGGTGTGGCTGCCTTTGTGGAGTACTTGAAACAACATCCCCACGCAGATTACTCCTTTGTCATTAACGACTTGGATGACGGGCTGGAGATTTCTGCAGAATCCAAGGATGTATGCGCTGAGATAGCCCAAGAACGTAAGGCAGAACGTATTATGAAATTGGAGGAGGCAGAAATTCTGGAAAGTATTGCTGCCTACAACATAGCAAGAAAAGACTTGCAGACACTGCAGATGAAGGATGCACCAAAGGACGAGGAAGAGCGGGAGGAGCATCAAAAGCTGAAGGTACTCCTACCACTGCAGATGAAGAAAACTGAAGCACATCTGTTGGGAGTGGATACGACAGGACTTGATTTGCAACGCACCAAGGAATGTGTCACCAAGGCCTATCGCTATGCGACTCTAATCTCTTTGCTAACCATGAAGCAGCTGCCCCAAGCAGACAAACTCTACAAGGCAATGATGACTCGCTGGGCGAAGGCAGACTACGTCAAGAAGCTCTACGTCACCCCCAAGTGGAAATTTGTGAAGGAAGTTTTGGAAATCCTCAAATCTAAGGAAAGTGTAGAGGAAAAACTTCAGCAATTTGCGGTACTGCTGGAGAAGATGACTGCTCAGCGATTTGAGACTCTCTTCGGCTTGAAACCGTCGGTGCAAAACAAAAGGGAAGTACTCAACAAGTTTGGCTTGGTCTTTGAGGATTTGAAGAAAGCTTGGCAAACGATGGGGGTTGACCACCGTGTCTATCGGGATGTGGTCAATGACCTAATTGGGGCTGCAGATATTGGAGGACAAAGGGAGCTTGTTCATGAGCTGCTGGAGCAGCAGGACAAGATGCAGCAGTGTTCAAATTCGGAAGAACTGCGCCACTGGTACAATGGGTTTATGAAAATGCTAAAAGAAAACTGGTCCACGCTTGGAGTTCATCAGAATACAGATTGGTCCATTGCCGATAGAAAACGAAGGGAGAAGGAAGCAAGGGAGCAAAAGGAGTTTGAGGAAATCAAGGAGCAGCTTGTCAAGCTGAGGCGTCGGGGTCGTAGAGGTGTGGAAACGGCCAAAACAGCAGAACCCGTAATATTATTATTTGCTTGAAAAAAATGGCTTAAAAAATCGCTCTAGGCTAGACAAGTACTAGTCTGGAAGCACTTGACCTCGTGAAGAGTTGGAGCTTGTATTCTCTAGTAATTAAGTCACGAGGTGGTCCCCTCCTTTGACCCCTTCAGATTCAAATACACTCCACTTGTCATGTTCTCATTTGTTTTTTCTGGACTGATCTGCGTTCAAATCAAAATGAATGTAACAAATATAAATTTTTATCTAATTATCTGTAATTATTTACTTTTTATTACTATTTGCAGATATCGTCTTCATCAAGAGTAGGTCTTGGTTTTGCATTGAAATCGCTGACTACACCACAATGCACACTTGCGCTACCACACTTTTACTAGGTATCTGAACATGGAGGTCTGATGCTACACGACTGATGTCCATCGGATGTGCTCATGAACCTTCGTTGTCTTCTACTCAGCATTCTACTGCTGCTCACCTCATTGCCTACCTGGGCACAAGTAGATGATAAGACCATGACATGGCTTGCCTCAGGGGCTGCCACTGCCACCTACTCTCCTAACAACACTGATTATTCTCTGGCAATGGAAGGAACTCACGCAGAGTTCACTTTCTATCAAGACAGAAGTGAATACACCAATCTCTTCAATGGTCTGCATCTAATTGGTTTGGAATTTTCTGCAGAAGATACAGACACTAGTGGAAATAAGCATGCCCCTGAATATGCCAACGTCAGTCTGCTTTATTCCTTGGGGTTGGATATCTACCTTGCTGAGTTTGCTCATCTACAACCCTTTGTTGCCTATGGTTTTGGAGCAACACGCTACAGCAAGATCTACACTGCTGCTGATGGAACCATTACCAACAATGAGGAAAAGACCGCCACAGCAGATGTGGGTATCTATGGAGTCAATCTGATTCTAGAACTCACAGGAAAACTCTGGTTGGGATATGCGATGAACTATTACTTGGAGAGGCAGGCTGTTGAGTATCAAGACACAAACAGCACGATAGAACTGCAAAGCAGTCAGACGCTGATGTTGGTCTGGAACTGGGAGCGAATACCCATCAAATCAATTGATCCAAGAGCGAGGAGGAGGCGCTTTGGGAGTCTCGCACAAAATCGGTGGGCAACTCCGTGGTTGATGCAGCTCCCAACTACTTTCGGAAATGGAAGGATCGCAAAAGAAACTCAGAGATTGCCATTGCCTTTGGACAGTTTATCCATCAAAGCTGCTTGGAGCGGTTTATGGAGTAGGCGTTTTGAAGTCCGGGATAGTTCGCAAACCTCTAAGGATTTGGATCGTTGCGATCAATCTAGGCAATTGATTTCTTAGCCAATCACCCTCCTGTTCAGAGCCAAGAATACATCAAAAGAGCTTGCTTCGTTAGCTGGCTCCTCTGTTCTAGAGTAAAGCTTATGGAGGCATCACTGACAGAAGTCTTAATCATATTCATTGATTCACTCTTCAACGAAGATGGTGCTCGTGAAATCACTCTCGGAATTGTAACTGACCTCATTCTAATCATTTTTGCCTTTCGCACCTACACTCCTGCTACCTGGAGAGAGATACGTCAAAGAAAATCCTCGTGTGGTTGCTACACATACCATCTCTATGTCTACGCAGGAAAGATTCTCGGGATCAATATGATCAGTGAATCGTATATCTACAGGAAGTGGTTTGCACAATCTGACTGTACTGATGAAAGCCTTGAGATAACCGCAACTCACTGGAATAACGATGCAAGTATGAAGTTTTCTCTGCTTGGTGTTTTGTTGTGGGAGCAATACACCGTTAGATGGATTTGGAGTAGCCGAGAATCACTGAACTATTCACACTGGGATCATTATCACCAAAATGAGTTTCGATACCTAGCAATCAGAGACTAAATACGAAGGCGAGTATCATCCTCATAAAAACTCAGAATGTTGAGGCAGTGCACAGACTGTTAGAGCTTAAGTCAGTTGCCAATACCTCTTAACATCTTGGAGCAGAGAGTGAAGATACTTTGGAGTTAGCACTGGGAATTCGGATTTGATATTAAGGCCTGTATTCACTGATTGCCTAAAAACTGGTTTTCTCTCCAGAGTCCGCTTTCCACTCGTCCGTCTGGATAAGTCATTATTCCCCGGCCATTTATCTTGCCGTACTCGTATTCCCCAACATATTTCTGACCTGACGGATGGGTCAGAGTACCCTGACCGTGTTCTTTACCGTTCTTTACATCCCCAACGTACTTTACACCACTTGGCAAAGTGAACGTCCCTTTCCCATCTGGTTTGCCTTTTTTGAAACCACCTACGTATTTCAAGCCATCTGGCCGAGTTAATGTACCCTGACCATGCATCCAATCGTCTCGAAATTCCCCAACGTATTTCTGACCTGATGGATGGGTCAATGTACCCTGACCGTTCATCTCACCACTCTTGAATGTACCTGTGTAGACCTGACCGTTTGGAAAGGTCTTTGTACCCTGACCATTGAATTTACCCTTCTTGAAGGAACCCTCGTACTTCAAGCCACCTGGATAAGAATAGCTCCCCACTCCGTCAGGTAATCCATTTTTGAAGGAGCCTACGTATTTTGCTCCACTTGGCAAAGTCAATGTTCCCTCTCCATGCTCTTTGCCATCTTTGAAAGAACCCTCGTACTTCAAGCCGTCCGGTAAGGTCGAGATTCCTTGGCCGCTAAATCTGCCATCTTTGAAAGAACCCTTGTGTTTCAAGCCACCTGGATGAGAATAACTCCCCACTCCGTTCGGCAATCCGTTACGTATTTCTCCAACATACTCATGATCACTTTCTGAATTTCTGCTTATCTTCCAACTGGCTGGGTCAGACTCCTGTGCATTCTTTGTACTTTCCTCACCAATATAGAGCGTTGCTGATGTGATTTTTGGCTGCTTTTGCTCCAATGGTTCTTTACCAATATACTTTCCATCTCGCCAGAAGCCACTGAACACCCGTCCTTCGGGTAAAGTCATGGTCCCCTGGCCATTCCTTTTGCCGTCCTTGAAAGAACCTATGTATTCAACTCCACTTGGAAATGTCTCGACTCCCTGGCCGCTTGGCAATCCGTTGCTGACTTCTCCAACATACTCATGATCACTCACTAGATTTCTGCTTGTCTTCCAACTGGCTGAATCAGACTCTTGCCCGCTCTTGCTATCATCATCACTGATGTAAAGAGTGACTGTTTCTACCTGAGACTGCAGAGTTGCTTCATTGAAAACCAGCAACACAAGAAGGATGGTCAACAGACTTTTTATTTTTATCATCACAATTCAGTGAAATGGCTTGTCCGCTTCATTCTACTATCATCTCCAATAATCCGAAAAGAATCTGTAACAAGACAATTTTTTATACAAAGGTAGATAATTTATCAGACTTTCTGAAGATCTGTCCCCATCAATCACAAAATAGCAGTGCCATAATGTGATTGTTCCATCACCTCAATCAGTGTTTTGGTCACTGCTGTTAGCCCTATCAGTCTTTTTCTCTCAACTGACCTACTACAGACAGAACTCCTCCAAAACCAAGGCTAGTGTCATCTTCGAGAAGACACAGAACATGAAAACTGTATGCCGGCTGCAGGGCCATCAGCCGGCTGCCAACAATTATAGATATTTGGGTATGGAGAGCGAAGATGCTTTGGAATCGGCGCAGATGATCAAGTTGTGATAATCATTGACAACCTCTTTACCAAACAGGACTATGCCAAGATTCTATGAGTACCTGGGAATCAATGTCTTCTTCTACTCCAATGAGTATCAGCCTGTCCATGTTCATGGGCGCTATCAGGGTAAAGAGAGCAAGTTTGAAATTCTGATCCAGAATGTTGAGATCATGGGGATTCGTACCAAGATAGTAGAGGGCGAAAGCTGCTTGATAGGGCTCAGCAGCAAATACTTCAGGAATTTGTTGAAACTTATCCTGACCAAATCGTCCAGCGTTGGATTGACTACTTTGTCTACAACAGAGAAATCGCTACAGAGATTATCAACCAGAGAATCAAATGAGTGAAGTTTTTGAACAAGTGATAGACCTGACAGAAGCCCAATATCATCAGGGCTACCAATTGAGGCTTCAGTTCTCGGATGGAACAGAGTGCTTTGTTGATATTTTGAGCCCTTTCTCAGAAGGCCCAAACATTCTCAGATTCAAAGCTATCTCCATCTAGAGCGGTTCCAGCAATTCCAGATTGTGGATAGAAACCTGGACTGGAACGATTTTGAACTTTGCTTTCCTCTGATGGGTTTATATGGGGGTGAGTTATAAATTCAAAACTTTTATGAGAATCTCTTCTAGCTCAGGCAACATCTACTCTGGAAGTACTTGACCTCGTGAAGAGGTGAAGCTTGTATTCTCTAATAATTTAGTCACGAGGTGGTCTAGTCTTTCAAGCTACAGCGTCTTCTTCCAACTCAGGAACATATTCCTCCTCA
>JACLAC010016313.1_pt1 | contig 18032 bp, 13 predicted proteins | sample 8027881 | NCBI WGS metagenome assembly JACLAC01 (sample SAMN15725517, study PRJNA655200) | protist metagenome | isolation source: fluorescence activated cell sorting (FACS) single amplified genomes of... | place: Spain: Blaines Bay Microbial Observatory, Mediterranean Sea | collected 2016-01-19 | reverse complement strand
AAGATTAGGGTGAATGATTTATCTGGTGGTGTTAGTTAAGATTATTAGTGTGAATGACCGTTCTGGTGTTAAGATTAGGGTGGTGTCACGAGAAGGAGGAGGAGAGAGAGTGGAGAGGTCACTTTTTATTTTTGTATTATGTGTCTTTTCCTTGTTCTAAATGAAACCGTATTGTAATCTTCTATCAGATATGTAGGTGCCGAGGTGAGGTAGTGTAATATACGTATAGAGTATAGCATATAGCATCAACAAGATAAATGCATTATTATTATTATTATTATATATACAGTGTAATAGCAATAAAAACAAAAAGAGGAGAAAAAAGAATAATAGAACAACAGAATAAAGAGAGGAAGGAAAAAAAAAAAAAGATGAAGAAGAAGAAGGTCAACACAACAACACAAACCACGAGAGGATGGATGATGAATGATGATGATCGATCATCATCACTCACCACACCCGACCACCGAATAATCAAATGTGTGAATCAAGGAATATAATATATAAATGAATGAACTCAATTATGCAATTGATAACGATGAAATAAAACCAAAAAGGAAACATCCAAGCCCATCGGTGCGCCATTCGTTGTATTCATTGTATTTGCCGTCGAGAGTGAACCACGCAGAAGAGATCTCGAAAAATATGGAGTCGGATACAGACGCTGAAAATGAAATCAACAAAAATGCAGGGATAATGAACCGAGGAGCCGGGACCTTTTATATGCTCTCTACGTTTGTAGTGTTTGTCATCCTGTCTTTGACGGTCTTAAAAGAAGACGGGCTGTCTGACTGGCCACGTGTGTTTACTTATTTGCACTGCGCTCATGGTCTTTTGACCCTTTATAGTTTACATTGGCGGAAGGGCTCTGTCGTCGAAGCAGACCAAGGGGAGTACGACGACCTGACTTGGTGGGAGCAGCTGGACGGAGGGCACGCGTGGACCAACTCAAAGCGGTTCCTAACGCTGGTTCCTGTTGTCTTGTTCTTTGCAGCAATGCACGCACTGCGCGATTCCCAGGATTACTTTTCCTTGATGTACCCCAACGTTGTAATTTTTGTCGTATCGCTTGTTGCGAAGATGCCATTTATGCACCGTGTCCGAGCGTTTGGTATCAACACGACAAAATACGACTGATGGGCCCTTGGCGGGCGTTCGTACTCGCCGTGCAGTTGTTGGCGCGTGCGCTGACAAATGAGGGCTTAAAAATATATATGCTTCAAAGTTGAAGTCCTTCATTAAGATCTCTTAATATTATATTTGTAACCATTATTGTACTTTGTACGCGTGGCCGAAGTCCTTGCCTTTGTGTACGCCCTCGTAAATCTCTCCTCTCGCACTCTCGTCTACTACTTTCAGATAATTTATCGCCCCCCACCCCCACATACAGTCTTTCTTCAGTCTTCCGACATCAATGTATCCTCGCCTCTACCCTCTCGAGTCACGGGCTTTGATTTCGCAACCGCGCTCGCCTTTTTTGCAGCCCCCAAGCCCTTCAAAATGTCGTTCAAGTAGTTTTCTTGCTGTTCGAACTCCTTTGGTTGCCCATCTACACCTGCACTCGCCCGATTGTGCTTTACAACTTCTTTCATCATGTCTGCCGCACGTTTAAAGTACTGCTCGGCCGTGTTGCTCTCTTCTACTGCCATGTAAGCATGTCCAGCCAAGTACCAGCATTCAATATCATTGTCATTTTCTAGTAAAAGCGTCTCTAGTACCACCGTTGCTTTTCCCGGCTCCCCTACCTCCATCAAAACTTTCGCCACCCCGAGCCGAACGTCGTAGCTTATCTGCGTCTCCTCCTCCGCCTCTGCGCCGTCATCGGCAAGGCGCTGGATGACATCCACCGCTTGGTTGATGCACACCTTCGCCTTCTCTGCCAAACGCATAGATAAATAGACACTAGCCGCAAAGTGCAGCGCCTCAACATTGCCCACGCCACCCATCTCCATGGCCTTTTGGGCACACGTCTCGCATATTTTCTCAGCGTTCTCGTCGAAGCATAGTTCGGTCATAAACACTTCGCCTATCCTAACGTACGCGCTGGCAACAGCGCGCCTTTTCGTTTCCGTTGGGGAGTTCGCATCGTCCCCTGTGGGCTGGGCATCTTCGTTGGCGAGTTCTTGCTCTAGAGCTTCAATTCCACATCGGAAACTTGTGACTGCCTCCAAGCCGTCTTGAAGCTGCCCCAGAGAAAAGTAAACCGTCCCGTTCCCACCAAACTCAACGCACTTTTGTAGCACTTGCTTCGCCTCGACAATTTGTCCACATTCTGCGAGAAATTCCCCGTACAAGGACAAGACGCTAGGATTCTGCGGATCATTCTCCACAGCTCGGACGAAAAACTTGTACGCTAATTCATGGTTCCTCTGGTAAGCCAATTCTACCGCTTTCTCCAGTATAGCAGCGTTCGACGCTGCCCCTGCCCCACCCGAGTCAGCAAGAGACGCCATAGTGGGGTGAGAATATAGGTTGCAAACGCGTAAGAACGACCGCCACCGTACAGGCAAAAACAGAAATCTGGCTTCTTTCTACTTCTTCAAAAGTTAGTCTCTTGTATTCTCGCACTTGGTAATGAATGGAGGAAGGCGTTAATTGCCTTCATTTTCTATGTTTTGTTTCTCATCTCATATATAAGCTATTGTGAGAGTGGATGGTTGGGGTTCCCGTTTTTCTGGCGGCGGGTCGGTCTTTTCGCTCGTCGCCGTCTTCATCTTCTTCCTTCTTCTTCTTTCTTTCTTTCTTTCTTTCTTCTCTCTTCTTCTCTCTTCTTTCTTCTTCTTTCTTCTTCTTTTTTTCTTCTTCTTCTTTTTTGTTTTTTGTTTTATGTTTTGATAGCATGTATTTATAAATATATTTACAATACTTACCGTATATAGGATATAATGATTGATATAATAATAATATAATGCTGCTGTTACGATATTAAATACTACGACCAGGAGAATGCTCTTCTTTTATTTTAAGAATAATATAGTAGAGACGACAATATAATAAATAATAATAATACACTGCTGTATCATGTATAATAATAATAATTATTTATTGTTTTTTGTTTTGTTATTTTTTTTCTCTTTCTCTTGGTTCGGTTGTTGTATTATATTGTATACAGTATTGTTGCATGTTGTTGCATGTTGCATATAATTATTTAAAAAAAAATGGGACTCCTCTCTCCTCTCCCCTCTCCCCTCCTCGCTGGTGGTGTGCTTCTTCCATCCGTTTCAACAAAAAAAAAATGAGATTATTGATCGATGTGGTGGATGAATGATGTACCAAGTATGTAAGAATCATCCTCATCAATTTTACCCCATACTATACCCTGTAAATATTATAAATATAATATTATTATATATTTATTATTATTATGTTGTTGTTGTTGCTTTTTTTTTCTTCTTCTTCTTCTATCATCTTTCTCTTTTTTCTTCTTCTTCTTCCTTCTTTTCTTCTTTTCTTTTCTTTTCTTCTTCTTCTCCTACCTCTTTCTTCGTCGCGAGAGGAGGAGGAGCACAAGTATTTACTAACAATATATAATTGCTTTTACTTCAATATATGTTTCATCATCCAAGAGAAAGCAGGTTAAAGTGTTGTTTGATATTTAATACACACCGATTTATATGTTTGGTAGAGAATTAGACATTATAGATAGAAAAAAAATATTTAGTCCAGGCGATCATACTGAAAACAAGAGAGTAAAACCCAACACGGGTAGTACCACATAACAATATTTGCCCCGGGCAGAATATAGTTCGGCGCAAAACAAAGCGTAGAAGTTGCTGAAGTTACGTTAGAAGTTGCTGAAATTACGTGCACAACAACGCAGGAAGCGAAAATGGCAAAAGGAGAGGAAGAAATAGACAGGAGGGCGAAAGAAATGGAAGAAATGGAGAGGGTGTCGAAAGAAATGGAGAGAAAAGCGGAAGAAGAGAAACGCAAACTGGCAAAGGAAAAGCGCCAGGTGGAAGCTGACCTGGCGGAACAGAAAGACCAGTTAGACCAGCTAATAGCAGAGCACGAACATATAATGAAGGAGCAAGCAAAACGGTCTAGCCACACTACCACTACAGGCCCAGAATATAGTGACGGAGTGGGCGCGTCGGATACAATAGAAAGAATCAAAAACAGGGAGAGGATTCTCAGAAAAGAACGAAAGACATTGTTGGACAAGCTGCTGTTAGAAAAGTACCACAAAGTTTGGCCACCGGTATTGGTCGACACATCGAGAGTTTCTGCAGAGGGGACTCGCCTCTATACCACTTTTATCGCCTTGGGACTTCACGAAACACGTTACGAAACAACAGACGAGGTCGCCGGCGCACTGAGTGAACAAATAGCCTTATCAAAGGCCTCAGAGGAGAGTCACCTATTATCACTAGGAACAATACGTTTTAGAGAGACGCAAATAAATGAAGAGTTGCGGACTCGTCAGAAAATAAACCCTAGAGCAGTGTCAGGGTCACACGAATATACGGCATTCCTTACAGGATCATGCAATATGGACGAAAGCATTCGGGCTTTGAAAGCACTGGCAAAGCGAAAAGAAGGCGCGAGAACAAAACACCTGCGGAAATTATTCAACACAATGGATGTGAAGGGAAAAGGGGTACTGACGACGCGCTCAATTTTTCAGGCATTTCAGCAGCGGTCAACTCAATTTCAACAGCGAAACAATCAAATAGATGCAAATCTACTGCATGCCCCCATGGGCAACTACATCCCTTCAGTGCTGAATGAGTTGTTTAAGCCGTCCACGTACAAATCAACGTTCCGTGAAATGGCGAAAGTAAAGACGGTGGGGGTACAGACAGAAGGGACAACACCGACGAAAGTGGTTGTACATTTTAAGCAGTTTAGGCACTGGGCCTTGGCGAAGTGGAGCCCCGCCATACGGTTGCATTAAAGTGTTAGAGTAATCTTTGGCGTGCGGATAACACACGGTTATTTCCTATTTTCTCTTCTCAGAAAGTACTGTATTTTAAAACGGTAACTGTTCTTTATTTATATGTACATATTGCTCATCGAATCTATCTACCTCTTTCTAGAAGATGCGGGAACACCATGTTGAAGCTAGGCACGCTTTGGCATACTTTTGTTTCGCCGTCTGCGACTACTACCCCCAGATTTTTTGCAAAACTTTAAATACACCATCAACAGAAATACAACTGCGACGGAACACCCAAAAAGCAATGTTCCTTTGCTCTTGTAATCGGCCAAATTACTGTCCTTGCCGGTTTCATGGATTCCCACGGCAGCGATTGCTGCACCACCAACCACCGGCTGAGGATCGTTGCCCAACGCTTCCTCGCCCGTATCACTTTTAGGAAGAGGCATCTTTTCCGAGCCTTCGTCCTTGTTGGCAACGTTTTTTACGATCGGTGCACCTTGGTGGTCGCTCTCTTTCGCGGACTCCGGGGGAGGCGGCAATGCCGCCGCCTTTATGTCTTCTTTCTTGGCTTTAAAGGGAGACGAGATCTTCGCTGCGGCACTACTTAATTTCGATAAGAGACCACCCGAAGCGACGGTCTCAGCTCTACTGCTGCTCGCACCTTCAAAATTTAACTCAACGAAATAAGTTTTGACTTGGTACGGCGGGATCGCAAGGACCTTGCCCCCCCCTGCACCACTGGCGAGAAGAGCACGGCGGCCAGATCCTTTCTTCTTGTCTTCTTCCAACTTGGCCAACGCCGCGTCACTCAAAAATACCCCTTCCTCTTCGGTATTTTGATTCTCTTCCGTCAACGCATGGTCGTTGACGTCCACGTTAGAATGGTCGTGGACTTCACCTGCAGTCGGGTAATGCAGACGCTTCACAACAGCGGCCGACGGCTGGTTTGCAGAAATGCTCCTTGAGCGTATTTCCTCGACAGCGCCGTCCAATAAAAGGCCTGCACCGTCATTTCCCTGGGCTTGCAACCGCACGGGCACCACACGGTCACCTAAGTTTTGAATGCGGACGAGAATGTCGTCTGAATGGGCGTCGCGAGCTTTCAATGACAAAATATGAATGTTTTCGTCGACGGTTCCAAACGGCTGGAATGTCGATTGGTAAATATTTGTCCAAGCACCAAGGTCCGTTGGGGCCCCATTGGTCCCACTAGCCAGGTACACCAGTGGGCCGTGCTGGAGGTGGTGGCGAACTCGGCGGTACATCGCCTCCGTCTCCGATGGGGTTCCTACAATCATCCACAGGGGTGCTTGCGTGCGGCTGCTGTCGTGGACCCCTTGCGCCAACCCTCGGCCATCGTCTTGGCTCAGACAACGGTGTAACATCACTTCCAACGACGATTTCGATTCCTCGTGGACAAGACTCGCCACCCCCATCGGCTGCCTGTTTATGAATGTCATTTGCTTCGCATCTGTTTTAAGCGATGCGGCCGTATTCATGGGATAAAAATTTGCCGGAATAGGTTTGTTCGAGGAGTGCTCTCGTTTCTGCATGTCGACGCTGTTATCACTGTAAAAAATATGGTTTGTGCCCAAGTTAGTGTTGAATCGAACGACCACCTCGTTGTTCATGCTTGCAGTGACACTGGTCAGGATCTGCACCACTTTGGACAGCTCGCCGGGAACAGACAAGACCCGAGTGGATTGGTGGGTATTGTCGTCGAAGTACTGCACTTGTTGGACCAACGGTCCTTGTGCAATTGCAATGGCCAGCGTGTGACCGACGCGAATACCATGTGCCTGCCCGTGGGGGCGGAATATATACGCACCGCTACGCGACGAAGTGTAATACATGTACTCTTGCGATGCCTCCAACTCGCCAACGTCGGCGTTTCCTTTCGACGTTACCGATTTGATAAGTCCACGCCCCGACTGAAACTTGACTAACACTTCGTTGTTCTCGATAGTAAGGCCTGCTTCTGGAAACACAGAGGGGCGCTCGAACGCCCCATTCACCCCCCCAGCCTCTGCCCCACGAAGTTGGCCGCCGTTGCGCGGTGGCGTTTCTACTTTTCCAGTGTGCGAACTAATGGTGTACAACTTCGTAGTCACGTACTTGGCAAGAACCTCGTTGCTGTTGGTCAGCCTTTCCTCTTTCGTTGCCTGCCTTACGTAGTACGTGCGCACGCCAAGGGGTGGCAGGTCCACCTTAAAAAAGAGGCCAAAAGCGTAGCCCGGGTTGCTCCGCACAACGTCGGTGCCAAGCAGCAGCGCTTGGACTTGTGCCGCGACCGGCTTTCCGCCTTCATCCATGACAACGATGCCTTGAGCCTCGTGCACCGAAGTCTTTGACTCCAACAGCACCTTCACGACGTCCTGGCGTCGCCACCCAAGAGGGTTTTGGACAACGACGGGGTACCCGTTGATGCCTTGGAACGGCCCCGCTGCCGCCGGACCCGGCGTGCCTTTTACCGACAGCCGATACACAGTCGATGTCAAGGTCGGCACGGCGCCTTCCACTTTAGTCGCAGTGCCATCGGCGTTCCTCTTTCGAAGCAAACCTGTGATGACGTCGGCTGCGACGCCCATCGCAGCGGAGCGGCTTGTTGTCAAGCGGCTCAAGTAGTCGCGCACGACGGTAGCTCGGCTGGTCCCCGTGATGGCGTCGTGGTGCAGCACGAGGGAGGCCTCTTCTCTAAGTTTCTGAACGTGTTTGAACGCATCCTCCCACTCGTAGTCATTTGCCCGCTGGTTGATTGCTCGTCCCATCGCATACGCTGCTTCCACCGCACGAAGCGTGCTGTCGGCTACCCGCGTCGCAGCTTTCAGGGTTGGCCTCGTGGTGTAGTAGCCAGACCAATAACTGTCCCCGTTGTCTGCGTACGGGAAAAAATCGCCCCGGTACACCGGGAAGTTCGTCTTTTTCACAGTCGATTCCCGGTGAACGGCTTGAAAATATTCCGACAGGGTGCTGTAACGGACCGCAACATTCAGTTCATGGTTGTTGTTCACGGCATTGATCACGTTGTCCATGCTACTAAATTGGCGAGCGGCCTGCTTGAACTTAAAATCATCCCCGAACGGGACCAAGATGTGGTTTGTCATGTATGCGCGTTGCCGTTGTTTCATCTGGGAAACGAATTGCCGTGCTCGCCCCGCCGCGTTGTAGTTACTGACGGACGACACGCCTGGGTTTTCAAAATCGAAACCTCGCGGGGCACTGTAGTGCGTGTGCAAAACATGGGTAAAAATTTTCAGGTCCAAGTCTTTTTCGTCTGAGAGTTTCGCCCCTTCCCACAAAAACTCCATGTGCCGGGTGGCTTTGTACCGCTTTTTTGTGTCGTAGTGAATCCGGTTGATCACCATGGCGTCGTACCCAAACATTGCAAACAGGCTCGCGGTCATTGCACTATGCCCGAACGGGTCGATTTGCCACCCAATCTTTGGCCGAATGCCAAACGTTTTCAATAAAAAGTCGTGGCCTGTACTGACCTGGTTAATGACGCTCTCCATCGTTGGGTTGCTCTCGTCATTTTGCACCCATCCGCCGCCGACAAACTCCAGCTGTCCCCGGGCCACGACAGTCTTGAATCGCTCTTTACTGGTATTGTCCAGCGTATCCCACCATCGCTTGAAAAAACTTATTTCAGCCCATATAAAACGGCGGTTGGGGTTGTTCCATAACTGGGCAAGAACGTTGGTTAAAATGTGGTTCACGTCTTTCCGGAAGTACCCTTCAAACGTATCCAGCCACCCTGGGTCACAATGGGAGTGCGGGATCACGTGCACATGAAGGATGCTTTCATCGTCCCACCGATCCTCCCCTTTTGCCACCGAGGGAAGAGACACTAATACAGCGAAGAAGAAACAAAAGTAGGACAGGAGGACAAAAGCGTTGGCACAGGCGGCCGTAGCGGACCCGCGCCCTTGCGACAAACGTGCAGCATTGGGCATGGTCTCCAAACAAAAAGGTCGTGCGGCTGGTGGTTGGTTTCCTGACAGCGTGTTCTTCTGCACTACTGCAAATACAATTCTTGGGTAGCAAAATGGGCATATACAGCCATTCTATGAAACGTAGATTGCTATCGTGAACCGTATACAGTAGTTTGTAATCCTTAGGATATTTACGGGGTACCGGTAGTAGTAGTATTTTTATGTGTGTGGTGGTGGCGTTGGTTGTTGTGGTGGTCGTCGAAAAGAAAAAGAAAGAAGAAAGAAGAAGAGGAGGAAGAGGAGGAGGAGAGAGAAAGAAAGAAAAAAGAGAAGAAGAAGAAAGATAGATGATGATGAGATAAAATAAATATATATACGATACAGTATGATGATGATTTTATATATTTTTGTTGATGATTATTATTATTGTTTACTACTTTTATGCTGGTATTTCCCTATTATTATAGTTAGAACGACGATAATATTACCGTAGGCAAAAAGAGTATGCTTATAAAAACACATTCACAAAACACATTTCTTCTTGTCAATGATGTAATTTAATAACAAGAAATAATAGTTAAAAAATATGTGGCTCACACATCAAAGGAAGGCCAAACACACACAGCCCGGATGGTCATTTGTACTTGTATTCCATTATAATATTATATATATTAAATAGGAATTTTATTCTTAAAATAAAATAACGATCTGATGACAGCGGATTCAAAATTGAGATTAGATTTATAAACAGCTGAGTAGGATGGAAGGAGAAGGACAATTTTTACAATACTTCGCAATAAATATAGTAGAGGGTTAGGGTTAGGGTTATACTTGTTCTTTTAAAATTTAAAGTAGTTATTATTATTGTTTGAATCCAACCACATCCCATTATGTAACTAAGGAAAGGAGACAATCCCAAGACTAACCGAGCAGAAGATCACTTTTCACAACGACTCCTCCTCCTCCTCGTACCGCTGCTTTTGATATTTTTAATTATAAATACCGGTACGTACCTACCTAATAATACCAACCTCCTGGAAAGGACGACCGACCACCGGATGAAGAAAAGAAAAAAAAAAAGAGAAGAAGAAGAAAGAGAAAGAAGAAGAAAAACAAATTCAAAAAAAAATATTATTAGTATTATTAGTATTTAATAGTATGAATGAGAGTCTTAAAACATACTAGGTCTACTATTATACAACAGTATATACTGTAATTTTTTTAATTTTTTTTTTATTATTATTTATTAATAATATTTACTACTACTACACCTCCTCCTCCTGTTCTTATTAGGTGTATAATAATAATAAATAATATAAAAATAATAATTTTTTTTATAATAAATAATAATAATAATAAAATAATAAAAAATAATAATATAATAATACCTCCTACTATAAAATTATGTATTGGACACTAGGCAACATTTTTCATACAGAAAGCAATTTCTTTTCCTGTCCTAGTAACAGTTGATGAGGCAAACGATTATGCAAGAAACGAACGAACGAACGGAGATTTCACCGACCCCACTGACTTCCTAGACTTTGCAGCTAGTTATTTAGTGTGGGTTTTTTTTAACATGTCGTCAAGAAGGCGGCAACCGTACGCAGCGGCGAACGGGGGCAACGGGGCTGCTCCTGCTTCCCGGCGGCACCGTGTTCCACAGGGGTTCTGCTACGATTTTCAAAACAAAGGCGCGTGCAACCGGGGTGAAAGTTGCAAGTATAAACATGTCACGAAAGAAAGAAATGGAAGCAGCAGGTACCAACAAGGCTCACGGCGACCGCCACCTCGGCATCACGAGCAGTACCAAAGAGGCGAAGGCGATAGAAGGCAGCCCTCCTCCCGCCCGGCTCAGCAACAGGACAACGCGCACCACTACAACCTGCCCCACCAAAGGCACAACATTAGTTCTTCGGGCGAAATTTTTTCTAGACAAGGTGGCAACTGGAATGCCCAACAAGCCCAGTACGAGGGCGGCCAGCACCCTCCCGCAGCTCGAAGGCCGCCGCCCCCGCCGCCACCACAAGCGGCCGGGGACGGCGGGTTCGGCCCCCCAGTCAGCGCCGGGGACGAGTCCCACCTGCCGCGGCGCCGGTGTGCCGGTAACATCGTTGCGTCGTACACGCTGCAGGGTCAGATTGGCAAGGGTGCGTATGGGGAAGTGCACAAAGGCATGTCGATTCGAACCGGGGAGCTCGTTGCGATCAAACACATGCGGGCACGGAAAGAACGAGAGGGGTTTTCTGTCAACGCGGTAAGGGAAATAAACCTATTGCGTCGGATTTGCCACCAGAATTTAGTCCATTACAAAGAAATAGTCATGGGCGCTCCGGCAGACGACCACGGCAGGCTTTCCATGTACATGATTTTTGAATACGTGGACCATGATTTGGCGGGAGTCCTTAAGCGCAGGAAGCGATTGTCGTTGGAATTGGTGCGGTGCTTTACATGGCAGCTATTGAACGTGTTGTCGTACCTGCACGAGAAACGGATAATGCACCGTGATTTGAAGTTATCGAACATCCTTGTTACGAACGATAATGTTGTAAAACTTTGCGACTTTGGCCTGGCCCGGTTTGAGGAAGACCAGGCGATGATGGGCATCCAAAGCAAGGTTGGATCCGCCCGACACAGCTCCGAACGCGCTACGGCGCGGTACACCAACAATGTAATTACCCTATGGTACCGCCCCCCCTGCCTCTTGCTGGGTGCTACCGATTATACGCCCGCCGTCGACATGTGGAGTGTTGGCTGTATTTTGACAGAGCTATTGATCGGCAAAGTTGCGTTCCGCGGAAAGTCAGAGCCGGAGCAGTTAAACTTAATTTTTAAAGTATGTGGCACTCCGACGTCAACGAATTGGCCCGGGGTAGAGTCTTTGCCCCTGTGGAAAACCTACAAGCCCGAGGACTTTGCAAAAAATACCATGGAAACAATGTGGGGCGAACAAATGAGTTGGGATGCCTTCGATTTGATCAAGCGGCTGCTGCAGCTGGACCCTGAAAGACGCCTAAAGGCATCGACAAGCTTGCGGATGTCATTTTATGACCCGTCCAAGTCAATGTTTGACCCTAAGCTGTTGGAGCCTTCCAGCTTTCCTCCTTTGTTTGCGGCGGGGGAAGCGTCGTGCCACGAGTGGGAAGAAAAGCATCGGGGGGAAGCCCGCCAGTCTGCCGCGAGGGCGGCTCTAGCCAACAGAGCGGAAAACAAGCGCAAACCCCACAGCATATCGACTGCGCCACCCCCAGGCCCGCCACCAGCGCAGCCTCGCGTTTCTTCGGGGCCTCCAGTAGGGCCTCAAACAGGACACACAATTCAGTACGTGAACTCACGCAGGGACGACCGGTGGGCGCAAGACTCATCGGAAGGGTACGGGCGTGATGTGCGCAAACGGGGGGGGCAGGATTATGGCGAGCCGGGGGAACATTTTGGTTACTCGAACAGTAGTAATGATCGATACGACAATCATTCCCGCCAAAACGGGGGTGGCAGAGAGTACCGAAACCAATCCTCGGGGGGAAACTATAGCAATGAAGGGCACTCAAGAGAGCCAAGGGGGAGATCAGCTGCAAACAACCGAGGCGAAAAGAGGGGGAACCACAAGCATAAGAAGCAACACCGCGGCGGCTATGAGGATCGACGTCGTGGCAACCCACCGGAGAGAAACGAAGATCGACACCGTGGGAATCAAACGGAGAGGTACGAAGGTCGAGAGAGCAACCGAAGGGAGCGCCGGCGATGGACAGAGCAACCCGGGGACAAACGCCAACGGTATGATGATAGGCACAGCGATGTTAATGCCAGAGGGAACGAGCCAAATAAGCGGCAGCGAGGTTCTTCTGGCAACGACAGGAGGAACAATAAAAGGCAAAGGCGATAAGGATTCTTAACCTACTCTCGCATGAACACGTGTGAAAATTTAAACTGCCAATTTAACGTTGATTCTAAAAAGGTATTTTGTTTTTTAAAAATGTAAATGTCTTGGGCTGGTAAGTTTAACATTCACTCTGAGCCTCAGAATCCTCTTTTGGTTACGAGCGCACGCTGTGGTCCGACTAGCTGCACGCTGTGGTCCAACTAGCTCATTTCTCAAGTGCCTTTCCGAGCTGGTCGGAAAGTAAGCTCTCTGTCAAATATTCGCCGCAGCTGTTCTTCGGCGCTCCTTCGTTTCCTCCCCCCACCATCATGGCTGTTATCGGCACTCGCTTTTCTCGTCTCACTTTTCGCGACGACATTCCCCCTGTCGCGTCCACACCCGACTCTTCTTGACCGACCCTGCTGTTTCTTTTCCCATAGATGCCCTCGGGATCTTGCCATTTCTTTAGACGCCGATTTATCACATTCTCTAACGTGCCCGGGTCTGTTTCATCCCAGTGCGAGAATGTGTAATTAACGTGCTTCCGCTGCATACTTGGAACAACCATTTCAATAGAATACTGATGCTTCAGTTTTGGCTTTAGGTACACAGTGGTTCCTTGGTTGGAATTGTGCGTTCCTCTTTCAAAAAAGTTCTGTTCTGAAACGGGTATGTGGTCCCCACCAACCCTTGACAGCTTAAAGTTCGAACCATTTGGCCGCCGTTTGTTATTCACTTGCTTCTGCCCAGTGGTTTTACCATACCCCGTTGGATCTAAACTTCGCGCGCCGGTTGACGATGCACCCCTTGTGCCACTGCTCTTTGGAAATATTTTGAGGGATATGCCTGATAACGGGCTGTTCGGCTTCTTGCAGTTGCCTTGTTTGGGAAACGCGCGTGGGCGGATCGGCGATGTCTTTCGCTTTATGTTATAGCTGGAGGAGCGGCATTTTAGAGCACGCACGTGCTCCTTCTGCTTTGCTTTGGCTTTTTGCCTGTATGTCAAATTACGGCGTTTTGTGTTCACAACAGTAGGGCCTGTGATATGCCTGGTCTCTCTCCTTATTTTAACGGGGCTAACATTGCGCATTCTATGTTTTATTGGAGGGGCATGTGGCACAAACCCTTGCAGAAACATGCCATTCTCGGGATCAGTATTTACAGAAGATTCTGTCAAGCGGCGACGGGTTATATTGTTTCGCGGGAACGACGCCGTTCGTTTCTTTTTTGTAGAAGCTTTCGGTAACCATGGAGCCCATAGTACAGTTTCATCGCGTTTCGGCGGTACCTGTTTGTGGATCGTACCTTTACTTGCATTTAAGTCTTGGGCCGGTTGTCTCTGTGTAGTACCTGGTGAAAGTGGTGCTCCGTGTGTGCGACTGAGCGGTGTTTTTGGTAAAGCTTGCAGTGAAACTCGTATTCCCTTCTCCCGAGTTTCAAAGTCGTGGATAGCTGGTGAAGCTGAGTCCGGCCTCACTTTTGCGCGCAAAGGCACTCCTTCGGACACTGCGGGATCTGCTTCCGCTCGGCGTCTGTCATCACGTTTTTTCTTGGCCAAGACCGGCCTTGAAGGCCCTTCGTAAAACCCCGAAGATTGCCGTACATTTTCACTACCAATTGCACTGCCGCCAGACCACGGTCGAAACAACCCCGAGTTAGACATTTTACACACGCGGAATGCCCATTCAGTGTCAGGTGTTTGTCACTTGTGTCTTGGAACACCTTTGTGTTGATAAATATGAACGCTTCGACATGTTTACATTGTTTCTTAATTTTTGTGCAATCGATTTAGACAATTCAAACCCATTTGATGTACCTTGGTATATTAAATAATAATAATGTTTGTTTTTTTTCTTCTTCTTCTATCTCTCTTTCGTCGTTCTGCCTCCTCCGCCGTTACCTTTGGTACTACTACGGTAGAGCAACAACAAACTGCTGCTGCACCATTACAGAGACTGCAACACAACAATATCATAGCACCACTTTCATACACAGTTGTATTAAACCACCTTCTTAAAAATAATAAAAACGGCAAGAGAACAACAAGAAGAACACAACACACCAAAAAAACAATATTCATCACATAGTAGTGCAACGGGCGATTAGGAACATAAACATATCACACTCCTAAAACATACTATATATTTTGGTTTTCACTCCTATTTGTAGTAACAATTTTGAAAGACGGACTACACGACCACAAGTATACAACAATACACTTCTAAAAGAAAGAGAAGACCGCCCAAGAGATAATGATTTTTATTGTTACCCGATAAAGCTAAAGTTTTTATTATTCTCTCGTTATAGTATTTAATAATTTTAGAGTGTGTGTAAAAAAGATTCGGTAAAAACCTTGGAGTTGCATCGACGATCGTTTAATAGTTTTGGAGACCCAAGCCCCCACATTTTACTTAATCTTGCCACACAATGTAGGTGGTATCCCCAAGCTTCCGCGGAGAATTCATGTGTTTGATAAAAAACGCCGCAGCAAGGAGAAGACTGATGCTACCAACCACAATGTACGCGATACCTAAAAAGCTGTTTTTGCCACCTAACCAGCTCACAGTAGAAACAACCAGACTCTTTGTTCCATCAAATGCTTCGACTTCAAAGTGGCTGTGCACTTTAATTTCCAATATCGTACCTTTCTTTATCGTCACTGTATCGGCGTCATTGCCCTTACCAATAATGGCATAGAGTTTACGAAAAGTTGGCAGTCCAGCAGTGCGCATCCAAACAATAAAATGTTCGTTCTCTACGCCCTCTTTTTCCAAACTACGGTTCGTCAACTTGTTAAAGTCTGGGTACCGCTGGTGCAGCCAGAGGTATAACGAGTCCTGGTCCTTTTTCCACTTTCCTTCTTTCCACCCATCTGGATTTTTAAATTTGATTTTCTTGTCACTATCCCAAGCAATGTCCTCTTCCGACCATTCTGTTAATGGAGTAGTCCAGTTGCCAGCAGGTTGGAAGACATCGTCGAAGAACGACCCTGCGATTAGACCACAGGGCCACAATACTTTGCACAACTTGCCTTTTGAGTCTTTTTCGGTGGTTGAGTTCCATTTACAATTAGGGCCTTCGTTATTGTCGAACTCTGGAGGAATCAACATCGGTTCGCAAGTTTGGAAAGTTTGTCTTAGCGTAGCGCCAGCTTCGTCTTTTACTTCGTTCAGCTTTGCATTTGTCGTAAATTTCGCTTTTGCTTCAGCCAAGTCGGAATAACCCTTGACATCCCCACGAAGTTGTGCATCGTATCGACTTTTGACGTAGCGACGGTGGTTTTGGTAAAAATTCGATAGTTCATAATAGAGATAAACAGGGCCCTTCATGTCCGCCGTTGCTTTCAACTCCAGTATAGCATTTTTCCCCGGCTTAATCTCATTTTTTTCACCATTCATATCTTTTCCACCATACTGTACTCTTAGCTCCACAACGTTTTCGGATGCATTTAACAAGAATGCGCCGAGAGGAACAAATACAATGCCAATGAAGACAAATGAAGCTATGACCCACATAGGGGTCAATATCGGCTGCCATGCCTTTAAACGTTGCTGTTTGAACGCAGAGTCAGCGGGACGGTTGTTGACTTCACCGTTCGACGACATAGTGTTAGGAAAGAGGAGTCTTCAAATTTCTTTTATCGTGCTTTGTTACGAATGATTTGAAAACACGACAACAGATCTCTGTGTTTTAGACTGTGATACAAACTTTTGTTATATTTACGTTCTAGTGAACATATCGTAAACAAAACAAGAAATCTTACTTGAAACATTTTACTTGTTGTCTCCTGTATTATTATAGAATTTTATTTTAAATAAAAATTATTATAATAATAATTTTTTTAAGGCAAAGAATTATGCCGCATCGATAAGTAAGGATTTGTCGATTTCATATTTATATTTATGAAAAGTATTAATATGGAAATACATGAAATATTATAAAACAAAAAATATGCTTTGTGTATATATATACTTAATTGGTGAAGCAAGAGACGCGATTTGGAGGAAAGGACACGCTTCCTTTCTTATTTCTATATTAATTCTAAAATATTGTTTTCTTCATTGCTATCTTGATGTATTTTATTTTAAAGATAATCGATCTTTTATCTAGTAAATGAACACACCGCACAGCACAGCAAATTCTATACGAGAAGATCAATTTATATCGGCCAGGACACACAAATATTATACAGGACACAGCATTGTTTTATTTAATTATCGCCAAGGGCTAAAAAAGGGGAGATATGATGGAGTTGTGTTTGTTATCTATATATTTAGTTATTATCTCTTTACTCTTCTTCTGTATTGAGATGTTTCGTCGTTGATTATTTATTATGGTTTTAAATGATGATCTGTCTATGTTAATGTCATTTAAAAAACCGACAAACTAAAAAAAGAAAAATGTCGCCGCCAACTAAATCATTTCTCCGTATCATATTTGTATAGTAATATATTGTAATGTAAAGAAAGTAACTCCCTATGTATTAACACCTTTAAAATACACACAGCATTGGGATATAGAGCGTGATCGATCGATCGATGGCTTTTTCATTGATGATAAATGATAAACTATACAGACAGTATTTTTTAGTATTAAATTAAAATACTACTGTACTGTACCAATATATTTATATATAAGACATTTGTAGTATTTTATTTTATTGGTTGGTATTTTTTAATAATGGTTGGATGCGATGGGTGGTCTGGTTCTGGTGTACCCTAACTTTAACATTTAAAATTTGATGATACCCATCTATAAAAACTATGACAATAATAATAATAATAATAACAGTACTGTACAGTAGTAGCAGAAGAGCAGATAATAAAAAATATCAAACTGTCCGGCTCAATCGCAGATGTTATGTCATTGTAAACTACATCAATGTACACACTGTGAGGTCTCCTGAGGAGACCTGAGATGAAGAGGAGGAGATGACAGATGGGAGAGGGGAGAGGGGAGAGATATGATAAAATAGATGATGACAGCTGTCACTTTCGCATCACATTATCACATACACATAACCTCGAATACTATTTACATAAAATAGGCAGGGATTGGGGAATCCTGAGAACTCGAAAATTTCACTTCTTATGCTCTATCCATATTATATATTAAGTAATTATATCATCATCACTCCCAAAAAAAAAAAAAATTCGCTTTGTGGTTTATTATGTTAAGGTTATTTATATATACATTAATATTAATATGAATATTATATGGCAATATCTATATTTACATTGATACAATATTGTGTTCTACCTTAAGCACGCGATGTGGCGCATAATAAAATTAAAAAAATGACATCAACAGAAGAAAGTAAAGTCTGAGTCCAGAGTAACAGGACGATAATGCAGGATAA
>JACLAC010013928.1_pt1 | contig 18032 bp, 13 predicted proteins | sample 8027881 | NCBI WGS metagenome assembly JACLAC01 (sample SAMN15725517, study PRJNA655200) | protist metagenome | isolation source: fluorescence activated cell sorting (FACS) single amplified genomes of... | place: Spain: Blaines Bay Microbial Observatory, Mediterranean Sea | collected 2016-01-19 | reverse complement strand
AATTAAACTCTTCCACACGTTTTAAATCTTCTGCTTTCTCTGTTTGATACTTTAAACATTTCTTATCATCTGTTATCTTTAATACAATCATACCATCACAATGTCGATATTTCATTGAATATCTAACTTTACTTGGATTTTGTTCATATAATGTTTTTGCTTGTGCTACAAAACTATCAAATTCACGTATATACACCATTTTTCTATCCCTTTTCTTTAATTTACTATTATTTATTATACCACCTCGTGTTTGTATATTTTCTTTTTTATTTTACAATATGTCCCACTGAATGTTATTATATCTATATATATATACAGCAGCAACCGGAAAATTATTATTTTGATGTATATAATGTTATGATATCTATTTTATATTGTTTCTACGATTCTTCTCATTAAATAAATATCGATCGATGTATAAATATTTATTATTGTATTATTACAACAAATGTGGTGTGTTTTTTAATGGTGATGGAAGTAGTTTGTTGGAAAAAGAAGAAATAGTAGACATTTCTATATACCAGTATACTAATAACTATACCAAAAGTATTATGAATTATTATTATCATTATCACATTATCACAGAGCACAGAGTGGGAAAACGTAGATGGACCAGGAAATGCCTCTGGTGTCAGAGAAGCACAGAGTAGTGCCACAGCGAGATTTAGATTTTACGATTTTACATATTACGGTAATCGGTAATACGAGTATTAATATTATAGTATTAGAGATACCATACAATTGTAGAAATATTAATTTCTTTGAGATTCATAAACATTCAACAAAATCAGGTGATGAAGACATTGATTCGAGATTATGTTTTTCATGGCCGGAATTCTTTTCGACAAGTTCAACATTATATCACTTGAGTTTTAGAGTCGATATGAATTGCAGTAAACTGGAGTTGAAACCATTGTCAGCTACATCAAATCTTGAAGCCTTGTATATACGTGGCCGCCGCCGTTATCCAAAGAGTCCAATGCCATATTTTTTCTTCAATGGAACAACTAAAGAATTGCAATATATGAGCATCCATGACTGGTGGTTCTCTAATACGCTTACAAACGCAATGTTTTCAAATACATCTGGTGTAGTAATCTTAGATATCAAAAATACACAATTAGATGGCTTCATACCATCATCGATATTTGATATGCCTTGTTTACGTGTTCTGGATTTATCATTGAATCAATTATCTGGCACTTTGCCGAATGTTACTAGAAAAAGGATGAAAAAAATACGATGTATGTATTTACACGGAAATAAAGAGAATTTGAAGAACGCGAATATACATTTAGAACCATTTCAAACTGACGCATATTTTTACATAAATGGCTTCTTTTCATTTCCAAGACATATGCTAAATTTTACAAAATGGTGTACAGACGGACACTTTAATGTAACGAAGAAGCACAATGCGACTCACGAACGATACAACCAACCTTACCTTGCAAAGGAAATGTGGAAATGCGGTGAGATGTATTGTGTGATTGACAACGAAGGTAGCTCATATTATCATGATAACACAATTAAATGTGTTGCGGCTAGTCACAAAACAAAATTACATTTCCATATAATGCGCCGGCAACTCTGTGAACCTAGGACTGATGTCTTATTCAAGTTGACTACTATTGATAAATGCGTAGCAGATTTAAATGACGTATAATAAAGGAGAGAGAGAGATGATTGCATGATTGAAGAGATCTGATCCCCGGTCAGTTTCACGAGTTAAAAAGAAAAATGTGTGGTTACTAATAGGACACTACCAATTGGGTTTGTACCAGCAATTTTATTAACTAACACCACACTAGCTCCCCATAACTTTGATTGATTGCTTTTTTTTATATATGAACTTATGAACTTATAATTTATTATCCAAAGATCTACCTATCAAATATCTATCCTTATACTAAATCTATACTTTAACTTATTGAGCCCCGATGTTTTTGAGTAGGTTTTCATCCTTCATCCGTCTGATTACAAGGGGTAGACCTCTAGCAGGTAAATACAATGCACGCGCTTTTCTTAGCACCAACATTTTTTTGTCGTTTTTTTTTTGAAAACTCGCTCCGTCTTGACATGCTGTGTCCATGCTATTTGTATTCTAATGTCCCATTAAAGTATAAATCATGAATCATTTGATAGGTAAAAATCGATTTCAATCTTCATTCATTTTTTTTCACAACAAAAACAACAAATTGAAGATGAATCAATATATAGATATATAGATATATCGAATATAGAATTATAAAAAGGGAAAGGAGGGACAAACAAACAGACAACAAAATTAAATCAAAAGATGGAATTTGCTGCCTCTCATACAGCAGATAATGCGCTGCCAAATGTATTATTATCATCGTCAAAAAATGGTAATTACGATACCAGTTCTAGGAAAAAAATGAATAAAAAAAATAAATATTTAAAATCATCTAATAAAAAAAATAGAGCTAATATTTTAAAAAAAGAGGTAGTGGAAGAAGAAAATAACGAGATGTTTCATACACCAAGAAACGATATCAAACGAAAAAAGAAAAAGAAACAACAACAACAAAGTATAGATACTTCGATAGAATCTTCAAACAATGGCTTTAGCGAGAATAAACCATCATCACCATTATCATCATCGAATGATAGTGTTGAATCAGAATTATTACCTGATAAACATTATTCACATTTACGTTGTATACAAAAATTATCTCACGTACACAACACTATATGGGAAGTGTTAACAACACCGTCACCAACCAGAGCATCAAAAAGAGGTGCTGATGGTGACAACTACAAAGAATTTGTTGAAGAAAAAATTCGAAATATAGAAAATAAAAAAGCATCAACGTTTTTAACGGAACTTAGCAAAGCACAGCAACAACAAGCAGACCAAGAAAATGCGTTAGAAAATTCAAGTACGTATAATAATAATAATTTGAATCCTAAACCACCAGCTGGTAGTCCACCCCGTTCTGGTAGAACACCATATAAATGGCATCCAGGTGATGAAATGATTGCATCATTAATCACTACTACAAGTGAGGTCGATGATAGAAATGGCAAATCACCATCATTATTTAGAGAAACAAAGGACAGTAGTAGTACTATTACCAAGAAGAATAAAGATGTGGATGATAATAACAATCGACGTAATAATAAAAATCCACGTCGTCATCACAGTAGTGGTAGAAGCAAACAAAAACATCGTCATTTGCGTAAAACAACAGATGAAGAAAAAAGAAAAAGAGTTGATAAAGACAAAGAGGAGAAAAATATGAATAGGAAGGTAAATGAAACTGAAAAAGTAGAAGAAAAAGATGAATATACAAATATTCAGATGCGTGAAAGTACACCAACAACAACATCGACTACTAGCAGTAGTAGACGATCAACAAGTAGTAGAAGAAGAAGAAGGGGAAAAAAAGTATCATCACCTGCAATAAAACGTAATAGTAAGAATGAAAAAACAACTCGTAGACAACGAACTACTACTAGTACTACGATATCGATGTCACAAGCACCTTCACCATCCACTTCTCCACATCAACAACAAGAAAGAGAATTAGCGTTGAAATTTAAAGAAAGTCGTAATAAAGATGAAAATAAATCTCCAAACATTATTCATAATGTAAAGGAACCATTAGTAACAAGTCCATCATCATTATCTTATGATGAACGAGAACAAAAAGAACAAGTAGAGGAAGACGGGGAAATTATATCGAAACATACTACTACTGCTAATATGAATACTCAACGTTTGTTCCAAACAAGAAACAATGGAAAAAACAATTCAAAAGATAGAATATCTTCGACGATGCAATCAAAAGGTCCAATTAAATTGATACGTTCTAAACGTACGCCATCGAAAAAGATAGGACCAGATACACGTTCATCAAGGTTGCCACCACCTAAATCACCATATTCTCATTTACGTTGTGTACAAAATTTGCATATAATAAATTCACCACCAAAAGATTTGAATAAAAAGGTATCAAATATAAATGATGTAAACAGCAATGGTGATAATGTTAATAAGCAAACATCGTCTGGTAGTATGAATAATAACAGTCATGATGATGATGATAATAACAACAATCCAGATCAAATAGAAGCAGTATTAGTTGCTGGTAAAATTAAACCGGTTCCATGTATTGCATTGCAATATCGGGATAAACATTTACCACCAGGTCAATTGCGTTGTTTAGAAGTCCAATTGCCAATTATACCAAAACCAGATGACCTTCCAATGAAAATGTACATACAAGAATATTGTGAATACGTTTGCCATAGATTATGTAAAGAAGCAAAACCATTTCAATACATCGAGTTGAATCAATTAAGACGTGTTGTCACATGTCTATCATTAAAATTAAGTAATGGTAAATAAATTTTTTAGTAAAAATTTTTTTTTTATGTTTTTGTTCCTCCCATCTCTCGACGACTCGACGACTTTCAGACTTCTAATTCTTGAAATATTAACTAAAACTAAATAATGTTGAATATATACATATATAGAAGAAAAAAAAGAAAGTGTACGGTATATATACATATATATATATACATATAAAGAAAACGTAGCCATCACATTATTAAACGGATATCATAGAATTGTATATATATATATATCTATAAAGTTTTTTTTGCCACATATAGATCTATACAGTATAAATATAATTCACAACACATTATAAAAATTATTTTGAATATATGGAACGATAATTATAGTAGTTTTTGTTTATAATTTATCGAGGTCATCATAATTTTAAGTGTGTGTTTATATATTTTTGATAGATAGGTACATTGCATTGATACGTGAAATGGCTAGTTTGTTATTGAAAAAACGTACAAGAGATTATGATGATGATGATGATGATGACAACAATAATACCATAAATAGTACCACTCCGTCCCAACGTTCATTCAATATTGGACCAACTGTATATAATAAACGAAAAACGTCACATAATAATAATGTAATACATAATGCTAATAATAGAGTTACTAGTACTTTGAAAAGGTCTTATTCTGCAGCTTTAGAAAGCGATTTAGAGAATTTAGTGCAAAAACCGATTTCTACTACTACGACAACAACAACTACTACTACTACTACTACCACTGCAATACCCGATATAATCCATCATAATAATGACAATAATAATCATGATAGTACTACTAATAATAATATGGTAATGTCACAGTCTCCAATATCAAACTCGAATAATAAACGACGACGTTCAATGAAAAACAACATTGTACATAATGCTGCTCTTAACGTTGGTGTGTCTCCAAACAATTCATTTTTGCGTAGCCTTCACATTGAAAATGCCATACGTCGTGGGCGTGGTGATTCAATACCTCTAGCTTCACCAGCATATTCAAAAACATGGTTATTGCATCAAGGTAATAATAACAAACATCACAGTAATAGTAATAGTGATAATGATAAAGGATCATCAGATGATGGATCGATTATCAATACTTCAAATGCTTATAATGATGTCATATTTTCATTTTCTATGAAGAAGGACAATAATAGTGTACAAGCAGATGTTAAAGGGGATGGTAATATTGTTATTGGTAAAGGTGATTGAAAAAAATAAAGGATAGTGTGGTGTATTATGCAATTGGAAAATGTATACATTTAATGTTTTTGTTTTTTAGTAAAATCTAAATCGCATTTCAAATTGAAAAATTTGTGAAGAGATTTTAATGATGAAAGTCTGTGTGCGTGTATTCGAGTGTGTCGAATGCAATCATAATTTACGGGTATCAAGGATACAAATTATATATCTTGTTTATATATATTTTGTATTATATATTTTATTACATATTTTTTCTTTTTTATATTTAATATATCTTCTCAGATTGTTACGAACACAAAAAAAAAACTCCTCCTTGTTTTTGCACACACACACAGTCCGCGTGTACTTGTTGTACGTAGATCTAAAAACACTTTTTGAAAGTTACTTTTCCTCGACTAAACATAAAGAATGTTCTTTTCCTAATGCTACTTGTACAACATTTTTCAACCCTTCGACTTTTACTGGAGTTACTCGATATGCTGCATTGCTTTCCAATTGATCACCTCTTCCCAATTGACCGCTTCTTCCTTTACCAAATAAAAATAATTTACCATCTTCGCTAACGCATCCACTATGGGAAGCACCAGCTGCGACATCAATAATTTTTTCATTTTCATCAACAAAATAATCAATTTCACGTGGAAGATAAATATTTGTATTTCCACCATGTCCAAGCTGGCCTTGTTGACCATCACCCCAACTGAATACTTTGCCACTTTCCGTTGCTAATAAAACATGTGCATCACCAGCCGCTGCTTTTAATGCTTTTTCACTCGCTGGTAAATTTATTTTCTTAGGTGCAGATACAACTAATGATTTTCTACCTTGTCCTAGTTGACCATTACCATCTCTTCCGAAAGAATATACACTACCATCATCCATTACAACAATAGTGTAATCTCTTCCACAGGAAATATTCACTGCACGTTTATCTTTCAATGTTTCGACTAATTTCGGTTCAGTTTGTTTGCTTTTATTTCCATGACCAAGAGCACCATCGTGACCACATCCCCATGTATATACGAGTCCATTTTCCAATAATACAGCTGAATGCATTCGTCCAGCTGAAACTTGTGTAACTTTTTTACCACCAAAAGGGGAATTATTTATTTTTGTTGCATCGCCGGGATTTTGATTGTCATGACCAAGTTGTGAAAAATTGTTACGCCCAAAGCTATAGACATCCCCGTTACTACATAAACATATCATATGAAATCCACCAATAGAAACTGAAGTCACTTCCGAGCTTGATAAACTTTCCACTAATTGTGGCAACGTTTGATTGCTATCACTGTGGCCGTGTCCTAGTCTATCATGGGCACCACAACCACATGTAAATAACTTACCTCCTCTCGTAACAAAAGCAGATTGATCAAAAGAAGCATCAATAAAAGATACATTATCGTTGGTTGGTAAATTCTCAACAAAAATTGGTTGAATTTGTTTTACGTCATTCCCTAAACCTAATTGTCCAAATAAATTATTACCAAAGCTGTAACTTGCCGTTGTTTTTGCAACTTTTTCAGCCACAGACCAAGCTGCATATGATATTCTATTATTTGTATAAGACATGGTTGACTTGATTGGATCATTAAAATATGCAGCAGCACCAAAAGTCGTCGCGCCAATGCATATTAATTTATTTTTCATGAATAATGTTTTCGTTGCATGAAACATGGTGTGTGAGATTTATATATTTATTTATTTATTTGCGTACTTCCTCCTATTGTAATAAAAATGTACTTTGTATTTCAATATTGATAAATTAAACGTTTTTCTTTCCCGTCAGTACATTTCTATGATCTCTTTTCTACATGTGGTTATGGTCATTTTCTTTTTATTTATTCTTCGATTAAAACTATTCCATCCAGGTGTTGTTATAATAGGCAATAATTATTTCGCGTGCGGAGGATGATTAGATTATTTTAGATGTTATTCGGTATTGTCCTGGATATCTTTACCTATCAAAAATGGCACATAATTTATACTTGAAAGGGGAAATTAGAAATTAGAAGATCAAAAAAATTGTAGCTCTACTCTGGATACTCCTGGTACTCTCATCACATCGATTTTTACCCTATCAAATGACGCATAATTTATACCTTAAATGGGCTATAACACACTTTTATCTCAAAACTATGACTTTCTCTTTACTATCGTAAATATCTCAAAATACCCGGGACCACCCGTGATGTAACGATAGAGATAAATACAGGTCTAGATAAATAATATAAATATTAGATATCTTAGCTAAGCAGCAGATGCGTCACTATGTAACACGTTCCTTTGCAACAGCTGATCAGCAGATGCGTCACTATGTAACACGTTCCTTTGATCTCCTGACAACAACAACGATTTGTAGCTGGTTAACTTCGACGCATCTTGTACCTGCATTGAAAGAAATGAAGGGAATGTCAGAGCTTCATTTGGCTAATAACAAAATAAGTGATATCGGTATTGGATATCTTGTACCTGCATTGAAAGAAATGAAGGGAATGTCAGAGCTTGGTTTAGGTAATAGCAACATAAGTGATATCTGTATTGGATATCTTGTACCTGCATTGAAAGAAATAAAGGGGCTGTCATATCTTAATTTGGAAAATAACAATATAAGTGATATCGGTATTGGATATCTTGTACCTGCATTGAAAGAAATGAAGGGAATGTCAAGGCTCTATTTAATTAATAACCATATAAGTGATATCGGTATTGGATATCTTGTACCTGCATTGAAAGAAATGAAGAGAATTATGAAACTTAAGCTGCATCATAATAACATCAATGATCCTGGTATAAAAGAACTAGGTTCTATCATAAAATATATGAATAGTTTGCAATATTTGAGTTTGTGGGGAAATAACATTACATCAGATGGCAATAATTACGTCAAACAAGTATGGAATGATGCAGGTAAGCCATCAAATGGTCTATGTCTTCATCATGGTAGTAATCCTTCTTGCTGGGATTGAGCTTTTAAAATAGAAATTGCGTCTTGAAACGATTTATTACGGGTTTGGAAGATACAGGGAACAAAATTGTTGCGTCAAAATACTCGGAGAATCGTGTGTTGTATTTTTATTACTACGCGTGAAGAGTTGAGAGGCATGCTAAAAAATAAAAAATTTAAAATTTGTACCGGGGTGTGAAAAACTACTCGTATATTATATCATACGTATAGGGTGCTAGGTGCTGTGCATTTGAAGAATAATATATAGGAAATTTATATATATTTATATATATGAGTAAGAGAACATTTTATATACTGTACGTTATACATACGAGGTTCGTAATAATTATATAAAAATCTTACATAAAAATATACGTAAAAATGTTTCTCCGCCAAAGGTAGTAAAAAGAAAAAAACGACTAGTATATCATTTTTGATGAAATATACTAGTCGTTTTTTTCTTTTTACTACCTTTATGTCGAAAACGTAAATATTCTGCTTTCATTGCTGCTTTCTTTTGTTCCGCTAATTTCTTTTTATCCTCTATTTCCATTTCTTTATGACGTGCACGGATGATAGCACGGCGTTCACGTTCTTTTGCCAACATATTACGATGTGCTTGTTCTTGTGCTTTTTGAAACATACGTACTAACGATGTTCTCCCTTGCTGTTTTGCTGTTTCTATTGGTGTTAATCCACGTTTATTAGTTAAAAATGCATCTGCGCCAAAATTTAATAAATGTGTACCAACTGCATCCCCAGATGCCATATGCAGTGGTGTATCTATTATAATAATAAACCATTTAATATACATTTGATATTTAAAGAATATATTAGTGACAAAAGGAAAATGGGGAAAAAATTGTTAGTTTTGTATTGTTGCAATAATATGATATATTTCGAAAGACTCTATGATGACTTACCACCTTGTTTATTTACATCATTTACACGACAACCTCTTTTTAATAATATTTTCGTAGTGACTTCTTGACCATTTGATGATGCTAAATGAAGTGCAGATTCGCGGCCTAACATAGTCCTACTATGTATATTGACACCATTCTCTATTAAAAATCGAACTACAGGTTCTTTACCAAACGCAGCGGCTTCATGCAAAGCATTTCTACCATTCGTTGGATTAAAACAGTTTACACGTGTCCCATTTTGTAACATATATCGTAACGTTTGCAAATCCCCTTCCAATGCTGACGTGACAAATTTCACACCTTCCATAGCCATAATAACAATTCTCTTAATTTCTTGGTATGTTTTTTCTTTCTCTTTTTTACAAACACAACAAATAGAAACACAAAGCCACACACACACACACAATAAATAAATCTAAGAAGAGACTTTTTTTTGTTGTTTGTTGTCGTCAGTTGTGAAAGACTTTTTGTCTATTTGTATTGATGATATTAATCTAATGAAATTTATAATTATAATAAATCGATAATAAATAAAATAACGGTAGTAGACGGTAGTTGTAGATGTAGTGTCGAGGTATACTTGGTAATATAGGTAAATATTAATAGGATAATAATAAGCTATTATAAATTAAGGTGTTAACACAATACTCGTGCGTTTAGCCGAGCGGGTATTTTTTTAATTTTTTTTATACAGATATGATATATAATATAGCAATACATAATACAAAGAAATAATTGTTTTACTTTACATATCTTCTTGCATAATCATTGCAACACCTGCTAAAACCCATTTTGTAGATGGTTCAACACTTTTTAATGTTGCGAGCACGATGTATGTTGGTCCTCTAAAGGTGGTGGAATATATTGGACAATTATAGACACTTGGGTCTGGTCTAATATAGCCAACTTCAGTAGCGATCCAAGAAGTTGAGAAACATCTAATGCAAATAATTCATTGGTTGTACCTGGTTTTCCATTGGATGCATGTGCAGTACATCCACCAAATAAATATACAGAACTTTCCACTAATGATAATGTATGCCCTGAACGTTTAGTTGGAATTTTTCCTGTCGCTTCCGGCCTTTTCCATTCAGTAACTTTCGTCACTTCATTTTTATCTTTTTTTTTCGACATTTTATATATATGTATATAATGTATATATATATATATTTAAATATATAATATATACAACTCTATACAAATAAATAAATAGATTATATATATATATATTAGTGTTTTTAAATGACTATCCATAAAAATGTATATCGATGTACACTAAATATATATATATTTTAAAATCCTACATTTTTTATTATATTTAAAATGCCAATCATAATGCTACGGTAGTGGGGTGGTAACAGATATATTTTTGTTTTTTTGAGCTAATGTACGTAAATTTATTGACAACAACATGACGGTTGTAGATAATTACATGGAAATAGCATTAGGAAACCAAAAAGATCTGGTTTTGAGAGTACCATATTTTTAAAAGCAAAAAGAGCACCCAGGAGCACACGATTTTCCAATTTGTTATAAGCAAGTTCGAATAATTTTTAAAATTAGGACGAGGCGCCATGCCCTGTGCCATACCATGTGGTAGTCTAAGAAATTACATATAGCAGCTGATATTCGAATGCTTCTAATTCCTTGCTATCTAAGAAGGTACTACTTCCATGTAATTCCTCATAGCTATAGCTATTGTGCTCTCTCTCTCTCGCTCTCTGCTTAATTCCTTTAAGGTACCTATTCTCATACTACTACCCTACTAATTCCATAGTATTCAAACTTTTCCAAGATATAGGAAACAATATATCATGTTTAGTATTTATGTATTTTCTTATACTTTTGCACACTTTTCCGAACAATGCATTGTAAAAGCCTTAATTTTGACAGCTTCATTTTTTCGATCAAGTTTTTCAAGCGTTTTTCTTCTTCCGCGCTCATATTGTTGCAGCAACTGCAGTCTGGTTACACGAAAAAATAAAAAAGTATAAATACTAAATTTGATTCGGAAAACCAAAGAGGAAGAACACTGTGTAAGTCAATATATATATGTGCGTGTGTGTACTGTGTATATCAAATTCATTTATTTGTAACTATTATATATATAAAAAGAAATAATATTTCAAACGACGGGAGGCATGCATCCATATCCAAGACCTTTCTCCGCGTTAACGAATTATGATGTTGGAAATACAAATTCAAAAATTAATTATGAACTAGTAAAAGTGGGTTATATTAAAAATCCAAGTAGGAATACGAATAATAATACATCGACAAGACCAGCAACGCATCATCAAATGCATAGGCCTGGTTCTAGAATGGATTATAAAAATAATAATCATAATGTACCAAGAAGACCATCTACAAATCAAGGATCACGTCGTGCTACTAAAAATAATAATAATAACAATTTGTATAATAAACAACGTCAACGAATATTAATTTTGAATAGAAACAATAATAATAAAAACAACAAACTAAGAACAAGACCAGCAACAACAACAAGTCATACATCAAGGATACGCAAAGCTGCTACTGCAAATAATAATAACAATGCTAGCACAAGTCCATTTTCGCAACAACAACAACAGAGGAGACGACAACAAGCACTGAAAAAACGAAATCAAAAGCAAGAACAAATAAGAGGTGGGGAAAGACCTGTATCTAGACTTATGCAACAACCACAAAATGTGAAAAAAGTTGGATTGTATGCTGCACTGCAAGGTAGTCCAAAACAAATTTCACCTCGACCAGCACGACGTAATCACAACAATCGTGCAACAACGTCTATGGGTTTTAGGAATGATAATAAAACAAATAATAACAACAATTTGGATAACAATGAAAAAAGTAAAAATGTAGTAAAAAATAATGGTGTTTATGGTATTGGTTTACGTCCTGCAACAGCCATTGGTACTAATTTTTACAAGAATTATAATAATAATATTAATAAATATAATTTACATACGGATATTAATGAAATGATGAAAATTGAACGAAAAGAAACTATTAATGAGAGAAGAACAAAGCGACCGACGACTGGTATCATAAAAAATAGTAATGTTGGATATCAACAACATCGTTATCAACAACGTCCAAGTACAACTGGGAACAACAACAATCCAAGAGTAGTTACTAGTCGTGTGTCATTTAATACTACAAATAAAAGTTCGATTGAGAATAATAATGATGATTTAGACACATATATACCACCAGCTGATATGTTAAACAATCATAACAATAATGATACTGCGTTAAATGAAGAAAGCAATGTTAACATGATGATGAATGACAATAACAATATGTTGTATGATAGTGATATACGTTTACATCCAGATGCAAAGGAATTACATGCATTGATTGATCGTATGGAAAATATGGTTGAAGAACAACGAATGAAACCAATTCCGTGGGAAGCTGGGAAAAAAAGAATTGGTAGTAATGCCATAGTACGAAGAAATAACAGCAATAGTAACAACAATGATAATATGATGAACCAAGTGGAGGAAACAGTAGTTGAAAATAATAATGAAAATATGAAAAGCAATAGCAATTCCAAAGCAAGTATGTATTCTTCATCCATGAAATCGATTGACATTAAACTTAATATAAAAATACCTGATCGACCAGAGGATACATCGGATCATTCGTTTATTGAAGTAGATGAGGAAGAAGAAAAAAGAAATATGCTACGTATTCGTAGAGGTCCAAAGCAAATACAAAGACCACAAACAAGCAATAGCCCACGTAAATTTTCGCATAAATTTTCTTTCCAAAAACAAATAGCTACTGGAGGAAAGAATAATAATAATACTAGAAAAAATTATTATGGAAGACCTCGACCATCAACATCAAGTGGTTCAAGATTAAATAGTAATCGTAGTAGAAATAGTAATAATAATAATCGTGTTAACAGACGTATTGCTAATAAGAATCAAGGTGGTATTTTAAAACGTCGTCCAGTAAATTCTCCTCGCAAATATCCTCCACGTTTGGATTCATCTGCATACGCTGCTATTAATATAACAGAAAAACAAGCCAATGCGTTGTTAAAGGAAGGCACAAGTGGAAAACAAGTACATATAACAAATTTAAATCAATTTCGAAATGAAAAGATAACAACTGCATTAGAATTAAGTAGTAGACAATGGCAAAAACATTCTCCACGAGCTGCAAGTCCAACACATGTTCGATTAAAAGAAGAAGTAAAAAGATTAGAAAGAGCAGTTGGAAATTCAAAACAAAAAATTTTACAAGAAATTGATGTTTTACTACATCCTTCCAATCGTGCATTGTAATATTTCTATTATATAATATACCTTTGGTATGATATTATATTTTTCTGCCCTCCCTCGTGTGGTGGGGAGGTATGATATGTACGATATGTGATATAGTGCATATACGCGTGTGATATATGTATCATACGTTCGTATATAAAAATAAATATGTATTTAAATCACTTTTGATTTTAAGATTTTAAATTACGGGAGTAAAAGAAATTTATATAATATTATGAGTAAGAGAAAATTATAATATATTTGAGTAAAGTAGAGAAAATTACGAGAGTATATATTACTTCCAGATAGATTTTAACCACATATATATATATATATTACTCGTACAATTTTTAACTTTGTATAAATAAGAGAATTTTTTATATTACTTCAGATATGATCTTCTAGAATTAATTTTACTTCTCTCTTCGTGTGTGTGTATTGAGAGAGATGTACGTAAAATTTTACATATTCTCCCACACGGCGCCCCAAACTGCACCCATTGCAACACTATCCGATAATAATTTCTTAAATGAATTGCGCTTTTCATTATTAACAGATTCATCACCAAGTTCTGGACCAATAATATTTAACAATGCACCAACAGCACATGAAACTGCTTCTATATCACTACCAAATAATAAATCTGATAAAGATTCAACAGCTTTTTCATTTTTACATATTATATTTCTACATGCAACTTCCCTAGACAAATTTTGTATTGCCCCAGCAGCTGAACCACATACACCTTTATATGGAGATTGTAAATGTGATATTAAAATATCAATTGCACCAGCTTCCCTTATCATATGTATACTGAATGTATCTGAACTTATATTGTGTATTGCCCCAACTGTACGAGCTTGTAATACAGGATCATTTGATTTCATTAATTGCACTAAACTATGGATGCAATTATCAGTATCCCTAACTGCACCACGTCCATAACTTTGAAAACAAATACTTTGTAAAGCACCTGCTGCACTAGCTTGTAACTTGACATCATTACATGCATTTAAAAAATATGTTAATGGTACAATACCGCCACTATCAACTAATAATTCAACATTATCTATCTCATAACATAAATTTAAACATACATTAGCACATTCCATCGCTAATACATCTTTATTTCCATTCATACAACTCTCCATAATATATACTAAATCCCTGACTAAACGTTGATTTACAGCTCTTCTATTTCCTAATTTTCGAAGTAAAATTTTAAAAGTTTTCATTAATAATAAGGCTAAATGAACATGGTTAACTATTTCTTTCCTAGCAAATACTGTTTGTAGTCCCGTTAAATCATCTGTTTTATTTGTTTTTAAATTTGGGCTAGTTCCTGCACTAGCATTGCATATTGTAAATTGTTCTATAAGATCTATTGCTTTTAAATTGTTCTTATTGTCAAAAATATTTATAGTGCGTCGAAGCGTATTGTCAACTTTTTGATATGGTACATTATTAATAACTTCTGGTGGTGGTAATGGTGGTTGCATAATACGTGGTGATTGTGGTGATCTTGGTGACGATAATGTTTTTATAGACTCTTTTGTTTTATTTAACGTTTTATTTTTCAAAAATTTATTATTGTTCGTCGTAGATATTGGTGGGATGATGGATGGTGCTTGATTATTATTATTATTATTATTATTGGATGATGATGTTGGACTTCCAGGTGAATTTCTCACTCTTGGTGGCGGTTGTTGTGATGGTGTTCGATTGGTACGATTCATCGTGATTTGTTCTATGTCTCGACTTTATATCACAAATAAATTATATATTAGAATGATAGAATGTTATATTCAAACATATATATATGTCTTCGTCTTTCTTACTCTCTTCACTCTGATTGCTTTGATGATTATACCAGGTATTGTGTATTGTGCTATTGTACATAAATGGGTTGAGTTTGGTGTGTAATAAAATAATTAGGAGTCTATTTTAACAGGCACGTATCATTGCATTGCCTAAAAATATTCGCGCAACAAACGATCATGAGATGCACCACCTATACGGAAACGCTTTTTTGCAAACTACAAAATAGACTATAGATCTAATAGAGGCTGATGAGATTCAAACTGTGCCTTAATTGTATACTTGTAGCTTATCTCTCCTCTGCTTGTTTGCTTTAGCTTTAGCTGCTAGCTGCTTGTAGAATTTTATGTTTGGTTATTACCTTAAACATATACTCGTACTTATGATATACTAAGTGGATACTATTTTCACCTATCAAATATATACAATGGTATGTTTATAGTAAATGGAATAATCGCTCCCTCGGGCCTCGGCTCGGGCTCGGGACGAAGTAGTTATTTTTTAAATTCTAAATAATAAAAATCCTCAAGAAAAGGGCAAAGTGCTGTGAAGATGCTAAATGCTAATTGGCTAAATAATTTTAAACCGCCGGGAAAACACACCAGGCGGGCAGGCACACTAATAATCACATTAAAAAATACTTGTATAAGTTATCCGGGATACATACGTGTATACAAAGAAGATAACAAGAAGAAATCTATCATATCGTTCACTTACAATTTTACGACAAGAGATAGATTAAACTATTAGTTTGTATTTTATACTACAAGAAGCAAAAATATTTATTATTCATATATTAAAACCGGTGAAAAATATTTAATTACAATGACAACACTAAATCTCAATAATAATACCATGCCTCAAAATACAATCAGTTGTTGTTCCGGAAATGGAGAGTGTATGAATAATAATTTAACTGGTTGTAGCTTTAACTGTACGAAATGTCCAAATTACGAATATTGTCGTAATTCATCCCCTGCTGATATTTTGTTGTGTCATAATGGTACATGCACGCACTGTGATATGGACAAATATTTACACAATGTAAACCATGAATTCAGAGATACAAATGAAGCATGTGTAGTTTGTTTTGAAGAAAAAGGCAGAGAAATGAAGTTTCCATCCTGTACTCATTGGTTTTGTACGGATTGTATGCGTAAGATTATACTAGGCAAAGATGAGGAAGAATATAATTTAAGCCCTGTTCCATATGGATGTCCTCCATGCCCTAATGGATGTGTGAATCCCGAAAGAGGAAGACAGTGTAATTGCATTGAATGGGACAATGAAGATGAAGATGAAGGGCCATTAGGGCCAATGTTTCTTTGGGAACAACATAATCCTAATATGTTTCAAAGATGGTGTTATCATAACACGTTGTCTATACGATATGGGGAAGGGCCAACTTCATGTTACGGTACTAAGATGTGTCCTTGTTGCAGAAGCGAGACTGACTAACAACAATTGCTAATTTGCACATTTAAATTACATATCATAGTGCGAAAGATATTTTTAAAAAAATATCAGGGTACACGATATAGTAATTATATATCATTTAAAAATATTATGATATTTTATATATATGATATTAATTTTGGCTTGAGAGCGTATGCATTAGGAATAATCAAATGAAGTACGAAGAGTTCGTACGAACTTCTCGTACAAGAGTGAAATAAAAAATATTAAAAAACTTTCATACGCGGTAATATTAATTTTAAAAGAGATCAAAACATAATAATTTAAAATAGAAAATAGTAGTATTAATACCGGCTCGTTCAAATACAAACTGGTTCCATGATTTAGTTTTAGATTGCAAGCATGCTCATGAAATATATTTTATTCGCCAGGGCATCAAATTTGTAAATTATAAAAAGAAAGCACCTTTCACATTATGCTTAGTAATATACAAAGCAGACCCTCTCGTGAAGGAGATATTATAGTCAAATCAACCGATTTTTATCATTAAAGTTGACTTAATATATTATTTTTTCTTATTTTCAATTGGTACAGTCCCATGGACTGGACATGACCATAAACGCGCGCCCCGACGACACCCGCACAAAAGTCTTACTCTTTCTGTGTCTGGCCATTTTCTGTACAAAAATCGATGAAGTGCACAATACATTTGAGGATATTTGAAAAATATTCTACCTGCCATACCCGATTTGAAAAGATATATTCTAATGGTGCTCTTATGCACACTCTCAAAAGCGCGACCTTTGTGCTTACCAAATGTAAACTCTGTCGGATCATTTTCAACAATAGGATTATAAGGGGTACCATCAGGGTTACAAAATTGTTTTACAAGCAATTTGCTACATAACTTGCATTGTGAGTTGATTTCCTGTGGGATTAACTTCTTTTGATCTTCAATTGCTTCGACACGTTTTCGTTTCTTCTTGGAAACTTTTTTTTGCTGTTCATGTTTACGTTTGGCACCCTTTTTTGTTTTTTTGTTGGTTTGGAACATTTCCATCATGGACCATTTGCA
>JACLAC010006584.1_pt1 | contig 18034 bp, 9 predicted proteins | sample 8027881 | NCBI WGS metagenome assembly JACLAC01 (sample SAMN15725517, study PRJNA655200) | protist metagenome | isolation source: fluorescence activated cell sorting (FACS) single amplified genomes of... | place: Spain: Blaines Bay Microbial Observatory, Mediterranean Sea | collected 2016-01-19 | reverse complement strand
TATTGCTCTTCAATCCAAATTGATAACCAGACCAACGATGGAAATTCTGTAATTTTATCTCCAGCGATTCCAAGTAAACCAGATGAGGAATTTTTAGCTTTGCCTGGGGTTTATGATGAATTTTTATCTGTTGCTGTAGCTTATTTCTTGAAACATGTTGATCTATGGAAAATAAAACGAAGTGCAGATGAACATGTAGAAAATGATGTGACACTAAAGAAAGAGAGGGAAAAAAAAGAACAGTATGACTATCAATTGAAAAAGAGGTTGATAAAAGAATTTTGCTTATTTATATTATTAGAGGAACCATGGGCATCTGAGCCTAAATCGGTTAAAGATGCTTGGGATGTTTTTCGCAAAGAAATCAGTAAAGCTGAAAATATAGATGATATACCGTTTATAATACCATATGAGGACATGATTATCAACCAAATCGATGTACATGTTGAAAGTACAACGTTATTTTTCTTTGCGTTTGAGAAAACATCGTCCCAACACCATACAGTGAGGCATCTGGAATTGGATACGCCATATTTTGATTTAAAAATTCACGAGGAATTTGTTTTTTCTTTGTTATCTTCCGTACAAGAATTATTTAAGTCTATAAAAGATTTCAATAGCAGTGAAGACTCCGATGCCGTTGCAAATCAGGAAAAGGAGGAAAAGGACAGTGATCCAAATTTGAAGCTACGTATTATCCAGGAACAGTATTTAACGATACAGTCATCGTTAACTGAAGCACAGCAGGATGATGATAATAATGCAGAGTATTTTTTTGAAAAAATTGACCTTCATCCGGTAGAAGTGAGGCTTAGCTACAATGGATCTGCGCCTGGGTCAGAGAAAAAGTTATCATTGTTGAATACAAAATCCAGAGGACTTGGCGCTATTAGCTCTTTGCCTTCAATTGACTCGCTTATTGTCATACTTGCAAGTTTACACCAGACGCATGCTGCATATACTTTGCAACAATTTAGTCGTTTAGTTGGAAAATTTTATACGGATCAAGCAATGGCACGTTTGTACAAAGTTGTATTTAAAATTTCTGTTCTAGATAGTCCTGTAAGAGCAGTGGCAGGACTCGGGAGTGGTGTTTCGCAACTACTACAAACACCGGGGCGAACGTTAAAAGCTCTTGCGAAGGGAGATGTAACTGCTGCAGCAAAGCAACTTGGTGGTGGTATTTGTGGTTTAGCCCGTGCCATTGTCGGTGGAGGTGCAAAAGTTGCAGGTGGGGCTGTTGGTGGTGTTGGATTTGTATTTAAAAAGGTAACTGGTGTATCAGCAGTTACAAAAACGTTGTTTTCTCCTGCGTCAAATCTATTTGATTATGCAAGTGGTAATTTAGAGGGTGTTTACGATAATTTAGTTGAGGATCGTTTGAAATCAAATCGTAAGAACGTTCGTGTCCGTTTACCTCGTAAACCTGATTCAGTTTTGGTAAAATATTGTTATTTAGATGCTTTAACGTTGCATCTTACGCGCACAATTGATAATTTTACTTTACGCAAAGGTGCTAAAGTTGGACGGCTTGTTCCAGCAGTAGAATGTGTTCAAAAGTGATTGTTATATATATATATATAGAGAGAGAGACGAAAAAAAGAACATGGTGTGTTATTATTTAAAAGTATGAAAAAAAATACATATTATATATCGCATTGTTGTGGTATTCCTGGAAGTCTTCGTATTTGCCATGCTTTACTTTTTTTGGCAAATGTGTCCCTCAGACGAAAAAATTGATGGTCGTACCACATAATTCCATATAAAACACTATTATTGTTGTATGTTGTGAGTTAATGTTAGTTCATATTTCAAATATACATACTTAGTGAACATATTAATGAAGTTTAAACGCACAGATATATCATTTTTTCATAATTTTTTGTGTAAAACATGTGTGTCGTACACTCTTCCATGAAGCATTTCAAACGACTTTGAAGGGCTAAAACAATGAGAAATAAAGTGTAATTATATAGTGAATTTTTACCTTAACTTAGCACTGACACAGCAGTGGATATTTTTACATTGACTCTTAGCTCAGCGCTCTCATCATATGATAAATTTAAATAATGCGTAAATTTTAAAAACCACTGGGGGCACATAACAACCCTCTTCACCTCCACCCTCACAATGTCAAACTATCATCATTATCGCCATCATTATTACTAATATTATTATCGTTGCTGCCGTGGTTTAATTTTTTCTTTTTCATCATATTATTATTGCTGCTTGTAGTAGTAGTAGTTGTAGTCGTCGTCGTCGTCGTAATAACATTTCGATTCACGTCGTCGTCATCATTATCATCATCAGTTTTTTCTCGCTTTTCAAATAAATATAACATATTAAAATCTTCTATATCAACCATATCATTCGTATTTCCAATATTATTACTATTGATATCATTTGCATCAGCATCTTTACCATTTTGGATTTTATTATTATTATTACTACTACCATATATCCCACCACATATTAACAATGGTTTAGTTGGATGTGAATCTAATCCAATAATTGGACCATTCAGTTCATCAATATTCAATGATTCGACACATTCACGTGATTGTATATTATAGACAGATATAGATCCATCTTCTGACCCAGTCATGACTTCTTTACCATTTGATTTACAAAAACAATTAAACATGGCATAATGATTACTTTTATGGTGATTTGCAAATGTACGTATACATTTCCCGGAATTAATTTCCCATAGACGTAATGTACTGTCCATTGTACCAGCTAAGATATATTTACCATTTGGGGAGAAACGTGCACATGTAACATTAAATACACGATCATCTGATGGAACAGATGGTACCATACTTTTCAAACACAAGCCACTCCCTGCATCCCATACACGTACAATCCCATCATAACTAGATGTAACAAATTCCGTACCATCAAAATTAAATTGAATGGATGATATACGATCACTATGAGCTTGTATTGTTTGTACACATTTTCCACTTCGAACTTCCCATAATCGAACAGTCATATCAGATGAACCAGATGCTATTAAACTACCTTGTGGATTGCAATCAACACAAACAACGGCATCAGAATGCGAATCACGAACATTTTGTTTCCAAGATCCTAGTGTTAATAAAATATCTGATGTTTGGCAATCCCATACTTTCACCGTGTTGTCATCCGATGCAGTGCATACATAATCATTTGTTATATGCCAAGCAGCATCGGATAAACCACCACTATGTCCATCTTCCTTTGTACCTTTTTTCAAATGATTCAAACGTTTAGACGTATTTACATCCCATATAATAGCTGCTTGATCAATAGAAGTACTGCATATATATTTACCATTTGGTGAAAATCTACAAGATGTAATACCTCCATCGTGTCCTTCAAATCGTTTTTGTTGTAGATAATATTTGTAGGAGGAGGAGGAGGAGGAGGATGTTGTTGTTGTTGCATTATTATTATTTATCTGATCTTCGACTATGATGCGTTTACGTTTTTTAATTTGTTGATTTACATTATTATTATTTACATTTGCATCGTTTTGCGTTATTTTTGTTGGCATCGTTTTAATATGACACAAATTCAACAGAGAAGAATTAATCTTATTTTATTTTGATCTTGTTGTACTGATGTTGTGATTATATTTGCTCTAATTTTTCTTTTCCCTCTTCTCTCTCTCTCTCTCTCTTTTTTAATATAATTCAATATATAATATCAATATTTTAGATCTATCTTTTTTTTTTTTTCTTTGATTGACTATTATTACTATGCACACAGTAATGTTGCTATTATGTGCTGGACGACTGATTGACTTCTGGACTTCTTTGATGATAATATACTACCACCGGTACCAGGTATCTCCCATCAGATCTCACTGCATAACACAGCATATCTTTTCTTCTCACTTTCACCATTTTAAGTAGTATTACCAAGTATACTAAATTTATACCAGTATTATTACTTTCTGTATATAAAATATAAAATATATATAAAATTTTTGAAAATAAAACTATTTACTATCGAAAAATTACTTTTTGACAAAACTATCCGGCCTACCAAATATTTGATTGGGATAAAGACCTGTAAACCTCAAGTACAAAAATACCTAATCTGGCCTATCAACTATCAATATATCAAACACTACAAAATAACATACTATAGTTTTAAGTACTCTAACAAAATCATGTAAATTAGACTACGAAATTTATACTACAATTATATAACTAGAATAACACCTCAAACATGGATATTTTTTTGCCAATTTTATGAAAGCGTTTTAGTTTTCCATCAGCGAAGATTTTGTAAGTGATTTTACAATAAGTAGCACAGTATATGGGCGTACGAGACAACGAAACGCTGGGACATCAAATGTATTGATTTTCTCATTCTCATCAGCAAAAGCGTCTTCATATGCTAGTGTTGCTGCTGCAATTTTTACAGCAGCTAATGGATGAAATGAAGATGCAATTGGGCATTTCTCTTGCCCTATCTCTGCCAAACCATCCCTTAACTCTTTCATTTTCTTTGCTGTGGAACCTTTTAAGATCTTATAATATTGATCCCATGCTGCGTCTTTACAGTCTGACGAACAATATTCTTCATTTCCATCATCTGCTAAATAACAAATTTGGTCTCCAAGCTTTTTGCCACAATATCCACATAGATATTTATTGAAAGTAATAGTAAAATAAGGTACATCTAAGAGGACGATTTCTCCAGCTTTGTTGAAGTCTTTGCTTGCAAATAAACCACGTCCACCGTCAAAAGTATCAACATCGTTAACTTCGACAAAAGTATCTTTTGATATATATTCAAAATAGTCTTTGTTTTCAGCAACGGAAATTTGCCGTGTAAAACATTTGGGGGTATAAAATAAATGTGAATCAAATCCCAATTCTGAAGCCAGTTTAACATGCAAATGGCCCTTTTCAACTAGTTTGTTCACTTTTTCTACGTATTTGGCCAGTTCTTTTGCTTCTTTTTTCTGATTTTGCATGTTTGCACAGCGTCTTCCCATCTCATACCAATCTCTCGCATCTTCGTACCCGCCCATAGCTTCACTAGCTCGACCTAATCGTACATATGCTTTGTGCCACCCTGGCGAACTATCTAAACAATCGAATGCATCTGCGCATGCTGTATGAGGCTCCCCAAATAGCAATCTAGCTGCAGATCTATTACTGAATAAAATATGACGCTCTTCATACTTATAATTATTGCACAATAAAATTGCTTTTGTATAAAAATCAATGGCAGTCCTGTAACTTTTCTTCTTCACTGCATCATTTCCATCAGATTTTAATTTGATTATTTTTTCTATTAGTTTATTATCTGTGATACTAATTGTATCGCTATCCGTATTATTATTGTTATTTACATCGAGTTTCTTCATTAAATCCTCCACTACCTTTTCTTCTACTTCATCAATACCATTTTTCTTATTTTTTTTCATTTTCGTTTCATCATTGTCCTTCTTCAGCTTCGATTGTTCTTCTATTTCCATTTTCGTTATTTCCTCAATAATTGCATGTTCTCGTGAACCTTTATGATATATCTTTTTGCCATCCCCGTAAACAGAAAGTGAACGTGCCTCTTTTTTTCTTGCCACTGCAATTGGATCATGAAATAAGGCTTGTGTACTATCCTTGCTAGAAGTAGCACCCAGCGCTGCTTTCATTCCAACTGCTGCAACTGTTGCCCAATCACCATCTTTTTTTGTCTTTTTATTCCCTTTCATTTTCATTTTCCTCCTTGGTAATATATTTTCCATTTCCTTCGTTTCAGCAGCAACATCAACAACGGTCAAACCGGCATTATTAGTTGTCTTAATATCAGACTTTGCACGAATTAACATGCGTACTAATTTGTAATGATTATTTCTTGCAGCCGGGAACAAAGCTGTTTCACCAGACTCCTTATCAATGTATATATCGGGGGATGCCCCACATACAAATCGTTGTAAACAATCTTCTACCAACCAATGTTGAAAATTATTTAAAGCAGTTCCATTTGGTGTTAATGCAATGATATATATTTCTTGTGCAAGTTGTTTCAATATATTATCCGTAGGTTTTCTCAAAAACGAACCATCACTTAATCGGTCGCATTTAATTGTTCTTGGTACATTACTAACCGGCTCCCCTAAACTACGAAGATATTCAATATAGCCTTTTGCACCCCAAACACTTTTATATGGACCATATCTATCAACACCGTAAGAAGCAGTTTGTTGTATTTTATCTTGATATTGTTCCCAATTTTTTCTTTTATTTCTCAAGGTTTTGATTTCATCCAATGCTCGTTTCGCTTCGGATTCACCTGCTTTTAAGGCTTTTGAATATAATGACACGGCTTTTTCTGGATCAAATGGTACCCCTTCTGCCGTGAAATAACATCTTGCTAACTCTGTCGTTGCACTTGTTGATTCAATACGTCCTAAAAGTCGTCGCAACAAATTCGCACCACGAATTCTATCTTTTCGAACCCCTTTTCCATCAAAATATAATGATGCTAAATTTATAGTGGAGTCGGGATCATCCTGCGCAGCTGCCATTGTATAGTATGCAGCTGCTTTGGGGATATCTTTCTCGACTCCTATTCCATTTTCTAACATATAGGCTAACGTTCGTTGACTATTAACGTCATTACCTTCAATAGCGCATTTTTCATATATATTTGCTGCTTCCACATATTTTTTTGCATGAAATAATTTATCACCTTCTTGCTGTAAATTTGTAAATGATGCCATATTATATTTACCATGTATTGAGTGTAACTATTATAATTATATCGACTTCTGTAGTTAAAATATTCTTTGTATCTTTGATTTTCTATCAATCGTATATATTAAATCTATTATTTTTTTTCAAATCCAGTAAAAATTTATTATTATTGATGATGACAGGGAGAACTAAATTCAGCTTCTCCCTGTGTTAATGTAGTAATAAATGTGAGCCATTTTTGACCCATATCTCCTGGTGTGTGCCTGCTCTGCTGGCTGGCCTGGTGGTGGTTTTACCTTAGCAACTTATGAATACTGTAATCCTTGATTCAATCCTTGATTCAATAGAGCTGTTGTGCTGTTGTTTGTTTTAGTTTATTAATATCTCTGTCGTCAGTGTTTTTATTTTAGACTACAGTATTATTAATATAAATATAGGCGGCTATCCACAAACTTCTACACTACTCTAATGATAATAATAATTTTTTAATTATTTATTAATTATTATACTTCATCATAATAATATACACTTCTTTTCTTTCTTAAAGTACATATAACATTAGTTGTGTGCGCTAAAATGAAAGGTTTATTAAATACAACAATTCTATATTGAAATTATATTATTCAAACAATGGAGGAATATGCAAGGTCATCCGTTGCATCGCCAAATACTCCTGGTGGTGTATCCATTTATTCACGTGGTTCGTATCATTTTTTAAGAACGGCAAATACAAATGGTAACGACAGTTTAATGTTAAAAAAAAGAAATAAAAATAGTATATCTCTGCCTGTATTACTTGGTAAGAAACCTCGTAAATTTAAATTGAATCCACAATATTATGAGTTAAAGCCATTGCTTATGATGAATAAGCGTTTACCGGATAAAAAAGTCAATGTCCCTGTAATTGTAAATAAAAACGATGATTGGAGAACGGATGATATACATATGAATATGCTTCACTTAAAGTTGCAAAAAAGACGTCGAGATAAGTTAGACGAAATGACAATTATTATGAACAATCTTCAAAAGCAACTAGACGCAGAAGCAAGTGTATCCTCTTCCTCGCGAAGTGAAAGTAGGCGACGTAGCAACAGTGTTAATAATTCCAATCGAAGTCGCTCAAATACAGCAGGTTTCAGCATCAATAATTATACCCCTGGTAGTACCCATGTACATAGCCCTATGAGTGACCTTCAACCGCAATATGACGGTGATCAATTTGCACCATCTTTAGATTTTTCTATTCCTTCAGGATTGCAACCAAAATATCACATATCATCTCCTAAATTTGTTGGTATTCATCCATGGTCTAGAACAACAAATGCTGCTTTCCTTCCTGAGCATATAAATAAACGAAATCAAAATAATTTCAGTCAACAAAAACCACCATTTACTGCAGGTTTTGTAAATAATTCAAATAATCGAATGGGTGCGTTTTATACACGGCGTGGTCAACGAAATATACCTGGTTCATCACGTGGCAAATTAAGGCCTGTGATCACCCCAATAAAATCCGCTAAAGGTACAACAAGGACACAAATAAGTGAAGATATTAATAATAATATGGATGATGGGGCATTCCTTCAAAACACATTTGTAACTTCAGCAAATACAAATATTGAAAATATGGAAATGAAAGCTATTGAATTAAGGCCGTTGAAATCTGGTAAAACTGGTTTGTTCAGTGGTGATGATCAAATATTACCTGTAGATGATAGTAGAACAATCGATTCTTGGAAATGGGGTATGCAGTAGTAGAGAGAGTTCGATAGAGAGGGAGATTAATATTTCGTACGATTTATTACGAAATTATTTTCTCATAAAATATAACGAACGTATGATATGATATGATGCATATCTCTCTCTAGATATGTGTGTGTATTATATGATATGATATATTATTCGCAGTTCGCAGTGATATATAATATAAATCAATATAATATATGATTATATATATGTATCATACTCGTCGTATCATACTTAAATATTATATTATATATTTTATGCGAATACGTGCACCAGCCATAAAAAAATTTAATTTCATGGTTTCATTGCCTTCACTTTTGTCACAGTCTCTACCAACTTATTTATACAGTCGTCTTTCATAGCATTTTTATCAACAGAATTGGTGCCATTACTGGAACTACTATTATCATTATTATCATTATTATTTTGAATATGACAACGCCAAACCATTGCTTGCAATGTATAAAAAGCTTGTGAATACCATACACGGAACATATCTATATATTCAGGCTTTACTGCAAGGTTATTATCTGAAAATCGTAAATATAACAAATTTCTCTGGTGGTTTGATTTTTTCCAATTAATATCACCACCTTTTGTAAATTTTGGTTGCCTATTTACATCCCAAATCATTGATCCTATTTCAAATACACGTTCCCATGTATACATTAACCCATTCAATACAGCGCAAGCGAATGGCGAATGAATTTTAAATATTTCATCAATAGTAGAAAATATTTCAAATGTCACAGCCTCTAACCATGATAAACCATATTGCACTTCCTTGACATCTAGAGCATCTTTTATTTTTTTCAATATCTCTTCAAATGTATTTGCAATACGTGAAGTTGCAGATTTTATACCAAATTTGAATTTATCATATTTTCTTATCGTAGGTGGATTAAAATTGATAACTTTTGCTGGCAATAACTTCACTATATTAAATTGCTTTTCCGTTTCATGGAAATAATCTTGTAATATCCATCCCTTCATAGTATTCGCCCCCTTCAATTGGTTGGGGTTAAAGTTTGTAACCCTTTTTCTTTTCTTAGTCATCCCAGGTTGTGTTTTATTATTATTATCTTTTGTTTCGTTTATTGCTACTTCGTTGTTGCTTCTTTCTTCTGCATTACGTAAAGACTTTCTAGTAGCAACTTCAGGCATTGGCGATGCTAGGGTTGTTTTTGCCTCCATTGATGTTGGCTGTGGTGCTTTGACAATAGGGACAATAGACTTCTTAATTTTTTCCATAGTTCTTTTTATACGAATATATCTATTGGATATTCCATCTTCTATTCTCAAATCAGCTCCTTTTAATAATATAGTTCCTTGCTCACCTGATTTTGGTGGTTGATGGACAATATATAATTTGTTTTTTTTTGTCACAGGCATGGTCGGATTTGCTTTGTTAGATAGCGTATTTATAATAATATATCATAAAAATATAGTTGTATTTTTAAATCGATCAAACATATTTTTGAATATGATGTATATATGTATTATTATTATTATAAATTTTGGTGCTTAGCTTTGTGTTTATTACCAATTTATTACAATATTGTTGTTGGTGGCCCTTTCTTTGTACCTGGTATTACCTATTATAATAACTATTAACAATGAATTAAAATAATACAGGTGCACAGCAAAAGGACATTTTTTTGAAAAAAAAAGGAACCAGTATGCTTATTAGAATATTATTAAAATGGGGTTTTGATAGGGAATTCCTCCTGCACTCCTGTATTAATAATTGAAAATAATAAATTGTTGTGATGGAAGAAATCATCTACTATTATTATCTATTTATTGATGTGATTGTATATTTCTATCATATGGAAGAGGAATACAACTAGAGATACAACTAGAGATATATCCATATCATCATCATTTGAATACTTAACCATTGTGTCTTATTATATTTTATTATGAACAATCATTTCCAAAGATTACGTTTCTTTATTTTTTCTATTTTTGTTCCTTTATTTTTCATATCATTTAATAATGAAATACAATTAGTAAAAGGTGCTTCTATTGCATATCCAGATTTTTATAAAACTTTAGGAATTGAAAAATCAGCAACTGATAGAGAAATTAAACGTGCATATAGAAAATTAGCCAGACAATTTGTAAGTTAGCAATGGCTATATATATATATATATATATAACCATATTAATTCCCTTTAATAACTGTTTTTCTAACTCTTAATGTAAATATATAGCATCCAGATAAACATCCGGAAGATAAAAAAAAAGAAATGGAAGAAAAATTTATTGAATTAGCAAATGCATATGAAGTATTATCTGATGAGGAAAAGCGTCAAGAATATGATGAAGGTAATTATGATGATGGAAGTGGTGGATTTAGAAACTTTCAAGATGCATTTAATCGACATGGAACCGGTGTAGAAGATACACCTTTAAATTGGGCCATCGTTTTTACTATTGTTATTGGTGGTGCCTATCCTTTTATTATGAATATACGTGATAAATATTTAAGTAAAATTAGAAAAGAACAAGCAAAAAAACAAGCTGCAATAGATGCAGTTGCATCGAAAAATGCAAAGCCAATTGAACTTTCCGAGGAGGAAAAAGAAAAATTGACAATTCAACGTAAAAAGAAAGAAAAAACAAAAGCAGAAAAACGCCAACGACAAGAAGAACAAGCAAGGTTACAAAAACAAAAAGAGGCTGAAAATACTTGGAGTGTTGATGCCCCACCTGGTGCGGAAGAGGAGAAAAGAAAATTGGAAGAAAAATTACGAAAAATAAATATGAATAATTCAAAAGGTATAAACAACCGAGCACGTGGTAAATTTGGTATAAATCATGGCGATTGGTCAGCGGAGGAAAATGCATTGTTAATAAAAGGCATGAAAAAATTTCCTAGTGGAACACCAAATCGCTGGGGTTGTATAAGTAATTATATTGCTACACGTGATGAAGATCAAGTAGTGAAAAGGGTAAAAAAGTTGAAAATGAAAACCGTTCGAAAAAATAATAATAATAATAATGTGAAAATGCAAGCAAATAATAATAATAATAAAAATAATAACAATGATTTAAACAACATGATGAAAACAAAACCATGGACTGAAATTGAACAGAAACGATTGGAACATGGTTTACGTACAGTACCAAAAGCTATGGATAAAAACGATCGATGGGATAAAATTGCTTCAATTGTTAGTACACGTACACGTAATGAATGTATTGCTAGATTTAATGAGTTAGTTGCTAGTTTAAAGAAGAAATGAATGTGGGTTGTTGATATTTTATATTTATTAATATCATATTTTTTTATATGCATATATAAAAATGATGATATATTATACGTTAGCGGTTAGCTGACGTTGAGAGAGCGAGAGATATTAAGAAAAATATTTTATATTTTGAGATGATATATCATATGTAAAAGAGGGTATATTTTTCAAATAATACATAAAATGTGTTAAATCTATATTATGCTATCTTCTCTTTGCATATTTTTTTATATGCATATAAAAATGATGATATATTATACGTTAGCGGTTAGCTGACGTTGAGAGAGCGAGAGATATTAAGAAAAATATTTTTATATTTTGAGATGATATATCATATGTAAAAGAGGGTATATTTTCAAATAATACATAAAATGTGTTAAATCTATATTATGCTATCTTCTCTTGTTTTAAAAGTCTGCCACGTACGCACACACCTCCCCACATCTTTTCTTTTATATAAAACCATACTTTTGTGCTCCTTCTTTTTTTTCAATTCTTTGTTTTACATTCTCACACAGCACCACACTAACACCGGTATATATGGATTTTTTTTTTCCCTCTCGCAGTTTCATTTTGTCTACCTTTTATTCTAACACACTTTTACTATTCATTCTTTTTTGCTTTTTTCTTTGCATTTGATTTGCTTTTACTTGTATTCTTCTTCTTGCACGAAGCCGTTGTTGTCATCGTCTCTGCTCTTCATCATCATACTATCACAAGTAATATATGCTTCGCTCTCATCACATATCAACCTACACGTCTTCAACCACCTACTACTACTAAGTTTAAGTTCTTCCTCTTCTTCTGATATTCTACTTTATACGTTTCTTCTTCTTCTTCTTCGTTGTTGTCATCGTCGTCACTTTGTATAATAATAATTCTTTTATTGTTGTTGTTGCTCTTGTTGTGGAGGTTTCTCACCACCCTCCTTTCTTTGGATTGGCAAAAACAATTTAAACTCTGGTGGCAATTCTTCCTCTGAATATAAACGGTCAGAGAAGTAAATACGACGGATACGGCAATTAGCATGAATTTGTACACGTAAAGTTTCGATGTAGTTTGTACCGTATGCACGTCTGGTAAAGTCTGATAAATTGAATTGAATTTGATTCCATCCTTCGTCAAGTCTCATAGGCATGGTACAGATAAATGGTTTCACACGCGTGGTGGATTGATAATTGGATGCACGGAAGCGTCTTCTTACATTTTTATCATCAAGTACTTGTACTTCGAAAGTGAAATATTTTTTAAGATTTTTAATAATCATAACCAAGAATGGCAATTTGATTCCCAATGTCTTTTGTGGGTTTGCTGGGCATGTGATGAAGTTGGTACTAACGTTTGTTCCCATAACTTCAAGTACACTACTTTGGATATCAGAGTCTGTAATTCTTTTGATATGTCCATTACGTACTTTCTTATCCCAGATTTGTAATGGTTTACTACCGATACTGTATAATATGGATAAAAACCCTGATTGAAATGTATTACGAAACATGATTTTATTATTCTGTATTTCCTTTTTCTTTTTACTTTATATAATGCTAAACTAAATTAACTATTGTATAAATTATTTCTTTGTTTATAATCTGATAAATATAATATGTATTATATATCTATATCTATGTTTAGTTATTTGTTTGTTATATCTTGTATCTGTATATATGTATATACACATATCGATATATATATATATATGTGTTGTTTTGTATCGTGTCAATGGTATTTACCTGTAATAAAAAACTATCAACAATCGGAGAAAGCGATGAAGGAAAAACGCTTCAACAAATCATCTACAATTAGCATTGATATAGCATTACGAAAAAAATTAATAGGAAACGACAAGAATAACCGTGAAAAAAAATCAATGCTATCTGTATGATGTACCCAGTAGAATTTGTAGTATTGTAACAAGTATAATAAATTTCTAATTGGGCTAACCAGGCTAACGTAAACATTATACTCGATTCCCTTCGTTCTTCCCTGCTAAGGCCTGCTATTAGAATACTTACAGCCCATATACTGTGCTACTTATTGTAAAATCACTTACAAAATCTTCGCTGATGGAAAACTAAAACGCTTTCATAAAATTGGCAAAAAAATATCCATGTTTGAGGTGTTATTCTAGTTATATAATTGTAGTATAAATTTCGTAGTCTAATTTACATGATTTTGTTAGAGTACTTAAAACTATAGTATGTTATTTTGTAGTGTTTGATATATTGATAGTTGATAGGCCAGATTAGGTATTTTTGTACTTGAGGTTTACAGGTCTTTATCCCAATCAAATATTTGGTAGGCCGGATAGTTTTGTCAAAAAGTAATTTTTCGATAGTAAATAGTTTTATTTTCAAAAATTTTATATATATTTTATATTTTATATACAGAAAGTAATAATACTGGTATAAATTTAGTATACTTGGTAATACTACTTAAAATGGTGAAAGTGAGAAGAAAAGATATGCTGTGTTATGCAGTGAGATCTGATGGGAGATACCTGGTACCGGTGGTAGTATATTATCATCAAAGAAGTCCAGAAGTCAATCAGTCGTCCAGCACATAATAGCAACATTACTGTGTGCATAGTAATAATAGTCAATCAAAGAAAAAAAAAAAAAGATAGATCTAAAATATTGATATTATATATTGAATTATATTAAAAAAGAGAGAGAGAGAGAGAGAAGAGGGAAAAGAAAAATTAGAGCAAATATAATCACAACATCAGTACAACAAGATCAAAATAAAATAAGATTAATTCTTCTCTGTTGAATTTGTGTCATATTAAAACGATGCCAACAAAAATAACGCAAAACGATGCAAATGTAAATAATAATAATGTAAATCAACAAATTAAAAAACGTAAACGCATCATAGTCGAAGATCAGATAAATAATAATAATGCAACAACAACAACATCCTCCTCCTCCTCCTCCTCCTACAAATATTATCTACAACAAAAACGATTTGAAGGACACGATGGAGGTATTACATCTTGTAGATTTTCACCAAATGGTAAATATATATGCAGTACTTCTATTGATCAAGCAGCTATTATATGGGATGTAAATACGTCTAAACGTTTGAATCATTTGAAAAAAGGTACAAAGGAAGATGGACATAGTGGTGGTTTATCCGATGCTGCTTGGCATATAACAAATGATTATGTATGCACTGCATCGGATGACAACACGGTGAAAGTATGGGATTGCCAAACATCAGATATTTTATTAACACTAGGATCTTGGAAACAAAATGTTCGTGATTCGCATTCTGATGCCGTTGTTTGTGTTGATTGCAATCCACAAGGTAGTTTAATAGCATCTGGTTCATCTGATATGACTGTTCGATTATGGGAAGTTCGAAGTGGAAAATGTGTACAAACAATACAAGCTCATAGTGATCGTATATCATCCATTCAATTTAATTTTGATGGTACGGAATTTGTTACATCTAGTTATGATGGGATTGTACGTGTATGGGATGCAGGGAGTGGCTTGTGTTTGAAAAGTATGGTACCATCTGTTCCATCAGATGATCGTGTATTTAATGTTACATGTGCACGTTTCTCCCCAAATGGTAAATATATCTTAGCTGGTACAATGGACAGTACATTACGTCTATGGGAAATTAATTCCGGGAAATGTATACGTACATTTGCAAATCACCATAAAAGTAATCATTATGCCATGTTTAATTGTTTTTGTAAATCAAATGGTAAAGAAGTCATGACTGGGTCAGAAGATGGATCTATATCTGTCTATAATATACAATCACGTGAATGTGTCGAATCATTGAATATTGATGAACTGAATGGTCCAATTATTGGATTAGATTCACATCCAACTAAACCATTGTTAATATGTGGTGGGATATATGGTAGTAGTAATAATAATAATAAAATCCAAAATGGTAAAGATGCTGATGCAAATGATATCAATAGTAATAATATTGGAAATACGAATGATATGGTTGATATAGAAGATTTTAATATGTTATATTTATTTGAAAAGCGAGAAAAAACTGATGATGATAATGATGACGACGACGTGAATCGAAATGTTATTACGACGACGACGACGACTACAACTACTACTACTACAAGCAGCAATAATAATATGATGAAAAAGAAAAAATTAAACCACGGCAGCAACGATAATAATATTAGTAATAATGATGGCGATAATGATGATAGTTTGACATTGTGAGGGTGGAGGTGAAGAGGGTTGTTATGTGCCCCCAGTGGTTTTTAAAATTTACGCATTATTTAAATTTATCATATGATGAGAGCGCTGAGCTAAGAGTCAATGTAAAAATATCCACTGCTGTGTCAGTGCTAAGTTAAGGTAAAAATTCACTATATAATTACACTTTATTTCTCATTGTTTTAGCCCTTCAAAGTCGTTTGAAATGCTTCATGGAAGAGTGTACGACACACATGTTTTACACAAAAAATTATGAAAAAATGATATATCTGTGCGTTTAAACTTCATTAATATGTTCACTAAGTATGTATATTTGAAATATGAACTAACATTAACTCACAACATACAACAATAATAGTGTTTTATATGGAATTATGTGGTACGACCATCAATTTTTTCGTCTGAGGGACACATTTGCCAAAAAAAGTAAAGCATGGCAAATACGAAGACTTCCAGGAATACCACAACAATGCGATATATAATATGTATTTTTTTTCATACTTTTAAATAATAACACACCATGTTCTTTTTTTCGTCTCTCTCTCTATATATATATATATAACAATCACTTTTGAACACATTCTACTGCTGGAACAAGCCGTCCAACTTTAGCACCTTTGCGTAAAGTAAAATTATCAATTGTGCGCGTAAGATGCAACGTTAAAGCATCTAAATAACAATATTTTACCAAAACTGAATCAGGTTTACGAGGTAAACGGACACGAACGTTCTTACGATTTGATTTCAAACGATCCTCAACTAAATTATCGTAAACACCCTCTAAATTACCACTTGCATAATCAAATAGATTTGACGCAGGAGAAAACAACGTTTTTGTAACTGCTGATACACCAGTTACCTTTTTAAATACAAATCCAACACCACCAACAGCCCCACCTGCAACTTTTGCACCTCCACCGACAATGGCACGGGCTAAACCACAAATACCACCACCAAGTTGCTTTGCTGCAGCAGTTACATCTCCCTTCGCAAGAGCTTTTAACGTTCGCCCCGGTGTTTGTAGTAGTTGCGAAACACCACTCCCGAGTCCTGCCACTGCTCTTACAGGACTATCTAGAACAGAAATTTTAAATACAACTTTGTACAAACGTGCCATTGCTTGATCCGTATAAAATTTTCCAACTAAACGACTAAATTGTTGCAAAGTATATGCAGCATGCGTCTGGTGTAAACTTGCAAGTATGACAATAAGCGAGTCAATTGAAGGCAAAGAGCTAATAGCGCCAAGTCCTCTGGATTTTGTATTCAACAATGATAACTTTTTCTCTGACCCAGGCGCAGATCCATTGTAGCTAAGCCTCACTTCTACCGGATGAAGGTCAATTTTTTCAAAAAAATACTCTGCATTATTATCATCATCCTGCTGTGCTTCAGTTAACGATGACTGTATCGTTAAATACTGTTCCTGGATAATACGTAGCTTCAAATTTGGATCACTGTCCTTTTCCTCCTTTTCCTGATTTGCAACGGCATCGGAGTCTTCACTGCTATTGAAATCTTTTATAGACTTAAATAATTCTTGTACGGAAGATAACAAAGAAAAAACAAATTCCTCGTGAATTTTTAAATCAAAATATGGCGTATCCAATTCCAGATGCCTCACTGTATGGTGTTGGGACGATGTTTTCTCAAACGCAAAGAAAAATAACGTTGTACTTTCAACATGTACATCGATTTGGTTGATAATCATGTCCTCATATGGTATTATAAACGGTATATCATCTATATTTTCAGCTTTACTGATTTCTTTGCGAAAAACATCCCAAGCATCTTTAACCGATTTAGGCTCAGATGCCCATGGTTCCTCTAATAATATAAATAAGCAAAATTCTTTTATCAACCTCTTTTTCAATTGATAGTCATACTGTTCTTTTTTTTCCCTCTCTTTCTTTAGTGTCACATCATTTTCTACATGTTCATCTGCACTTCGTTTTATTTTCCATAGATCAACATGTTTCAAGAAATAAGCTACAGCAACAGATAAAAATTCATCATAAACCCCAGGCAAAGCTAAAAATTCCTCATCTGGTTTACTTGGAATCGCTGGAGATAAAATTACAGAATTTCCATCGTTGGTCTGGTTATCAATTTGGATTGAAGAGCAATA
>JACLAC010000605.1_pt1 | contig 18061 bp, 16 predicted proteins | sample 8027881 | NCBI WGS metagenome assembly JACLAC01 (sample SAMN15725517, study PRJNA655200) | protist metagenome | isolation source: fluorescence activated cell sorting (FACS) single amplified genomes of... | place: Spain: Blaines Bay Microbial Observatory, Mediterranean Sea | collected 2016-01-19 | reverse complement strand
TGTGGGCAGCATCCCGGACTCCACTCATGGACCCAATGCAAGAATCACGGCCTACGACTTCAAACGTCCGGAGCGGGTGGGAAAAGATCAAATGCGAGCGATGCACTCGCTGCATGAATCGTTAGCGAGAAACTTCGGAGCAGCGATCTCAGGCATGCTCCGCACCATGATCGACGTCAAATTGGTGAGCGTTGACCAGCTTACCTATAGCGAGTTTATCTTTAGTTTGGACAACCCTAGTTGCTTCACCGTACTAAAGCCCGATCCGCTGGATGGTAATTGGATTCTCGACATTGCACCGACACTGTCGTACGCAATCATTGACCGGATGCTGGGCGGTGACCCCAAACCCAGCGACACTCTCCGCCGACCACTGACCGAAATCGAAAATCGATTGATCGGTCGAGTCGTCGATACTTTCCTGAACCAACTCAAAGGATCGTGGGAAAACATCGTTGAATTGGACGTCAAAGTCGAAAGCGTCGAAAGCAACCCGCAGTTGGTGCAGATCGTACCGCCCAACGAAGTCGTGATTCTCGTAGGCTTTGAACTCATGCTGGCACAGAATCGCGGAATGCTGAACCTGGTGCAAAGACTGGGGGGTAGTCAACTTGCTTATGATTTTCCACTGCACGCGTCGCGTCGCTTTCAATGCGTCTCAAATCAGGTTTGGCATTTTTTAGGTAGACCATTGCGAAGCACTGCGGATATTTTTACTTGCATCGAATTGAGCCAAGACAGCAATTTTGCCGCTAGAGTCTGGGTGCTAGCAGTCTGATGTGACATAGTCCCGACGCTGCTGAAGCATTGATTGCTCAATTAGTAAACAGGATGCCCTGATCGCTGAAAAGTGACAGGGCGGAAATGCAATGCGTAACGGAAGGTTCTCAGTACTAAGCCTGGCATTGAGAGCGGGAATTGCGCCCTTGTCGGAAATGAAAAACCATACGCTGGTACGAGTGAAAAAATCACAAGCAAAACCAGTGTGGAGTGCTCCCCCAAATCTGATGCGTGCGTTATGAAGGTTTCCTAGAAGGAGAGTCTTATGACCAAGAAACGAAAACGGCGGGAACCTGAGCAGATCGTCAAGCTGCTGCAAGAAGGGCAAGTGATGCTGGCGACCGGTAAATCAGAAGCCGAAGTTTTTCAGCGGCTTGAGATTACGGAGTCAACATGGCAGCGGTGGAACAAGTAGGTTGCTGGCAGCTTGGCTTGTTCGTTAGCAGAGACGCAGACGTTGACGGGAGAATTCCAAGGCATCCAGCAGGGCGTCGACATCGCTCAGTGTGTTGTAAACGCCAAAACTGACGCGGACCGTCGCGCTCACACCCAACAGGTCATGCAACGGCATCGTGCAATGATGTCCATGCCGAACGAAGACACCCCGTCGGTCCAGTAACTGGGCTAAATCTTCGGGGTGCGCGCCCTCGATCGTAAAACTGATGATCGCGCCACGTTGATCGACCCCCGGTCCATAGATTTGCATGCCAGGAAGTTCCTGCAAGCGAGCAAAGGCATACTCGAGCAAACTTCGTTCATGTTTCTGGATTGCTTCCATTCCCAGTGAGTTGACGTAATCAACGGCCGTGCCAAGTGCAATGACTTGAGCGATCTGAATTGTTCCCGCTTCAAATTTGGCTGGCGCAGAAGACCAAGTGGAGTGATCCTTGTAAACGCGATCGATCATGTGACCACCGAAGAGTATCGGATCGGTCTGGTTGAGCAGTTCACGTTTTCCGTACAGCACGCCAACCCCACTTGGCCCATACAATTTGTGTCCCGAGAACACCAGAAAGTCGATGTCATTGGCCATGACATTTGTTATTTCATGCGGGACACTTTGCGCGCCATCGACGACCACCACCGCTCCCACTTCGTGAGCTCTTTGGGTGATTTCCGAGATCGGATTGATGGTGCCCAACATGTTGGACATGCTTGTGACTGCGACCAGTTTTGTCTTATCGCTCAGCAGGTCACCGAATTGGATCATGTCCAACTGCCCATCTTCGGTCAGCGGGATAAAACGGCATTTTGCACCGGTTTGTGCAGCAAGTTGCTGCCATGGAACGAAGTTCGCATGGTGTTCCATCTCGTTGATAATGATCTCGTCACCCAGGCCGAGATTCCGCTTGCCCCAGCCGCTGGCGACCAAGTTCAACGACATCGTCGATCCTGATGTAAAGACAATCTCGTCGGAATGTTGTGCATGGATGAACTGCTGTACTTTTTCTCGGGCGTCTTCTAGCTCCTCATCAACTCGGGCACCAAACCGATAAACGCCGCGATACGCGTTGGCGTAATAGTTCTCGTAAACCTCCCGCTCTTTATCGATGACACATTGAGGCTTTTGTGCCGAGGCTCCACTGTCGAGGTAAACGACTGGAAAGCCTTTGGGAAGAGGTTTTTGCAGGATCGGAAAGTCTCGGCGAACAGCCTCGATAGCAATTTGGTTCATGATGCCGCTTCCGCCTTGACAGCCAGTTGCCGTACTCGTTCGACCATGCTGTACAGCCCGTTACGACGCTGCGGGCTGAGATGGCGTTCGAGACCTAACTTTCCAAACGCATCCTGGCTGTCGACTGCGATGATTTCCTGAGGAGTCTTGCCGGAATACAAAGCGGTCACCACCGCGATCAATCCATTGACGATCATCGCATCACTGTTTGCCAGGAACTCCACGATCGGGGGGCTGGCTGGTTGGACACGGGCGACCAACCACACATTGCTCTGGCAGCCATGCACCCGGTTGTCCTCCGTTTTGGCATCATCCGGCAATTGAGGCAGGTTGAAGCCTAGGTCGATCAAGTAATCGCAACGCTCGTCCCAATCGTGCAGCTCCTCAAACTCCTCATACAATTCTTTAATGGTTAAATGTTCTACCACTCTCAACCTCTCTATTTATCTCGTTTCCGATCTCTTATCCATCTTCCGATCGTCGGCACTATCTCCGAGGGTTCGCCTCTTCGCGTTCCCTTTTTGTTGCTTTCGACCGCTGCACTGATTCGCGGGCTGTTCTCTCGATCGGATGGCGAAAGTCCAGTTCGTTTCGTTATGCTCGAGGCTTTACAATCACAAATCAATGCTATGCGACCTAAAGTCATACACTGCCAGAGGGATCAAGGGGATCCCCAACATTTCCGCAGTCCCTCGCAAGTGCAAGCAATTCATGGTCAAACCACCCTTGGATTGGCTGATCTGCGTGCCCCGCCTGAGGTCTAACCGTCAAATATACTTCTTGGCAAACCCGCGGATCGGCTCTCCCGGAACCGTTTGGACTGATTTGGCTGGGTTTCGCTTGGTCTTGGACCTGACCCCCGAAGAGTTGTCTTCCGCAGTCGACTAAACTGATGCCGCAGGTTTCGGGGTTTCCACTGCCGCAATCATTCACGAGTTTCTGTGCTGGTCACCGGGGACGGCGTGTCTAAGGGTTGGTCGACGTCCCTGATGTTCGGGAGGCAATACGGCAAACCTTCAAAGGCCGGCCTTTGAGCTTCGTCGTTGCTCAGATCTTGCATTTTCAGAGGAATTAAGGCCTCTACTGGTTGATCAGAGCAGGCTGAGCACCCTAACGCAAAGCATTGTAGGCCCCCAGCATCCTGCTTGGTAAACTACGCCACAGAAGATGCACAAAGACTCGTCCAAATGATCTTTTCTGGCTTGGATGCGAGCGATCGATGCAATTTTTGTTACCGTGTAACCGATTTTGCTAATGAGGATTCAGGCTACGAAACCGACCATGTGATTTCGACAATGGGGATAAGATTAAACGATTATCCACTACGCACGGGATCTCCCGTTCATGAAGTGGCGATCCGCAACTGTTTTGTAGTGCAGAGGATTTGTGGCTTTGGCAGTGGCAGTGGCAGTGGCTTTGGCAGTGGCAGTGGCAGTGGTTTTGAGTCGGTGCTTCTATCCGAGCGTAAAAAAACGAGACTTGATACTCATTCAGGCTTCAGCCCGAGAACTGCTTTTGTGGCAGCAGCTTCAGTCAGTTCTGTAACTATTGGAAAGTGCAAGTCTTTGAGCTGACCAGACGCAGTTGGAGCGTTCGTCTGGTTTCGCGGTTGTTGTTTGTAATGGCGTTCACGTTGACGTTGTTGGTAAGAATACAGATTCTTGGAAATGGCACCATCCTTGGGACCTTGCTACTACACCTTTCTTAATTCGTGTTTCCAAATAGCGTGGAAAAGCCGTCGTGTTATCGATCACCCAACTGTTTTATTTGTTTGTATTTCTTTTCAGTGCATTAGTAGGAGGCTTCTTGCCGCTCGCCAAACCGAAGGAGGTTCATGGGTCGGATGGTTTTCCGAGAGGAGAGGCGTTCGCTTCGGGAGTGTTTCTCGCTCTCTGACTTTTAATGATGTTGCCTTCCTCATTTTCCATATTTCGTGAAGCACTACCGAGTGTCGAATATCCCGTTTCCTCGATCATTGCGGTGGCCGCATTTTTGATTCTGTTGGCGATCGAGCATCAGGCAGGGAAAGTGGTTAATGAACGTGGGGCACAGTCGGGACAAACTGATGCTGACGTCGCACCGGCCATTATTCCACTATTGTTAACTGGAATGATCGCAGCTCCGTCGTTTTTTCTGGGTATGGCTCTGGGGGTAAGCGATGGAACGCAGGCAAGACTGATTTTTATTGCGATCATTCTTCACAAAGGAACTGCTGGTTTTGCACTTGCCATGAATATGGTCCGCAGTTCGTTAACGCGGCGACAAGCAGTTCTCTTGCTACTCGCTTTTGCCATCATGACTCCCGCTGGGTTGGTCTTGGGTGGAGTTGCAAGAGATTTGCAGCCAGAGTGGTTGCCTTTGTTCAAGGGGTGCGTCTTGGCCTTGGGAGCAGGCACTTTTCTTTACATGGGAACTCTTCATGAATTGCAGTCAGCGCCGATGATCGAATACTGCAAGAAACCGAATTGTTTTCTTATCATGGTAAGTGGTTTCGCAGTCACTGCGCTTGTTCGTTGGCTGATGGGCGAAGCGCATCGTCTGTAATCAAGTCCCCAACTGTCTGGATGTGACCGTACCTAAGTAAAAGGCATTTGTGTTTGCTACTGACCAGGGACGAGTCAGTCTTGCCTTCAATGCTTTGTCATGCCTTGGGTTAAACTCAAGGAAATGCACCAAGGGTGGGGTGATATGGTCCCTTGGGACGAGAAAAATCGGGATGCAACGGCGGTGTCGACTGATTTCAATCGCCCGGTATTGACTCAGTCACACGAGCACTGGGATTGGCAGCAATCTCCACCGCTTTTTTTCGGCCCGAGGGGGATGCCACCCGAAATGATTCGGCGCACGGGTTCTCCCGTCTCAGGATGCTTTGTCAGCTTTTTATCGGTCACTTTTTGAAAGACCTCAAACTGTGTCGGGGCCTCGGTTCCTGACTTTGGAATGGTCTCATAAACATATGTGGGCATGTTTTATATCTTGTTCGAATCAGTCAGTCATTGGGACAAACGCAACCACGCATGGTCACCATCGCGTTTTTGATGGGCTGCTCGTTGAATATAGGCCAATCACTTTGGCAGCGAAGCGCATTACGCGGATTCAATGCTAATAATTAAAAGGATAGAGGTTGCGAGAAGGCCAGATTGATTCGCGGAGCGAAGCGTCTTGGGTCCAAAAGCACAGGCTCCAGTCGCCTGTTTGGGCCAGGTTGTATTGTTGGGTTAAGATTCATTCATTAAGCGTATGAAAACAGAGGCTTGATCTTTTGCTGCGCTTTCGGTCTGGCAATCCATTATAATCGATAACTACCATCCCCTGAGCTAGGGGGGCGTGCGTCTGCCGTATTGTTTTGATTGTCTTTGCTCCACTATCGACTGTGGCTCTAATCCTTTTCACTTGGATCTAGACCAAGCCAATAAGGAATGGAGCAAGAGGCTTCGGAGCCCGGAGGACACGCAGGAAATTGAACAATCAGAATTGCAACCACACGAACTTTTTAGCGACTCTACGCTTTGAGCCGTGATGGATCTTTGAAAGTGCATCCTTCCTTGATGACACCCCAAGCCGGATATCACTATGAAGTTTTTGAGTTTCCTCTTGCTGTCTGCCCTTGTTGTTTCTGCCCTTCCTTCCGAAGCCCAGAATAGAAACGGAAAAGGTAAAGCGTTCCGAAAGCAGGCAGATACACAGGGAAACTACCATGTCACGGTAGTTGACGTCCCAAGCACAGTGGCGTCGAAATTCGAGAGGCTCAAGCCCAAAGTTCTGCTTTATCGGCCGATCACAACAGCGAAGACGAAGTTGCCACTCGTAGTGACCTTGCATGGTTCTGGTGGTGGCAGACGGGACATTGAGCAGAAGAAGTGGCAGGGTGCGATCAGGCAGTTGCTAAAGCCCGAGAACCAGAAGTATGACGCGTTGGTTTTGGAGCCTCAAAGCGAAGGAGTGTGGGAACCTGACTCACTCGAAACGATGTTGGATTTTGTGCTCAGCGAGAATCTTGACGTGGATCCGAAGCGGATTTATTGCGTCGGGTACAGCATGGGAGGAAAAGGTACCTGGGAGTGGGCGATGAACTACCCCGACCGTTTTGCCGCGATCATTCCCAAAGGCTTCATTCCTGACCTAAGTAAGATCGATGGTATGGTTAATCTGCCGATCTGGGCGATGGTGGGCGACAAGGATTCCAAGCCTCGGGTGGAAGGAATCCCTGCAATGAAAAAAAAGCTGGTGGAACTGGGATCAACCAAGGTGAAAATCTCAGTGTTCGAAGGGGCTAATCACGCGACAGCCTCGGGGCGGGCCAAAGAGGAGCCGGGAGTGTTTGAGTGGTTGTTTTCATTGGAACGCGAATGATCAGCATGCCGGATTCAAGATGCAAGCATGAATGTTAACGAATGGGCCGTTTTTTCCTTGTGAGAGTTGCATGGAAATAGAAACGAAAGGTTTTGGCTAACTGACGTGAGCCGAACGCTGGCGATTAGAGTTTCGTGCAGGCGTTCAGCAGCGGTCAAAGTATTCGCGGTATTCGCGAGCAGGAACTATCCCTAGGCAAGTGAGTGTCGCTTCTCCATTTGTTGCGGGTCTAGCAGGAACTGAAGGGTGGTGAAAGGGAGCACGAAAACGGGGTCAGGCAATCTCAGCCACTGAGCCCTGCCATTTTGGGAAGCGAACGCTGAACTCTTTGCAATTCTCTGACGCACTTTGCAATGCGCTGAAGAGCAGGTTCGGAACCTGTCTGCTCCACAATGTGGCGACTATCGAGGTGTTCTGACCGGGCTGTGCAAATGTTCTTCGAACTTGGAGTTGGATTGAGCCTCACTCATTGTCATTTGGCCATGCGTCATCCAGACGACCTTCCGCTAATTCTCTCGCTCGTGTCGCCCATGGTTTTTTCGGTCGAGGGCTCCCTGTGGATTCGATGATGAACATCGCGTCTTCCGTCAACGTTTCTGCCAACTCGAGTATTTCCTGATTCTCTGGATGCAAACGCAGGAAGGTACCGGCCAGCTTCCAAGCTTCTTCGCAAGCCTGTAAAGCGGCATTTGGCTTTCGTTGTTGAACGAGGCACAGAGATCTACCGGAAATCGCTTGTAGTAGATACGTCTTCGATGTAGCGGACAACTCGGGAAACTCGGATTGCTCGTCCATTTGCACGCACTTGTCGGCCTGTTTTTCAAGGCGTTGATATTCGCGTATCGCGGAGTCGGGGTCTTCGGCATCGTAAAGTGCACCCGCCAGATCCAGATGCATCTGCAGACGGCCGAGACGCTCGTTAAATGTGAGTGTTTCGATCGGACCGGCTCGCAGATGTAGGTCAAGTGCCTTCGTGTAGTCTTTCAGACCTGCAGACTCGCTCTCGCTAGTCGCAATGGCATAGGCATAATCTTGATGTACCTCAGCAACTTCAAGCAGCAATGCTCGGTCGGCTGGATACTCACGCATCAAATCCTCTGCCAGAGGAAGCGCTGCCATGAGTGCCGTCCAGAGATCCGTATCGTTGTCTGTCTGGTACAGCACTCGCGCCTTGGTCGCGAGAGTTCGTAGTTGCAGGAAACGAGTTTCCTTCGCCGCCTGTTGGAGAAGATTCATGCTGGCTATACATTGTTCGGCCTTGTAAAGCTCTATCAACGCCGGCTCATAACGATTCATGCGAAATAGTGCCTGTCCCAGACGCGAGTGCATCTCGGCTTGGTGCACGACCAATTGCTGGTTCGGTCCCCTATTCATCCGTGCCAAACCTTCAGCCGCCGACTTCAAAAGATTGATCTGTACCTCATCTGAGTCATAGATATCCTTTTCGAGTTCGTCGTAGGCTCGAAACACGATGGCTTCCATCGCTTTGAGTGCAATGTCACGGTCTTCAGCAGCGCGTACTGCTTGTAATCGCACTTCAGTTTCCGCAACTTTAAGGCGTAACGCAGAGAAGGAAGCAATGCCAGCGATAGCGAGCAAAGAAACGCAGGTAGCGATGAGTGCAGTTGCGGCAACGCGGTGGCGTTTCATGGAGCGTATGGTGCGCGACCAGACACTGATGGGTCGCGCAATGGTGCGCTGCCCTTGAAGAAACGACTGCAGGTCATTTGCAAAGGCTGATGCCGTTGGGTACCGGGTGCGACGATCTTTGGACATCGCCTTGAGGCAAATGTTTTCCAAAGAACTGGGGATGCGTTCGTCCATTCGGCGCGGAGCAATGGGTTCCTCGTTTATGATCTGCCACAATACCATCCTGATGGTACCCGTGAATGGTGGGTGTCCCGTGAGAAGTTGATAGAGGACACAGCCGAGTGAATAAATGTCGCTTCTCGCATCGATTCCTTTGAGATTATCGATTTGCTCTGGGCTCATGTAAGCAGGAGTACCAGCTAAATCGCCAGTGCGGGTCAGATCAGACTCGTTACTTATCTCGTGTACGAGGCCGAAGTCCGCGACCAGCACGGTGGGAGGGTCTGTGGATTCATCGATCAACAGATTCGAGGGTTTAACATCCCGGTGTACGAGCCCAGCCTGATGTGCGGAGGCGAGCCCCAGGGCTGCTTGCTGTACCAGCTTGGCGGCCTCTTGCGCACCGAGCGGCTGTCCTGACGTTGCAAAGTCGCTTACCGTCCTTCCACTCAGTAACTTCATGACCAGTAAGGGCGGGAAATCATCGCGAGAAACAAATTCGTAGACGGGCACGATGTTTTCGTGACGTAAAGATGAAGTGGTTCGTGCTTCACGCGTCATCCGCTGATAGGCATCAGATGACGGATCCGCCAAGTCTCGCAGAATCTTCAGTGCTACTGGGCGATCTAACTCACTGTCCCAGGCCTCGTAGAGTACACCACTGGCCCCACTCGCGATCCGCCGTAAAACTTCGTATCGGCCGATTGCACCAATCCCGCGGTCGGTCATTGGGGGATCAGGGAATGTCAGAGTGTAAGAGGATCGATGACCTGATGCACGGCGGGACGGATCCATAGGGCCGTTGTTGCTCCTGACAAAATTTGATCCTTTCGAATCCGCCTTCGAGGGGCTTTGAGCTGCTGCGTGGGCAGAATCAGGTGGCGTGGCGAAGGCACGCTGGTCTTGGGTGGTTGTGTTTCGGATCGCTGCTTTATTGCGAAGGTTCGTGACAACCTGACTTAACAAGGCGTCGGCGTGCTCTGGCAGCACGGACTCGTGCTCATTTCTTCTCTTACCGGCATCCTTTGATGCATGATCCATGTGCGAACCAGCTGAGTGATTCAGGTAGGTTCGCGAATCATGGCCATGTGATTCAGTAGGAATCTTGGTGTTGATCATCACCTCATCAGATAACAGTTCCAGACGTTCTTGGCATATTGAACATGCTTCGACATGAATTGCGATTGCTTCTGTTTGTGCGGGATTCAGCTGTTCATGCAGCAGTAGCCTCAAATCCTCGAGCGGAGGACAGGAGCCTGTGGCGTACGCCTTCATGGTTCTGCTTTCGGTTGACGTTGGTCGCTGATTAGATGTGACGTTTGGCTGTCACTTTCTTCTATTTGCTGCACAACCTCTTTGAGGCGTTTTAATACTCTACTTTTGGCGACATAGACTTCGGCAATTTTGAGTTTCAAAGATGTCGCTACTGCTGTTGCTGTCATGCATTCCTTGATCAACATCTCATAGACTCGCCAAGTGTGTGGTTTTACGGTTCCCTTGACGGCAGATTCTGCCTGAGCCAACAACTGCTGTTGATATTCCTCATCGATCCTGCGTCCGAGTTCATCCCAGCTTGCGGGATCGCCGACGGAGCTTAAACCATCTGGGCCGATCGGAGCACGGGCAAGCCGTCTGCCGCAGTCGCGGGCCGAATTTACAGTGATGGTCTTCAGCCAGCCACGAAAGCTACCGCGTTTGGGGTCGTACTGAAAAACCTTCATCTTCTCCAGTAGCTTCATCAGCACCTCTTGCGTCACATCCGCAGCATCAGAATCCTGCAGACCGGATTGCCAAGCCCATGTGAAGACGGTGGGAGCATATTTATCGACAAACTCACCCCACGCCTCACTGGATGGATCAAGAGCAAGGCGGCCGATCAGGGTTTGGCTTGTGGCGAAGGGGTCGGGCGAAGCCACGGATTCCTCCATGCTGCGGAACAATGCGACAAAGAAAAGATACCGTCATCGGTCGTTTTTGTCTGTCACCAATCGGTTGCGTATGGCAGACCGGACTGAGATTCCGACGGTATTCACGATCGAAGCGGTGTTGTCTGCCCGTCTCAGACGAAAAAGATTGCGAAAATCATTCGCTTGGAGTTTTTTGTTTTTTTTGGGGAATCTCGCGCAAGGTTTCACCGTCACCCAACGTAACTCTCGCGAACCGATGCTCTTGTCGGTCCTTTTCAACCAACATCTGATCGAGAGATACCATGGGAAACACATCAAAAACCAAACGGGCCCGCCAATTCAAACGCAGCCGGGGCCTGCAGCAACTGGAAGATCGTCGCTTGATGATTGCATCTGGAATTCCAACCATCGAATTCTGCGATGAAGTGCAGATTTATGGGCCGGTTCAAGTGGGGCAATTCTCGCCTGCGGATACCTCGGTGCAGGACACGCAAACCGCCGGTGACGTTATTGCACGCATCGTTGATGGCCAGAATACAAGTGACTTTCCTGCAGTGGGTATGGTGGGAGATCTTAGTGGTGGCTATGGCTCCGGAACACTCATCAGCCCAATCCATGTACTCACTGCAGGACACTGTGCCGTGGATGGCACGGGTAATGCGATGGCCGATACAGCTGGCACCTTTGAGGTCAATGGTCGCGTGTACCAGACCTCTCGTGTCTTTTTGCATCCTAACTACGATGATTGGACGTTGGCGAATGATATTGCGATTTTTCAGCTTAGCGAACCGGTCGTCGGGGTCTCGCCTGAAATGATCAGCAGGTTAGTGCCGGTTGTCGGCCAAGACTTGACCATTGTTGGATTCGGCGGCGGTGGTACAGGTGCAACGGGGCATACCGGTGACTATGGAACCAAACGGGTGGGAGAAACCGTCGTTGAGCGAGTCACTGCCACTGAGATACAGTGGACTTTTGATCCAGGCGAAAGCAACACCGCTCCCGGTGACAGCGGTGGCCCCGGCTTTATCACGGTTGATGGACAGCGTTTGCTAGCGGGGGTCACATCTTATGGGACGAGCTACAGCGCCGCTTTCGGTGACCAAAGCGGTGACATTCGCGTTGATGCGTTTGCAGAATGGATCGACTCGATTGTTGGTGATGCGGGGAACGATGGCGGCGGTGACGATGTGGGAGACGATGGAGGTGGAGTCAAAGATGATCACGGAGATGACATCGCGACCGCAACCGAGTTGCAGCTCGATGAAGCTGGTGCCGCAGCAGTGGACGCGGTCTTGGAAGAAATGGGAGACCGCGACATGTTTACCTTTGAAGTCGATGGACTCAGCAACGTTGCGATCGCTCTCAAGAGCCCTGAGGCAGAGGTAGATACCTACCTGCGACTCTATGATGCCAACGGAAATCTGATTGCAGAAAATGATGATTTTGGCGGCAGTTACAATAGTAATCTGGATCTGGAGTTGCAGGCCGGCACCTATGCATTCAGTGCGGCAGGATACGCTGATGGAGAAACTGGAAATTACACAGCGACAGTCAAGGTTGAAGAAGTTACCAGTGGTCAGGACGATGACACCATCATTGTCGACCTGAATGCGAAAGGACGCGGGCGAGTTGAAGCATCACTCAACGCTGATCAACTTACTTATCTCAGCTTCGAGGCTATCAACTCCGGGCGTACTACGGTGCGTACCGTGGCCTTGACGGAAGGTGTTGACACCGTGATGCGGGTGCTGGATTCCAGCGGAAACGTGGTTGCGACTAATGACGACTACGGACGTGGACTCAACAGCCGTGTCAACTTCACAGCAATCGCGGGTGAGGTCTATACGGTCGAAATCGCTGAGTACAGCGGTGCCGAAGGCGATTTTCGTCTTGTTGTGAACAATCGGAGTTCCTGAGTGATTTGATCTTCATCTGATGGAGACCAACAGCAAGCAGTGCACCGACTCTCAACGGTGGTGTCCGTTGAGAGTCCGTCTGGTCGGGGCCAGGGAGAGCTCTTTTCCACAGGTTCGTCCCGCTAATTTTCTTCTACAAGACCTGCTGCTGATTTGCTTCAGATGCGGCTGACGTGTCAGGTGGTGTGGCTTCCGTATGGCTGTCCACTCAGCAGTCGTCTTCTGCTAAGCTTGACCTTGAAAGTCACTCCTGGTGATCTTGGATCTATCTTGAAGTGACCTCATCCTGGAGCCAGCAAGTTATCCAAGTGGCAGGTTGGGTATGAATCCCTCAGCCAATTTCTCAGCCAGAAGGTAACGTTGCCGGTCCGTCGTAAGGATCGGTTTGCAGACGAGAGGTAGTGCAGGTATCCGAAAAAAAATCGGTTGCCCATCGCGTTTTTTAAAGGTTTCATTGAACACGAATTTGGAGCGTGATCTTGGTTTGTCTAACACGACTGAGTTTTTTGATCGGTTTGTTGATTGGGTCCGTGAGCATTGGGCTGCACGCAGACGATGCGACCCCAAAAGTGGTCAACTCGCGTGGCTTTCAGGTTTTTAGTTATGAAGGAACTGACCGAGAATATCTGCTTCATCTGCCCAAAGATTTACCCAAGAAAGCACCGCTGGTTGTGTTTCTTCATGGTTATCATGGTGACGCGCGTGATTATGCAGAGATGGGAATGAGTCGAGTTGCTGACGCGAAGAAATTTGCAGTGGTTTATCCTCAGGGATTACCGGATCGGAGGAGGGTTCCACATTGGAATGCAAGATTGAAGCTAAGCACCGTTGATGACATAGGCTTTTTAAAAGCTCTTGTCGCATCGTTGCAGAAGAAGCATGGTTTGGATGCAAAACGTACTTTTGTTAGTGGTGTGTCCAATGGTGGGTTCATGAGCTACACGATGGTAAGCGAGCATCCTGAACATTTTCGTGCAGCGGCGTCAATCATTGGAACGATGAGTGGCGAAACCTGGCGTAAACGCGAACAAATGAAATCGGTTCCGATTCTTCAGATCTCTGGATTGTCCGACAAAATCGTACCCGTTGATGGCAGCATGTCGCCAGCTGGCGGTTGGGGAGGCGCACCTGATCAGAAGACCATTGTCAAGTTTTTCAAAAAGTTAAATCAAACACAGACAGAAGAGGTCGTCGAATTATCTGCTCGAACCACTGCCTATCGCTATCGCGGTGGTGTGAATGGTGCTGAGGTATGGCTTTATGAAGTCAAAGATTGGGGACATCGTGTTCCTCGCGCAAAGGAAATGGGCGTTCATTCCGTTGACCTCGTTTGGGATTTTTTCAGTCGTTACTAGCGGAAACGGTTATCCCCGTCTCTCAGATTTTTTCGAAGCTGCTTGGGACTACGGCTACCTTCATGGCGACCGCGAAGTGACGTACCAAGACGCGACTGGTCCATGCTCACTCGCCAGACGCAGCCTCGACAGACAGAGAAAAGCCAGCGCCATCGCCTGCGGCGTGGGCTCGAGATTCAATTCCTAGAAGGCGATTCAAGCCGTCAAACAGTTGCGGATAACCATGCATAATTCACTCGATACCAGCACAGGAAAGGATGGGAGGTCGAGCGCAAAGTTATCCGGCTTTCCTTGGCTTAGGTACCGTCTTCATGCTTGTCGACATTCGTTTCGGGTTGCCTACGCTGATATTCGTTAATCTTTGGCACCATCGTCCTGGAATCGCCGGCTTCCAAGTCAGGCAGCACGAAATTTGTCCATTCGGCAGTTGATCACTTCAGGTGATTTTGGCTTGGAAAAATCTTCATGAGCTCCTCGTCTGGTTGGCGAATGAAGACCTTGAATTTCGGGTAGAAATCTGCAAGCGATAAACCCATGTGCTTTTTGAATGCTGCTGCTTTTCCGATACGGGGAATGTCTTGGTACCACGTTTTTAGGACGACGACTTCGTTCACGCCTTGCACATGGATCAGGTACGCCGTCGCCCACGCACCAAGCATGTAATACACCTGCGGGGCTGCACCAGATTCCCAATAGTTTTCATTTTCCAGCTGCCAGTTTTTTGTGCTGGACAAAAATTCGTCGATGCTGGGATTTCCTATGTTGCCCCCCGTTTTTTTGAGTTGCAACATGTAGCTTGTGAAATCGATTAGGCCCAGGTTTTCCATGAACTTGGCCGAACTGTAGGTTGCCATTCCTTCAGCCATCCATGAGTTGATGTGCTTGTCGGACGTGCGTGGTTGCGTGGTATCACAATGGGCCATCTGAAACACGTGGTGATACTCATGCAGAGCTCCCCATGTGTTTTCATCAGGGTCCTGTTGTCGCTGTGTTGCATTCGTAGTGACGTCTTCGTAGAGAATGGGCGCTGCTTGGGTCCAAGTCAGTCCGCCTTCTGCCTTTCCCGATAACACTGCTTGTATCTCAGCCATGACATTCGGCTGTTTAAGAAATGCATCTATCTGTTCACTCGCTGTTTGATTCGAGTCCGCGTTGACTCGGCTCATCGCTCGCTTTTGATAGATGTCGCGGACGCTTCGCTCGCTTTTTGGTCCCAACAAGTATACGTAATAAGGTCCATGGTTTCCAAAGTATTGAATCGCGTAGTTCAAACCACGTTGATAATACTTCAATAAAGAACCGTCATCATTTAGCCCCGCAGCGATGTGCAAAATCGGGCCTTGTTTTGAACCAGATTCACTTTTCTTTTTCGGTGCATTTTCTAATGCCGTCGAGCGGCTTGCGACTAGCAGTGAGACAGTGATGGCAAAGAACAATGCTGGATTCTTGGGATGGTGCACGCTGGCTCCAATGCTTGGGGCTAACAGGTTCGGGACTTAGCTTGCGAGGCGGCATCATAGAGTACTTTCTCTTCATGAGCATGCTTGTGGGGTATCTGCTAGCAAACTGTGGTCCTGTGTTCGGGCTGGCAAGACGACAGAATTCTCGAAGCGAGCAGAGGTCGTGGCACAGTGCGTTGTTTGTGTGTTGAGGCTGATCAATGTTAAAATGTCAGCAACAGGCCGTTTGCTATCACTAGATTTGCAGAATGAGGACTTGAAAATGTCTGATCATCCACCGAACCAACCGTCACCCTATGCTGCGGCACCGGAAGCGGGGGGAAGCGGCTCAAAGTCTGGTGGGGGATTCGTATTGATTATCGGGTTGGTGGTCGGAGTTGTGTTCATGCTCGTTGCCTGTGGGGGCCTGGCTGGTGCGTTGTTGCTGCCTGCAGTTAGTAACGCGAGACTCGCTGCGCAGCAAATGTCAGAACGTAATAATATGAGAATGGTGGGGCTTGCACTTCACAATTACCATTCCGCCCACAAACAGTTGCCTTGTGCGGTAGCGACTGATGTGGATGGACGTGTAATTTCAACGTGGCGGATGGCATTGGTCCCGTTTTTGAAGGGAGGTGTTCCGGTGCCTGCGAGGCCAGCACCCGTGGCGGCACCGGTTCCCCTGCGACCGATAGGTGGCGTATCTACGACTGAAACAAATGTGTTCGCAATTCTTTCACCCAATGGCATGTTTTCGTCCACGCCGAATGCTAGAGTACGCTTCAGCGATGTGTCTGACGGGTTGAGATGGACTGTAATGGCCATCAAGCTTCCCAACCGTTCTGCAGAGTGGAGCTCAACCAAGAACATGACCCCTGACGAGGCGTTTGGTGCGATTCAATCGATTAAAAAGCCTGAGGCTGCTTTCTGGCTGATGGGAGATGGAGCCGTGTCGCGGATTGCATTGCCGTTGGATCGGAAGACGTTCGACGCTTTCATCACCCGCGGCGGTGGTGAGCCTCGTCAGTAGGACTGATCACGCTGTCACTCCAGCTTCCTTAAACGTTCGGATGAAGTGTAGTACTGCTGATCTTGTTGTGGGCACGAAAAAACTGATGTCATGCAAGTTGCGAGTGGCCCAACGGATCTGGGTGTCACGCACTGCGGCTACTTGTAACTGCTGGGGCTAACGCTGGGTCCAGATTTGGATGTCGTCGATCTCAACCGGCGCACCACTGCTGCGGAACACGATTGCTGATTTATTTTGGGCAAACGTTTGAGCTGACCCTGTGAGCGTAATTCGGTTGTCGATCTTCGCCGTGACATAAGGTCCCCAAGTCGTTATTCGAGCACCGTACCACCGATCCACAGCAAATGTTTTCTGTTGTTTTGCAATGATTGGTTGTTCGGCATCCTGAGCCAGAATTGCATTTTTGTCCTTGACCAGAGACCACTCGCTCGGGGTTATTCTCAGTGAGAACTGGGATTGGTTTTTCACGGTTTCTTCATTCGGTCGATTGAATCCGAATTCCAGGGACTCTGTTGTTTCAGAGAACATGAATTTGAATTCATAGACGGCATTTCCTGTCTCAGCCTTGTGGCTAATGACTGCGGCATGCTTATCTTCTGTTTGTTCGATGCCGATGAGAGCACCGTCGGCCACTTTCCATTTGCCCTTCAGTACCTGCCAGTCATTACCTAGTTCTTTTCGGTCAAACGAATCTTGCAGAGCAACTTTGCTGTTTGCTGGCTGTTGAGCAAAAAGAGGCGGATCGAGTGTGCCGGCAAGCAGTAAGGTGCACACTGTGGCCAGCAGGCCGGATATCGGGAAGTTGTAAATGGGCACGCGTTGATTCCTCGAACTTTGGAGTTGAGTCTTTGCCATCGTTTGTGATGGTACGAATGTGAACAGTGTCACGAGTGGGCAGAGGTTCTCGCAGCGGTGAATTTATGATTGGATAACGAGTCGTGATTGGAGCTGGTGAATCGTGGATTTCCGCAGGTTGAGCGAACTTGAGGGTCACCTTTGTGCGGGTTTCTTTTGACCGGTATCACTCAGCCAAGCGATCACGTGATTCTCCATCCGCGTGTAAAATGGGTTTTGTCGGCAGCGGACGAAGAGCGTGCTCGGAATCATGAGGGCGCTGGGTTCTGCTCGCATACTAATGCTGCCAAGAGACAAACCGTTTGTATTTGATTCGTCCCCGTAGACAGGGTCGTCGGGGGCAATGGGAACCGCGACGTGCGAAAGAGAGATCATCCCATCTGGCCAGCGATCGTGAATGGGCTGTTCATGCCACTCGCCTCGGACGCGTGTCTTGAGCACCATTTGTTCGTGCGCGTGTGCCGCGTTGCGGATGACAGAAAGTCGATAACCGGCACCGTCTTGCTGCAATGCGGGTAGAATGCTTTTTTCGAATGAGAAATTGACAAGATTGCTAAGATTGTCGACACGATTGATATCGAATAGAAATAACTCGCTGCTTTCTGATTTCAGTCGCGCGAATAAGTCGGTGATTAGACGTGGCACACTGACAGTTGAATCCACTGCAGATTGCATTGCGAGAATTGGAGGAATCTCGTGCATGCGGCCTGCTTTTTGTAACGCAGCCAGCTTTTTTTCGACGCCCTGTGTGGTCGACCATGCTTGCGAATTGGCATTCATTGGCCATGAGCTATATTTGAATGGATCGATCTCGGCGTAAATGTGCGACCACTTGGTTTTCTCATTGCGGGAGATAAGGCTGACAGCGTTTGACAGGTGCGTTATCTTCGCCAGCGGGTTGATTGCGATCATCGGCGAAAATAAAACGATTGCTTTCACGGG